>ENA-ORSI01000792-ORSI01000792.1-human-gut-metagenome-genome-assembly--contig:-NODE-792-length-31597-cov-6.478124_pt1 | contig 31597 bp, 36 predicted proteins | sample MGYA00242187_ERZ509154 | MGnify/ENA primary metagenome ERZ509154 (study PRJEB26280, sample SAMEA2338627) | human gut metagenome | biome: human gut; feature: human-associated habitat; material: faeces...
CCGCCACAAAGCAGTTACCGGGTATTCACAAAGCACTGACAAGGGCTGTCAGTAAGATTCTTTGAAACAAATAAAATATATTCAATGAACAGAATTTCTCATTTATTTAATCTAACTTTGAGGAAATATCAATAAAAAAATAGGATAATGGAAGCAATAAATATAGACAAAGAATTGATAGAGTTCAAGGAGCGTATCGAAACAGAGGAAAGGATAATCCTTTCCTCTGGATTCGGTGATGGAAAGACTTATTTTCTTGACAAATTCAAAGAAAACAACAAGGAACAATTCGAGTTCATCACGTTATATCCTGTAAATTATCAGATAGCCAACAATAGGGAAGTTTTCGAATATATTAAACGTGACATTCTGATACAGATGGTTGCAAATGGTATGATAAAACCGGATTATGAGATTCCTGAATCAATGATGATACAGTACTTCATCATGAACAATTCCGGAACAATATTTGACACACTACTTGGTACTATACCTTTACTTGGATTGACAGAACCGACGGTTTCAGCTTTTCTTCTCGGATTGAAAAGTCTAAAATGTATAAAAAGCATGTATGATCGGTTAAAGGACTACAAGAAAAAAATAGAGAATAAAGAAGATATAAATATCATCGAGTCATTTATCGAATCTTTCAGTATGGAAAAAGGTGGCCTGTATGAAATTGACCTGATAACGAAGCTAATAATTGACAACATAAGATGGTATAAGGAATCTTCACCGAAAAGGAAAGTGATTCTCATTATAGAAGACCTGGACAGAATTGACCCAGAACACATGTTCAGAATCCTCAACGTGTTTACAGCCCATATAGACAGAAAATATCAGCTGGAAAGCTGGTCTTTGCATAGGGATAATATGATATCCTATGAGAATCTAAACAATAAGTTCGGATTTAACAACATCGTTACTGTATTCGATTATGACAGGACAGAACAGACTTTCATACATAAATATGGAGAAAAGGCCAATTATAAAGGATACATCAACAAGTTCATCACACAAGTTCCTTTCAAGTACTCAATAACAGAAACAGCAAGGAAACGTCTCAGAGAATACATTTCAGAAAAATGTTTCGTATCAGAATCTACATTAGAACATGCAGACATATACAATATAGGGAATATAATAAGACAATTATCGGTTAGAGACGTCCAACAAATCCTTGATAATGTTGACAGTTACATATATGATGAAACTGCTGTGTTTGGGACAAAAAGAATAAGGACAATAGCACCGATAACAAGGTTTATCGTCATTCTACATCTACTTGGTTTTTCTAATTATGAAATCAATCATATAATCTTTTATAGATTAAGTCCACTGGAAAGATTATACTGTATTAATTCATTCATATATAGCGAAATAAGGAAATACGATAATATACTGTATGAAGAAACAATATATGCAATAAAAGAAAATACAATAAGGGATTACATAGAATCCATAGAATTTAAAAAAATTATCGGTTATTCTGACTGCAAAGTCGACAGAACTACAATCGAAAACAGTCTGAGAACTGCCTTCAAATATGTAAAAGGGTTCTAATACAAATTCCTGAGATCTAATATAATACCCGACAACCATCACAAAATCACAAAATAGTTATCGGGTATATGCCATTTTTAATATAAAATTCTATTCCGTATAGTTTAAAATGATATAATTTAGAATCTTTCCAACAGCCACCACATGACTGCCAGGAATAGGTAATAAATTCTCGTTTTCATACTTGTTATATCGTTGTTACACAATCAAAATCACTCCCATACATGATATGTACTCCACGTTTCCGGAGTTCAGCCACCAGCTGATCGTTGGTGTATCTGGCCAGCCGTCCATGAAGTCTGTCCTGCTTTCTTCTTTCAGCCGTGTGCCTGCTCTCACATAGCCGGCACCTGCTGGTGTAATGGGTGCCGGATTTCGTTTCATAGGCACGGAACTTTCTTTCAGGAAGGTTCCGGCCACACTCGATACAAACTTTCATGCTGCACACCTCTTTCTTATCTCATTCATATTCTTCTGCATAATTTTGAGAATTTGCTTATGATAGTCACTATCGTGGTTACAAGCGCCACGAGACTGTACTATTCGGAAAGTATTAAGGTTGACCTCAATAGTTTCCAAACGTTTCCCGTTCTTCTTTGCGGAAAGCACAAGGCTGTCTTTTCTTGCATAATATGCGCAATTGTACACGCAGTGATGCATTGCCTTCCATTCCATATAATACTGGGTTACACTCTCAAGGGGAGCAATGACAATTCCATCCTCCCTGATTTCCATACCGAGAAATGGCTGAATTTTCTTCCAAAATGTTGAAATATCTTCCTTGAGCTTTTTCTCTCTCTTCATATGTTGTATTCGCTCACGTTCCAATCTTTCCCTGGTTTCTATTTTTTGCCTTCGTATCAGCAGATTATCATGTGCTTTCTTCAAATTCTTAGGACAGACATAATAGGCATTATGGGTGTCAAGGTGGAAATAATCAAGCAGACTCAAGTAGTCATAATACATGGAACCATCCTTGATAATATAGCCATTACGGTTGCATATGTTCACGCTCCATGGATGGGACAGCCAATTATACTTCATCGCAAATTCAAGCATACTATACTGCTTTGTCTTCAGTAACATTTCAGCAAAATCACTTTCTCCTAAAAGCCCACGTATCAGCCTTGCCGGAGTAACGCCATGGAAAGAAGTCCGAAGCCCGTTCCTTCGAAGTATAGGAAGCAATTTCACTTTCGGATATACATACCCATTGATGTCATAGGTATGATATCCGTAACAATTTATAGAATATTTAATGCTTATTGGCTCTGTATATATCCAAGTATTACTCATATTCATTGGTTTAGCCATAACTGTCTCCCTTCGATCCTCAGTTATCCATTGCTGGCATACCTCCTCAACATGGTACCGCATATCACCCATATTAGTAGTTTTGTGTTTTCCGATCTCAACATGTCTGATCACCTGACAATCGTCAACGACAGTGACGATTGTCAGGTATTCATACTGACGTAATTTCTTTTTCCGGCTTGATTTTATCTCAAGTCTCTCACCACAATAAGGGCAGCGTATGTAACCTTCTTTCTGTCCGGTTGTGTCTACCCATAACCTTCCACATTCGCTGCACCACATTTCGTTCTTGCACTTGTATGCGTTATGTGGAAAGCAATGCTTCTTTCCCCACCGTATCTGGGCTTCTGTAATAGCTGGCAGCTTACTACTCAATTCAGCTACAAGCCTTTCACGTTTATTTCTCGGCTTCATGTTACATATCAAATAGTGACAGTTGTCTTGATTCAAGTATTTTTTGCAGTTCCTGCCTTGTTTTCTTTCTTGCAGGTTTTTTGATATAATACATATTTATCAATCCTTATAATCATTCATACTACCCCATGTTCCATATATATCTTCATCACTTTCACCATTAAGCCGGGCCCTTTCTATTTCTTTATTCATGCTATGTGAAAGACCAGTCAAATCTCCTGAAAGACTTTCGAATGACGAATATTCTTGTGTACTATTTCTGCGTATTTTGTGTGTAATGTATTTTTCAATGCTATTGAATATTGGATTATCCTTTTCAGACATTCTTAAAGATATATATCCATAATTGAATGTAAATGGAGTATTTAACTTTTCATATGACTCTCTGTCTTTTATATGCTTACACATCATTTCAACCGGAAAAGTCATTGGCAAGTGTTCTTTCTTAATCATTATGGCTATCGCATCATATAAAGCCTGTTCTTCATCTGTCAGCTTAAACCAGTTGATATTCTCAAAGCACCACATGATATAACCAATATGAGTAAGTATGATATACTTTATCTCTTGTCCTTTGTATTTCCCGAATGTTAATTTCCGTTCTTCTTGCATAATACTTCTATTATTGGTTTACATAATTCAACAACTCGCTTACAATTCTCCACGTCAAACATTCCTATGTGGCAAACTTCATGTGGTACCCCTAATTGAATGGATAACCACAAATAAGTCTTATTCCTATTCGAAGTATTTGGGATATGCTTCTTCCAAATCTTGTTTATAAGATTGGTTTTGGCTATCTGGTCAAAATAGAAATGGGCTTCTTTCTTGGCCTTTCGTAGTTCTGCATTTGCCAAACGCCCTAATGCTTGATCTGTACCTTTATGTACGCCGACATAAGCTCTACAATCACGACAGAGATAAATCATACCGTATGAACGCCCGTAGATTACAGAGCTGTCAACAAATTCGGTAGGTTTACCGCAGTATGGGCAAATCTTACCAGCAAGTATATCATTCATAGCTCACCAAATAATGAAAGTTGTAAACTATTATCATCCCCTCTCTTACGTTTCTGCTGTGGCTTTAATTGTGGCTTTGGCTGCTCTACTTTTAAAGGTTCCGCAACCGGAGCAACTACCTTCACACGCTCCTGAACCTTGTCTACCTTGATGTCATCTTCATCGTAGTAATGGACAGCCCATCCGTATACAGTTGATTCATCCACACCAACTGCATTGTCATTTTTCGCCAGCTTACGGGCTTGTGAGTAAATATACTTGCAGCATTCCTTTATGCTCTTGTTTGCTTTCTTGTATGTTTCGGCAAAGAGAGAATCAGTCTTTGCACGATCCTCCAGATACGCCTGGATTGTTGTTTCAAAATTTGACATAATTGAAGTGGTTATTTGGTTAAGATTATTTTCTTCTCGTATCACCATCAACATGGATGATATTAAACATCTCCTTGCAGCGGTCGGCTATGTATATACCATATCGTGTGGGGATGTCATTTAATTCGAGGTTAGTAGTAGCATATGTACAATATTCGTAACGGAACTCATACCGGAGCTGAAGGACGGTCTGAATTACGTTCAATCCGGTCCCGAAGTGCTTTGCATCCGAAGGTTCGCGCCCAAGCTCATCAATACATAGCCCTGAGGCGCATTCTCGTTGCACGTAGCGAATTATTCCGTCAATTCCTTGCTCCGCATAGCATAGAGAGATTTCTGCGGCAGAAACGAACGCAAATCCCAAATCTTTCCTGCTAAAAGCAAACGCATATCGGTTTACCAAACTTTCATACTTCTGAAGTCCCTTCATTAACGTAGACTTTCCAGTACCTATCGGACCACAAAGCAGTATGCCTTTGTTTGTATCAAGGCTACCCTTCATCATTCTGCCAGCTCTCTCCCAAACCCACCGGTATAGCGCATCAAGTGTTTTACGATTTCTGTCGTCAATAATGAAATCAGGAGATACACTGCACATACATTCCACGAGTTTAGTTTTCCAGAATGCTTCTGCTCGTCTGGCATCACAATTCGATTGCCTTGAGCACTCCTGTCGTTCCGGAATCCGTACTTGACTGATTATCTCCCTTACGGTTTTCAGATTGCTTTCCATCTTGAAGTTGTTTTTCGATTATCCAAAGATTTGCACGGCTATCCCATCTTTCGATACGGGCTCCGTTCGTGTTTTTCCAGCTCAGGCTGTCGAAGTGATAGAAGAATATCTCCGCCTGCTTCTCCCAGTCAGGCAGCTTTCCATCGAAGTAGGCTTTTACCTGGTCCAATGTCGGAGGTATAAACTCCGGATTTTGAGATTTCGCTTTTTTCGGCTTTTCTTTCTCAGGCGGAAATAACTCGCCAGAGTTATTATTATTCTTAGTCTTATTCTTAGTCTTATTATATGGTTGTACTTTAGGTTCAAGGTTAGGTATAGGATTAGGTTCAAGGTTAGGTGGTACTTTAGGTATCAAATTTTGACACCTAAATTCACATATAACTTGATATTTCGTTTTATCCCGTTGTCCATTTCCACCAGCTTTGAATGTTATCAAGCCTGCTTGAACCAATCTGTTTCTTGCGGTTTTCATCGAATTAACCGACACTCCCACGTCAGACGCTACCTTAGTATCGCTACGTGTCCAGCTATCCACCCAGCCTAAACGATTCGCTGTTTTCAACAAGTAAAAATAAAGCCTCGTTTCACAGCAGGTAAATTGCCAGTCTTCATCGAGAAACCAAAAGTTATTGATTAGTTCTATATAGGTCATAGCAGATATTTGTTTACTTCTTTCATAAATTCAGTAAGGGAACGGCATACGACATACCGATTTCGGTACTTCTCAGCTTCTCTCTGCCATTCTTTTTGTCCGTCACTCTGTACACCTTTCGGAGTTTTCATTTCAATACAGAGGGAAGCATATCCTTTTTTGGGGATAAGGAGTATAAGGTCGGCCACCCCCCTTACAACTCCCTCGTATTTCATCCTCGCTCCGGTCTTTGCATCCCTTCGGCCACCGTTCGGAACTGCAAAAAGAAGCAAAGCCAGACTCGGGTACTGAAGCCTGAACCATGTCAGGCAATCGTGCTGAATCTGGCTTTCTGATTGTGGTGTAGTTTGCTTTCTCATAATTTCTGACTAAATAAGTTCATGGCCATATCCACTACGCTCTCCTTAACCACATCGTCCGTTCCGGTCACTCCGTTAGCGATGTTCTTCTTGGTTTGGATCACGTCATACATATAGCGGTCAATCGTATCTTTTCCTAAATAGTAGTAACAGTTTACGTTATTCTTCTGACCGTTACGGTGTGCCCTGTCCTCTGCCTGCTCACAGTCTGAAAACGTCCAAGGGAACTCGATAAATGCAACACGGCTGGCAGCGGTAAGCGTCAAGCCCGTACCTCCTGACTTATAGTTCAGAATTATCAGCTTGCATTCCGAATCATTCTGGAAGCGGTCCACTGCATTCTGCTTCTGAACCGCATTGTCATCACCCGTCACGGTAACTGCATCGGGAAAATGATTCTTCAGCTCCATTACAACCTCCTTGAGATAAGCAAATACAATCAGCTTTTCACCTCCGTCTATCACATCATGGATGAACTCAGAGAATACCTTGATCTTACCTCTTGCAGATATGGATTTCAGGATTCCCATCTTCACCATGACTTCACCTCTCAGAGCCTTCTGAATCTTTTCATCATCAGCATTCTTATAAGTGCGGAGATACTGAATAAGGTCGGCTTCTGCCTTGTCGTACTCCTTACGGTTAGTAATGTCCACCTCGATGTACTGACGTGACTTGTCCGGAAGCTGGGTAAGTACCTTAGCTTTCTCCCTTCGGAAGAAACAAGTAGTTGATAATCTCCAATTAAGCTCCTTCACGTTAGAGCTTTGCTTCGGCCCGGCACAAAACTTTTCAATGAAGTTTTTATACCCTCCAAAATCTTCCAGACGTCCCATAATCTTCAACTGCTGGATAAGGTCCGTATTGTTGTTTACTACCGGAGTACCCGTAAGCTCCAACACATATTCCTTACCCTTACATATTCCTTCAAGGAACTTGCTCTGCTGCGTCTTGCTGGACTTGCACTTGTGGCTCTCATCTATCACCACAGACTTGAAAAGCGATATACGCGGATCGAAAGTAATAGAGCGCATGGTAAACCGTGCATCATCTTTTATTCCCTGTACGAAGAACTTCTTCAGACTCTCGTAGTTGGTTATGAATATATCGCATAAGGCTGTCCCGTCCGCCTTTTTCTGTTCGTAGAACCGTTGCCAACTTGACTTGTTCTTGTCATCAAGAATGATCGCCTGCTTTCCGGCAAACTTCTTGAACTCTCTCTGCCAGTTTATCTTTAAAGCTGCCGGACAAACAACAAGGCACGGATACGCCTTTGCTATCGTAACCGTGCCTATCGCCTGCAACGTCTTTCCCAATCCCGGCTGATCACCGAAGATACACCGCTTATGCTGTAAAGCGTAAGCAATGCCTTCCTTCTGATATTCGTAAGGTTCCAGAAGAAGTCCATGCGGAACCGTCAGTTTCGGCAAATCTGGTATCGTATAATCATTGACGACCTTAGTTGATACCGACCGCTGCACACGGCTGCATATCCTTGCCGATACAGCCCACTCTCCCATCTTATCCACATACCACTTATCTTCCAAAGAAACCTTCCAAGCCCTTTCATCAGGAATGTAAGCAGCTTTCGGATTCTTAGCGACGCTCGGGATTCGATGTACTAAGTTTTTCAGTGTGGGATGATAGGGAAATGCTATCTTATAGCAATTTGGGGTTTGCGTTACACAAAATGGGTACAACATAGTATTATGATGCTAACTGAGTTGTTTTAGAACGATGGGAGCTTCTGGGTTTGATTTTCTTACCGTTTACCTCTATCGTCACTTTCGAGTTATCCATTATCTTCTGAAAAGCTTCAATGTCCGGACTGACCGGAATTTCAGGCTGAGCTTCCGGTATTTCGTCTGCCTGAACATCAGCTGCTGCCTGTTCCTCAAACGGAAGTTCCTGCTGCACAACCTTCCATTTCTTATTGAAGATATACTCATTCACTTCATAGCAGCATGACTCTATGGCCTGCTCCAGCTCAAACTGAAACGCATAGTCCTCGTTTTCATCTGCGAACTTGGTAAAGGGTGCGTTCAGGTTCAGCACCTTGTTACTTTTCAGAAACCGTTTTCCGGTAAGTGTTACTCCCCTGCTGTCTCCGTCACCTCCTACCGTATATCCGGTCACCTCGAGGATGCTGTCTATATTATCCGGCATATCTTCCAGAAATTTCTTTCCATCCGCTTCCTTCTGTTCGCAAAGGAAAGCCATATGAGGAACCAGCGCCTTGAAAGCATTAATCAAGTCGCTTGTCACGAGGTTCTTGCCCTCAACCGTAACAGTGCCCGTTTCATCCGTATAAGTAGCAACGAGGGTATTATCCTTCGTCACTTTCGCTTTTGTTATATTCATGTCCTTATCTCCTGTATTTATATTCGTTAATAAACTCCTGATAATACAAGTCATCGGGAAGAGGAAGCGATATTCCCAGTTCAGTTGCAGCATCCGCTTTTACCTTATTCAGGAAATCCGTCATCTGTAAAGTGTTCAGCCGTGACGTACTTCCGGCAATAACCGTTTCCTTTCCGTTGATTACAGCCATCCTGCGAAGGAAAAGGTTACAATAGTAGTCATGCACATCCTGCTTGTCTGTTCCGGTTTCCTGTTCGATGCAAGTAAACCAAAGCCACATTAAAGCGTTCTGACTGATAGTACGTGGTTCCGTATACCGCTCAATGGTAACTTTGTAGCGTCCGTTTCGAAGCTGGCTGCACATGAAGTCGAAAGGCTTGTCAATCCTTACTACTCCCTTTTCCTTCACCAGAATAGCTGTCTGACTCATTCTTCTGCAAAAATCTTTTTATCGGTTATCAAATCTCTATTCGCTTCCAGAAACTCAATGAAATGCTCCACGTGCTGCGTGAGCTGCTTCACGGTCTGTTCGTGATTGTAGGTATAATATTCCGGATAACGTGTCCCAGAAATAAGCGGAGTGCGGCTGGTACCGCCTTTCAAAGCAAAGGCCGTATATTCAAATGCGCTCACGCTCTGCATTTCCCCTGAAGCTATCAGGCAGTAAGGATATACATGCCGCTGCCATCCGTGTTCGTACTTTCCGAAGCTGTACGAGCTTGTCGTCTTGATGTCATATACCACGTCACGTTTCAATTCATCGATGAATCCGTAAAGCTCCACATCACCGTATCGGGTAGGCAGGATTGCTGACACATATAGCTGACTTGCAGCCCCGTCGAAATACTTAGCCTGTTCATATACCCAGGCACGATCGAATAAGAAGTTACGCATGGGTGCCAGCTCCGTAGCCGGGAAAGTAACCTGAACTGTATTCGTTTCCCTGTCTCCAATAATGGAATACGGTGCCCGCTCTGTTGGCACATGCGGCTCATTATGTACAGCCATATCAATAAGCGCATTGAAAGCCGTCCCTTTATCGGCTGCTTCGCTGGAAAACGGTACACGGTTGATCGCGTCAATCAATGACTGCTTCAGTTCCGCTTCAATCTCTTCCGGAGAGCGCTTGTACTCTCCGGTTTCGTTGTCAATATTGAAGAAGCTGTCCACCTCTTCATCCGCCCTCAGATAAGCCTCGAACTTATCCAGAAGTGACGGATACATTCTGTACTTAGGCTGCTTCATACTGCTTGCTGACTTTATTCAATTTCAATCCCAGTTCCTTGCATCGCTTATTCAAGAGAATGCCAGCCTGTATCTTGCTGTCAAAGATGTGCTGCATACCTGCAAGTGATTTAGACACGTTGTTTGCCGACTCCACATCATTTACCATCTCAATCTGTGCCTTGATGACCTCCATCAGGTCTTCATATTCGGAAGAAAGCTCCGTCTGCTTTGCCTGATACTTTGAATAAGTGTTGATGATATTCGTCATGAAGTTGTTCTCTCCAATCAATTCTCCCTTGTCATTGATAAGGGTTGGAATCTCCATGCGCTCCGGAAGGTTGCAGGTGTTCTTCCCGTAGAACTTCTCGCAAGGGTTGAAGGAAATGGTACGTTTCTTTCCGATGGCTTCCATATAGCCGACCAAATCCAGCTCCTTAATCAGGTCACCGGCGGAAGAGCCACCGATTTCAGGACGTATCTGCTTTTCATCCCCAACCTTCTCCTCACGTTCATGAGCAACGAATATCACCGACTTGCCCATAAGAGATACCTGGTTGACAAAGTTGATGAACATGTTCTTCCGCAACCCGTATCCCTGGAGGGAAAGCGTGCCGTCTGCCTTGCGCATCTTAGGATTGTTCTGCATGATGTACTTATCCATGAAGGAAAGCATCTTGCCCGCTGTATCAATCACGATTGTCTGGTACCCCGCAATGTCAGGATCTTGCATCACTTCATCGACTTCCTCCCATTTGCTTATCTGTACCGTATCAACACGGTGTGCAGCGTTCACACGGTGTATGCCTCCATCAAAGTCAAGCAAAAGCGGATGAGGTGCGCTCAACGCCAATGTGGTCTTTCCCATACCCGGCTGTCCGTAAATAAGTGCTGATAAGTTGGTCTTAACGACCAGTTCGTTCGGTTTCTTAATAAGTCCCATATTCAAAAAATTTAAGTGGTTAATATTGATTTATCCTTTTGTCCTGAAAGGCGGCCAGACCTCTCCGGACATGCTTTCATCCCATTGCAGCTCTAAGCTGCGCTGACGGACCATACTTCAGGTCATCCAACTGCTTAATGGAAAATATTTTAGGAGAGTTCTGATAAACTCCCTTACGTACCCATTTTGCAGCTCCAATAGCTATCTGATGATCAAGCCACCCCTCTCCGTATTTGCGACATGCCTTGGAGTAGGTTATTTCATCAGAAGTAGGATTGTTACGCCTGATATATTCCTCTACCGCTTCCTTTGCGGTTTCACGTATGATTATCTTTAACTGCCATGCGTCAATCTCCATCTGCTCTCCTCCTTATCACTCTGGTTACTCTTGCTCTTGTCTGCATCCGAGTGCATCTTCGCATATCAATCTGGAAATCCATAACTGCCATTACAAGGAAAAGGACTGAAAAGAATAATTCCAGACCATGCTTTCGCAACTCTTTCAAATCGAAGTTTATTTTCAGCTTTTCGCAAAGCATGTACAATACCAGTTCCGTATCTTTACTTATACCCAGCTTCCGGTATATGTCACGCTTCTGCGCTTTTATCGTCCATTCAGACCGTCCTAACGTGTCCGCGACCTCTTTATCAGCCATGCCTTTGCAATACTGTTCTGCAACAAGGTGCTCACGCTCCGATAAGGTATTCATGACACACGCTTTACCTTAAATTCACCTTTCTTACGGTCTATCTCTCCTACTCGTTTCCAATCGGCCCCTACCACACACATTTCCAGACGCAATCTGGAAATAGTTGTATTGACTGAAGAAATGGAAGAAATAGGAAATATCACGACTTCACCGACATTCATGCCTCGCAAGGTCGATGCCCAATTCTCTGTTACTTTTACCATATCTTTTGCTTTTTGATGTTTGCTGGCAGAACGGGACTTGAACCCATGACCTTTTCGCTAACCCGACGAAATGTTCTACCTCCTGAACTACCTGCCAATAAAAAATGCCGAACTTCACAGCCCGGCATCCACTTTTTATAACCAACACTAATCAACTAAAATGACCAACGATTTGACCATGTTCTTGAAGTTCTCGAACTTCTTCTCTATTTTGTCTTTCTCTTCACAATAAAAAGAGACTGAATTTCTTGATGATTTCAAGTCTACTTGTAACTCTTCTGCGTATGCCACGAGTTCATCCTGCGTCATAGCCTTCAATTCTTCATTTGTTTTCATGTATATTCCGTTTTAAATTATTGATTTCTGTTTCTATCTCTTTATCGAACAGCTCGCGTCTGTCAAGCTCACGAGAACGAGCCGCCAGTATAGCATTGATGTCTGCGAAGTCATCACAGATGCTCTTTATTATTTCTCTTAACTCTTCCATCTTTATCCATTTTATAAGCAGCCCATAAGCCAGTTATTACAAATCCTGAAAATCCGACCCAATAGACCGGATTCAAATCCTGATTGAAGTGCATCACCAACACGGACAATGCACAGAGAAAAAGAAGTATCTTCATGTGATTATTTATTTGATTCGTGCCCCGATAAGCTCTCTCTGCTCTTCCCACCGGAGTTATCAGCTACTATTCTTCACTGCATGACCGTTCGGGACATTTGCCATTATTTAGCCAGGCTGCTTGCATCTACCTTCCGGCTGCTTGCTTCGACCCTTGAATCCTCGCGTCCTCTATGCTGGTAATGAGGGTATGCGCCAGTATCGCTTTCTGGAACGGACTGCTTAGGGCAGTCACTCCTTATAGCTCCCTATCTCCGCATCAAAGGGTAGGCTCTACTGGCCGGATAGGGAAATATGTTATCCTGATTAATCTCCGCAATATTTGGAACCCAGATAACCACTGTTATTGTCTGGATAGATGTCTGATGCTGTAAGGTTTCCCCAATCGTAATATTCAATAGCTTTAGGCTTATTCATAGCAGCTTCGAATCTGGCTTTAGCCTTGCGTGCCTCTTCTGCCTTCCGTTCGGCTTCCAAGGCAACCTTTTCGGCTGCTATCTTTACTTCGAACTTAGCCATGCTCCATGCTTTTTTCAAGGCTGATGCAAAAGTTGAATACTTAGCTCTGGCGTTCTTGTATAGCTTGTGTGCGTTACTCATTATCTTATGTAAATCGAACTTTTTCATGGCGTTACCTATTTTTAGTTATCACTTTCGTTTGCTTCTCTCAGGTTTTTTCTGTTCCTTTGTTTATTGTTTATTGTTTGATGTTGCAAATATAAGAAATTTCTTATATCAAAAAGAATATAATATAAGAATTATCTTATATTTAACAAAAGTTATCACTTATATGGAATTAAAAGACTTCATTGCTGCTTCATTAGAAGGTATTGCAGATGGAATTATTGAATCCAGCATTAGATTATCAGATAAAGGGTTTATTGTAAGTCCATCCATAACGCGTGTGAATGATAGATCAACTGAGCCTATTTCTTTGGTACACGACATAGAGTTCAACGTATTTGTTGAAGAAAGCAATGAAGTAAAAGGAGAAGGAAAAGCTGGCATAAAGGTCTTTTCTGCAGGCATAAATAGCAAAAAAGAGGGTAAACAAGGCACTTCCTTATCTTTTAAAATACCTGTTATTTACCCTCAAAATTATTTCTTACTTTCCGAGAAGACGTTTGAATATCTTGATGGCGAAGAAAAGAGCGATAACAATAGCAATGACAGCTACTAAAATGTATAATGCCGCTGCACTTATCAACCAATCAATCATAACAATATAGATTTTAAGTTTAATGCAAATATAAGAATTTTCTTATATGACAGGACAAGAAATTATAAATAAAGTATTAGAAGAACTGAATTTAAAGGCTCCAACATTTGCAGATAGTATTGGAGTAAAATATCAGCGCATCTTTGACTTACAAAAAGGAAAAGTAAAAAAGATTTCCTCTTCACTCGCAAATGATATAATAAGCAAATATGAGCAGTTTAATTTGACTTGGCTGCTTACTGGTGAAGGTGAAATGTTGAATACCCCAAAGCCAGAAAATGAAGCATCCCCCATTGATGAACCTATTATATTACGAGTACCACTAGTGAGCCAATACGCACAAGCCGGCTATCTGGCTGGTTATGCCGATGCCGCATATATGGACAGCCTTCCTACTATACCATATATAGTAGACCATGAAGCTTTAGGACATTACGTAGCCTTTGAGGTTAAAGGTGACAGCATGAATGACGGAACGGAAGATTCAATATTGGAAGGTGATCGCCTATTGTGTCGGGAAATACAACCACACCTTTGGGTGAGCAGCAAACTTCACTTCCGTAAATGGGACTTCGTTATCGTTCATACCGAAGGAATTCTTGTAAAGCGAATCATTGACCATGATGTAGACAACCACACCATAACAATCCATTCGCTGAATTCAATGTACCCAGACAAGGTCATTAACCTTGCTGACGTCAAGCAGATATTTAATGTTATAGAACTACAAAGACCAAGAAGAAGATAATATATGAACAAAATACCGCCTAAACCTTTATATATTTACAGAATGATTCATTTTAAAAATCTAGAATATATATTGACAAATGGAATTTGTAGCAGCAAACACCCTAACGCAGACCCTAATTACATCAACATTGGAGATTCTAGCCTAATCAAGCAACGTGATGAATATTCAGTAGGAATTAATCCACCTGGAGGAACATTAGGAGAGTACATTCCATTTTATTTTGCCGGACAGACTCCAATGTTATATAGAATTAAAAAAGGATATAGTGTAGAAAAATATCCCCAAGAAGATATTATTTTTATTTGTTGCGACACAGAAACTATTAGCGAACACACTAATAGTTGGTGCTACACAGATGGACATGCAAAATCAAAAATTACTGAGTTTTTTAATGATTTTGCATATTTAAATCGAATTGATTGGAAAGCTGTACATGCACGTTATTGGAAAAATGATGAAAGTGATATGGACAGAACAAGAAAAAAACAGGCTGAATTTCTTGTTAAAGATTTTATTCCGGTAAATTGTATTCATAGTATCATTGTAAGAAATGAACAAAAAGAAGTGGAGATACAGCAACTTCTAAAAAAATTAGATTTAGATATTCCAGTAGAAGTCGACACTAACAATAAATTATATTATAATGATTAAATATATTAAAGGAGATTTACTTACAGCTCAAACAGAAGCTATTGTAAACACAGTCAACACTGTTGGAGTTATGGGAAAAGGTATTGCCTTACAATTTAAAGAACGATACCCGAATAATTTCCATGTATATTTGCAAGCATGCAAAACAAATAATATTTACCCAGGGAAGTTATTAGTCGTAAAAGACAGGTATCTAAATCAAGATATTCTTATTATCAACTTTCCTACCAAAGTTGAATGGTTCAAGAAATCACAGTATTCCTATATTGAAGATGGCCTCAAAGCATTAGTACAAACAATACAAGAATATGGAATAAAAAGTATTGCCATTCCACCTCTAGGATGTGGCAATGGTGGTTTAAGATGGGAAAACGTAAAACTACTCATCGAACGATATTTAACTCCGATTTCAAATCAAGTTGAGATTCTTATTTATGAACCTAATAATGAAATCAAAGAAATATTAAAACAACAAAATAGTAATAAAAATATAAAATTAACTCCTGCACGTGCATTACTTCTTTATGCAATGTTTTATTATGAAGCATTGGGAGAAAAATCATGTTTGTTTGTAGCCAATAAAATAGCATATTTCTTTCAACGATTGGGAGAACCATCTTTCAAGAAATTAAAATTCAATCCTCAATATTATGGTCCTTACTCTGTCCAAGTTGACCATCTCGTTCATGCTTTAAATGGGAAATACATCAAAGGATTAGAACAGATGACAGCAAAACCCTTCGAAGAAATCACACTTATGTACGACACTGCTACAGAAGTAAGTACTTACATCAGACAATCACTAGATTCAACTCAAAGGGAACGATTGAAAAATCTTATAAAATTAATCGATGGATTCCAATCAGCTCTTGCATTAGAGGTATTAGCATCTGTTGATTTCATTCGCAAAGAGAATCCCAATATAAGCAAACAAGAAGCTATTAAAAAAATTAGAGAATGGAATCAAAGAAAAAAAATACTTTTTAGTGAAAACAGTATCTCTGTTGCATACGACCATCTTGAGAATTATAAAAATACATTTATGCTAAAGTAAAAAAGTCAATATAGTAGGATTTTAATAAAATTGAACAATTTATGAAAAAGCTGTTATTACTTATTACTTGCTTCCTATACGGAGTGACTTCTTTCGCACAGGAAATTGAATACGACAAGACCGAGAACGGGGAACGTTCAATAATGTGTAAGTATGAGAATGTACGAAGTATGAAGGATAAAACAGTATTCTCTGTTGCTCTTATGGCCGAGCAAGACAAAGAAAAGAATATTTTTTACTTTCTGTCTTTGAAAACAACTTCAAACACACCTATCACGGTAAAAAAAGAAGGAATACTACTAATCAAACTCAATGATGATTCTGTTTTAGAACTACATACACAAAGGGAATATGCAGGAACTGTCAGAGATATCCACAATATTAATGGATTCGTATACTCTGATTATACCATAAATCCAGCTTTTCAAATAAGTAAAGAACAAATATCACAAATCTCCGAAGGGGTAAAGAAAATACGTTTAGTAACTACAACAGACTATAGAGACAAGGAGTTTAAGAAGGACAAAATAGGTGCTGCAATAAAAGCTCAATACGAATTAATTCAGGAAAAGCTCAAAGAAACGACCAGTATTACAGACGGATTTTAAATCAGTTTAGAATAACACATACCAAAATGTCAAAAACAGTCATCAACTGCATCATAAATTGGAACTCTCCCAACCATTGCCAGCTCTCACCGACTTGCAAAGGCTGGGGATGCCGGTTCCTGACAACCCCCATCGAAGAGATACCCGTAACAGATCGGGACAAAGCTAAGCTGTTCTCTAAAGTCTATCGGGAGGCAAAGCAGAAGGGAGTACTGGAATGCCCGCACTACCGTTCCATGTTCATTGATGAAGTGCTGGAAAATATAGGAATAAATTAAGCCGAAGGTCAATCCTCCGGCTTTTCTTTTGTATAGAAACTCCAATCGAATAAATCTATCAATTTTCGGTTTGCTTCCCAAAGCGGTTTAAAGTCCTTTTCAATGTAAACCCTCGCAAGTGCCAGCTTTGGATCACTATGGTTCAGCATTTCGTCCACACGTGCAATATCAATCCCAAGCCTATTGGCACAAATGGACGCCATCGTGTGACGGGCGTAATAGAAGTTCAGGTCAGGAACACCGATTTCAGCCCCAATCTTCTTCAATTCCCGATTTACCAAACCATTGAAATTCTTCGGATCGGAAAACCTCTCACGGAAAGAGAACAAAGAATCATGCCCCTTATGCTGTTCCATTATACACATAATCTCCGGCTCTACCTTAACCTTCATCTCCGCTCTGTCACTTCTGCGGGTACGAGTTTTCTTTCTTTCATAGATTAATACACCCTCCTCTACCCTGTTCGCCTCATACATGTCTGCCGTATTCATACCCATAAGCCCGAATGACAAAAGGAACACATCCTTTGCCAGGTTATACAAAGAATTGGGATAAGTCTTATATGGCAGGTCAATGATCTTTTGAACCTGCTCTATAGTAAGAGCCCTCGGCTTAGGAGTATTCGGCCTGGGTATAGAATACTTTGCAAATGGCGACAAGGGAATATTGATCACGCCGTTTTCTTCGTCGTTGAACTCATCCTTGGCCATACGATGTATAAACTTCAAAGTCGACATGTAAGATGTGACCGATGCTTTAGCCTTTTCGCCTTCCAGAGCAACCATACCATCCTTACGATTGAAGTATAACTTAGGCTCAGAAAGAATAAACGCTTCAAACTTCTTTAGAAATGAAAGGTTGATGGAATTTATATCAAGGCTTCCACCGACAAAGCGTTCCAGAGCATTAATGGCTGTCTGGTGAGCTTTGGCAGTTCCGGTTCTTCCCTGCGTCCTGATCAGAGCGATATATTTACGGGCATATTCGATAAAATCAAGTGTGAACTTCTTGTCATGCTTGGAAGTGATATATTCTACAATCTGGTCGACATCCCATTCCTCTACCTTCGGGCCAGCTTCGGCCAGCTTACGTCGGTACGAGAGAATAAGCCCGTCCATCAAGTCGTTTATTGCCTGATTTTTGATTTTTATTCGTTCTTTTCCATTATCTTTGCGCTTGGAAATATCTGAAGCGGACACATAATGGGCTGTACGGATAAACCTCGACACCCTGTCTTGAGTTACCCTTACCTTTACATTATATGTTCCGTCATTTCTTTTCTGATGTGGCAGGACAACTACTTTGAAGGTCGGCATTTTTTGTACAACTATTGTAAAACATTTCACCGCAAATATAAGATATTTTCACGGAAAGCATGAAGCTAAGAAATGAAATAAGCATCAATAAAAACCCATTTAGGGACATTTCTGGCTGATTTTCAGCCCTCGTGAAAATATATTCTAAAATCTTTTAGGAATATTACAAACATGTTACTACCTTTGCGCCACAATTATGTTTTCACATGAAACTGATATTGATAACCAAGCCTACATATTTCGTAGAGGAAGATAAGATCATAACTACGCTTTTCGACGAAGGACTGGACTATCTTCACCTGCGCAAGCCCGATACCGCCCCGGTTTATGCAGAACGTCTGCTGACCCTCATTCCGGAAAAGTACCGGAAACGTATCGTAGTACATGGACACTTTTATTTGAAAGAAGAATATAATCTCAAAGGTATTCACCTGAACCATCGTAATCCTGTTGCACCAGACAATTATTCCGGACAAATAAGTACCTCCTGCCACTCGCTGGAAGAGGTAAAAGAAAAGAAAGCCAATTTCGATTATGTATTTCTTAGTCCGGTATTCGACAGCATCTCCAAGCAAGGATATGCCGCCGGATATACCCCCGAACAGATTCGTCAGGCTGCAAAAGAAGGAATAATCGACAAGCGCGTTATCGCATTGGGAGGTATCGATGAGGACAATATCCTGCAAGTGAAAGATTATGGCTTTGGAGGTGCGGCGATTCTTGGCGGATTGTGGAACAAGTTCGATCCCAATCATGACTATAATTATCAGAACCTGATCGAACATTTCAGGAAGCTGAAGCGACTTGCGGATTAAAGTTTTTTTATTTCACTTGTCATGCTTGAAGAAATAGCGTAACTTTGCACTTAAATATTTAGGCAATATATCAAAATATTACAATGAGCGAAACATCATCATTCAAAGTGTTCTCGGGTACAAACTCGAGATACCTTGCAGAAAAAATCTGTAACAGTTTAGGATGCCCACTGGGTAACATGAACATTACTCACTTCGCCGACGGCGAATTTGCAGTATCTTACGAAGAATCTATTCGTGGACAGCACGTATTCCTCGTACAATCTACTTTCCCGAATTCAGACAACTTAATGGAGCTTTTGCTGATGATTGATGCAGCAAAACGTGCTTCTGCCAAGAGCATTATCGCAGTAGTTCCGTATTTCGGATGGGCACGTCAGGACCGTAAGGACAAACCACGTGTATCTATCGGTGCAAAACTGGTAGCCAACCTGATGAGTGTTGCCGGTATCGATCGTCTGATCACTATGGACTTGCACGCTGACCAGATTCAGGGATTCTTCGACATTCCGGTAGACCACCTCTACGGTTCTACAATTTTTGCTCCTTACATCCAGTCTTTGAACTTGGAAAATCTGGTTATCGCAACTCCCGACGTAGGTGGTTCTAAGCGTGCCAGCACGTATGCCAAATATTTAGATGTGCCTTTGGTTTTGTGCCACAAGACACGTGAAAAAGCAAATGTCGTTGCTTCTATGCAAATTATCGGTGATGTAAAAGGAAAGAATGTTATCCTTATCGACGATATGGTAGATACAGCCGGTACAATTACCAAAGCTGCCGACATCATGAAGGAAGCCGGTGCAACTTCAGTTCGTGCCATTGCTTCACACTGCGTAATGTCTGGTCCAGCTTCTGAACGTGTTCAGAACTCACAACTGGAGGAACTGGTATTTACCGACAGTATTCCTTATTCAAACCGCTGCGCAAAAGTTAAACAGCTTTCTATCGCTGATATGTTTGCTGAAACAATCCGCCGCGTGATGACTAACGAATCTATCAGCTCACAATACTTGCTGTAATTAAAGTTTAATTATCATAGCGAATGTCATCCTGAGCGTTTCTGTAAAGAAAGGCGTTTGGGATGACATTTCTTTTATATATATTCTTGATTTATGAAGATAGTCTGGCTCGACTTGAACAGTTCTTACGCACATTCTTCCTTAGCTCTTCCTGCAATACACGCACAATTATCAGACGACAATTCTATCGAATGGGATATCGTATCGGCTACAGTCAACGAGAATCCGGGCATGATTGCTGGAGAAATCTACCGGCGCCGACCTGATATTATTGCAGCAACCTGCTGGCTCTTCAACCACGAAATGTTGCTTCACGTGCTTTCACGCGCCAAAGCGTTATTGCCTGATTGCTGCATCACGCTGGGAGGCCCTGAATTTTTAGGAGAAAACCAGAGTTTTCTGAATCGCAATCCTTTCGTAGACTGTGTTTTCAGAGGAGAAGGAGAAGAGGTTGTTGCCCAGTGGCTGAAGTACTGGAACATTCCTGCCGAGTGGAAAAATATTGCCGGTTTATGTTATCTTGACAGAGCCGACGGAACTTATCACGACAACGGCATCGCACGTGTGCTCGACTTCGACCGGCTGGTTCCTCCCGAAACAAGTCGTTTTTTTAACTGGAGCAAGCCCTTCGTGCAACTGGAAACGACACGTGGATGCTTCAATACTTGTGCTTTCTGTGTCAGTGGAGGGGAAAAGCCTGTCCGGACTTTGCCTATTGATACCATTCGCGAGCGCATTCAAATTATTCATCGCCACGGTATCCGCAATATCCGCGTACTCGATCGTACGTTCAATTACAACAGCCGTCATGCCAAAGCTCTGCTCGATCTGTTTCTGGAATTTCCCGACATTCGCTTTCATCTGGAAATACACCCTGCCCTGCTTTCCGATGAGTTGAAGGCAGAACTGGCACGTATGCCTCAGGGACTGCTCCATCTGGAGGCCGGAATACAGAGCCTTCGCGAAGAAGTGCTTACAACCAGTCGCCGCATGGGTAAATTATCCGATGCCCTGGAGGGGCTGAAATACCTCTGCTCGCTGAATAATATGGAAACGCATGCCGACCTGATTGCCGGACTTCCGCTCTACAAGCTAGAGGAGATATTCGAGGATGTCCGTACACTCGCCTCCTATCGTGCCGGAGAAATCCAGCTTGAATCGCTGAAACTGCTGCCGGGTACAGAGATGCGCCGCCGTGCCGACGAACTAGGTATCAAGTATTCTCCTTTTCCGCCTTACGAAGTGCTGGAAACAGAAGCGATTACTCCCGATGAACTGCAAACGGCACACCTGTTGTCGCGCCTGCTCGACGGTTTTTATAATACACCTGTCTGGCAAGATATCACGCGCCGCCTGATTGTAGAGCAGCCCGATTTCCTGCATCGCTTTTTAGCGCATCTCATCGCACTCGGAGTAGCCGACCAGCCCATGAGTCAGGAGCGCCGCGGTGTGATTTTATATGAATTCTGCAAACAGTCGTACCCAGCTTACGAAACAGCTGCCACCTTAGCCTGGATAGAAGCCGGAATGTCGCTCAAGAAACAGCCAGCCGCACGCATACGTACCAAGCATGTCACTCCTCCCGACAACTGGAACGTAGTATACGGCAGTTATCACGAGTGTTTAAGACTCTGCCTGCTTCCTGCAACCGAAAACGAAAAGCTGAATTACTGGTTCGGTTTCGAGACAGAGAGCCAGCAGCCTCGCCCTGTATTCAAGGCAACAAGTTGCGAAATTTAACTTTGCGAAAATCCGGGAAAAGCCTATCTTTGCAAAAAAGCAACAGACTATGAACAGAATATGTCATCTTTTCGGAATTAAATATCCCATTATACAGGGAGGTATGGTATGGTGTAGTGGCTGGCGACTAGCTTCTGCGGTGAGCAATGCCGGTGGACTGGGACTCTTAGGAGCCGGGTCCATGCATCCTGAAACCTTACGCGAGCACATCCGCAAGTGCAAGGCGGCAACCGACAAACCTTTCGGTGTAAACGTACCTCTGATGTATCCGGAAATGGATGCGCTGATGCAAATCATTGCCGACGAAGGTGTAAAGATTGTCTTTACCTCTGCCGGAAATCCAAAGACATGGACTGAATGGCTGCACGACAAGGGAATCATCGTAGCACATGTGGTCTCTTCCACACGGTTCGCAGCCAAATGTGAGGAAGCTGGCGTCGACGCCATCGTAGCCGAAGGTTTTGAAGCTGGAGGACATAACGGAAGAGAAGAAACGACTACCCTGTGCCTCATTCCGGCCGTAAAGAAAAGTTGTACCCTGCCGCTTATTGCTGCCGGAGGTATTGCCAGCGGAGAAGCCATCCTGGCAGCAAGAGCATTGGGAGCCGACGGCGTACAAATTGGTACCCGTTTCGCACTGACCGAAGAGAGTTCCGCACACTTTACGTTCAAGGATCGCTGTCTGCGCCTGAATGAAGGCGATACCATCCTGACGCTGAAACAGCTTGCTCCTACCCGACTGGTCAAGAATGATTTCTACAAGCACGTGGAAGAAGCCGAACTGCGGGGAGCCTCTGTCGACGAACTGCGAACCCTGCTGGGACGCGGACGTGCCAAGCTGGGTATTTTCGAAGGAGATTTGTTTGAAGGCGAACTGGAAATCGGACAAGTTGCTTCGATGATCAAACGTCTGCAAACGGTAGATGAGGTAATGAAAGAGCTGGTAGAAGACTACAACGCTGCGCTCCGCCGGATGCAGGACGAATTAAACTGGAACTAACACATTAATCAATACGGATCAATCATGGCAGATAACTATCTGGAACGGCAGCGTGAGCTGTATGAGGCACGCAAGGCCGCATGGGAAAAAGCCAAGAAACTTGGAAAAAAGAAAACAAAACCAACCATCAAACCTCAGCAAACCGACGGTAAGCCCTGACATGCCTTTCCGCCCAAAGCACACAGCTTTCGAGAGCAAGTGAATCGGTTCCGAAAAAAATCGCTACCTTTGCACGATTTTTAAGAAAAGCAAAGATGGGAAACGCATACGAAGAGAGACTCGGAACCGACCGCATGTTGCCGCTTATATTCAAGATGGCACTTCCAGCCGTCGCCGCACAGTTGGTAAACTTACTCTATAACATTGTCGACCGTATCTATATCGGTCACATACCCGGTATCGGAACGGATGCACTGGCAGGCATCGGAGTAACCGGTGCCGTCATCATTCTGATATCTTCTTTCTCCGCCATCGTAGGAGGCGGAGGAAGTCCGCTTGCCGCCATTGCCTTGGGGCAGGGTGACCGCGAGCGTGCAGGCAAGATTTTGGGTAACGGATTTATTCTGCTACTGCTCTTTACGCTAGTGACTTCCACCATCACTTACATCTTCATGGAGCCGATACTGCTTTTTACCGGAGCATCGGAACGTACTATCGGCTACGCAACCGACTATCTTTCCATTTATCTGCTGGGGACATTGTTCGTAGAACTTTCCGTGGGATTGAACACCTTCATCAATACGCAGGGACGTCCTGCTATTGCCATGTATTCGGTTCTCATTGGTGCCATCCTGAACATCGGTCTGGACCCGCTGTTTATCTTCACTTTCAATATGGGAGTAAAGGGAGCTGCACTCGCCACCATCCTGTCACAGGCATGCAGCGCAATCTGGGTAATATCCTTTCTTACTTCGAAAAAAGCTTCCTTGCGACTGGAACTCAAGTACATGAAATTACATAAGGGTATTCTGCTTTCCATCTTAGCCTTAGGAATCTCTCCTTTCATCATGTCGAGTACAGAAAGTCTCGTCGGTTTTGTACTGAACAGCAGTCTGGAAAAATTCGGAGATATCTACGTCAGCGCACTGACCATCATGCAGAGTGCCATGCTCATTGTAAGTGTTCCGCTGGCAGGATTCGCCCAAGGATTTGTCCCCATTGCGAGCTATAACTACGGACGCCACAACAAGGAACGACTGAAAGAATGCTTCAGAATCGTGCTGACCATCATGTTCTCCTTCAACTTCGTGCTGGTACTGTTCATGATCCTCTTCCCGTCGCTGGTAGCATCTGCCTTTACGAGCGACCAGAAACTGATAGCGACCGTAGAACAAGTCATGCCAATCTTTCTGGGAGGTATGACCATCTTCGGTTTGCAGCGCGCCTGCCAGAACATGTTCGTCGCACTGGGACAAGCCAAGGTTTCGGTCTTCATAGCCCTGCTGCGTAAGGTTATTCTCCTCATTCCGCTGGCACTTATCCTTCCCCATTTTCTGGGTATGCCCGGCGTATATGCCGCCGAGGGAATCTCCGATGCTACCGCCGCCATCTGCTGTACGATTATCTTTGCCATACAATTCCCGCGCATTTTGCGCAAGATGCAGCGCACAAAGCCTGAGCACGACAATTAGTTGGATTCAGGCTTCCGGCTCATTATCCGGTGGAAATCGTTCACAATCTGCTGTCCCATATTGATACGCGTACTGTCTACCTTGCGAATTTCTACCGGAGTCACGGCATCCTTGTATTTCGCCTTTCCCAGCTTGAATTTCATCTTGTCTAAGTTTCCCGTGATATTCACACCCATCTTAAACGGCAGAGGCGATTTCAGGATAGAAATATGGTAGTTGAAATTCATATCCAGTCCCTGAGTACCTCCCACAGCCGCCTTGTACCGGTCTATCTGAACGATGAAAGGATATACCGTCACGTTACCATCCTTTATCGTCATGTTCACGGAAATACTGTCGAACATGTTACGCTTCTTGTTCTTGAACATCAGCATCTTCGAAATCTCGGCAAAGGTCTCTCCATCCATCAGCACCAGACTGTCGCCCTTGATGTGTACGGCAGAGCGCAACGACGGAATCTTGATATTCAGATTCGAGTCGAGCACCGCTTCGGCAGCCGCATCAAAGTCGACTACCCCCTGAAACGAACGAAGCATCGGGACAATCGTGTCCAGCGACGGAGCAAATTCTACCAGTTTGGCAATATTGATTTTATGCAACTTGAAATCGAATCCGGCATACCCGCTCTTCTTTTCCCGGGCACGATAGACCAGCGTAGCATTCATCTGCGCATCCATTCCCCTCATGCTCAGATTCTTCAGATGAACAGCCTGATTGCGAATGTCGACAGCTCCCTGTACATCTTCGAATACCATACTATCGTACTTCACCCGCTTCAGGTTGGTCTGCAATTCGAAATCGAGATTTTTCGGAACGACAAACAACGCCAAAGAAGAAGAGGTTGTATCGGCTTCTGCCTGAAGTGTATCTTCCGGAAAATTCAGTGAGTTGATTATCTGGTTACAGTCCAGGTTGCGGGAAGAAATTTCCAGCTTTGCACGCAACGGGCGATGGCGTTTCATCGTACCATACAAGTCGTAGATTGATCCCGTAGCCGTCAGGTCGGAGTGTCCTACGCGGAACGTCGCATTCTTCAGCGTAATCATCCGGTTGCCTACCGTCACCGAAGTTTTTTTCATACGGATAGGCAATGCAAATTCAGGGGTCAACATCTTCATGCGGTTAAAACCGATGATTCCTTTTGGAATCCAGAGAGAATCACGCAGTTTCTCGGCTGTTACCGCGAACCCCGCCTTATCCATTCCCATCTTTGTCTGTCCTGCACGACAGAACAGGGTATCGGCTTTCAGCGAAAGCGACACCTGAGGCATGGAAGGATTCTTCTTTCCGGGTTGCAAACGTACCGTCGCATCAGCTTTCTGGCAGAACAGTGCAAGCGAATCGCCCATGCCACCTTTCAATCGGTTCAACGAGAACTTGCACTCCATATCGGCTATGCGGGTAGTATCCTGCGGGTTAGTCGACTTGACCGTCATCGTAAGTTTCTCCACATTCGAGTTCCCCAGCTTAGACCGCAAGACGAGCTTGTTGATCTCCGCATGAGCCGCCAAATTATCATTGCCTATGAATTTGAGAGAAGCATCGCTTGTAAACTCAAAATCCTTGTTCGTATCACGCAGCGAAAGGCCCTTCATCTCCAGTTTTCCGCCCATACGGATACGTCCCAAATCCTGTTTCTTGATAGAAGAAAGCCGACACTTCAGGTGCAGGTCGGCATCCAGACTTCCGCCTATCGTCACGCCCTCCTGCAAGGGAAAAGTCTTCGCCAATGCCGTAAGGTCCGCTTTCGATTTCGTATTGAACGTGATATCCGGGTCCCCCAGCAAATCGGTTACCTTGGCATCGGCAAGAATATCTGTATGTGCTCCCTGAAAATGGAAAATCTTCAGGTTAGCATACGAAGGCTGCTCACGCATCAGGTCGACAAAAGCATCAAAATCGGCCGTAAAGTCATCTATCCCGTACGGTAGTTTGTCGTACCTGGCCGAAACCTTATCTATCTTCACTTTCAGGGTAACGGCAGGCATCCGCTGCTTTCCGTACCATCCCTTCACATCGCCCTCCATCTTCACACTGCCCTTCGTCGTCATCTCCTCACGCTTCAGTACACTTTCGGGCACCATGTTCAGCACGGTTTCCAGCGAAGGAGCATGCAAGGCATACGTCACATCCACGTTGAGGGCACGCTGTACCGTATCGCGTTTCAAGGTTCCCTTCATATCGAAGGTTATGCCGTTTATCGAAATATTGGCACCATTCAGCGTAAGGGTACGTGTACGACGGTCCAGATCGAGGGAAGTCTTCAGCTCCGTAGCAACCTTGTTGACCAGTAGCTGTCCATCCTGCCAGAAGAGTATATTGTCGTTCGCGAACTTCAGTCCCAGTGTAGAATGCTCTTTATGCAAGGATGCCGTCAGATTCAGTGACGCATTCGTCAGACGAGCATATACCCTCGTATCGCGGTCATCAAAAATCACATTTGTCCGTTTCATAGACACCCGGCGGATATCGATACCTCCCGACAACAAAGGCTTATCGGCCGAGGCTGTATCGGTTTCAACCGCAGTTGTATCGGAAGCCACAATATCCCAGTTGGCTACTCCCTCTCTGCTCTTGTAAGCATAGACCGAAGCATCCTCCAATCCCAGATAATTCAAGGTAATCTTCTGTTTCATCAAATAATCCAGCGGACTGATTACAACTACGCACTTTCCAAACGAAAGCAATGAATCGGTCTTCTGCCACGCCGTATCATTCAGCGCCTTCGAAACCAGATGTCCGTCCACCAGCTTCAACCCGAAACGGGGAAAAGTAGAAAAGAAAGTCAGTTCCACACTCTTCATTTCGAGCTTGGCATTCAGTGCCTGATTGGCTGTTTTCAGTACCACAGGAGTAAGTTTTGCAGGAGTAAACACAAAATTTATTACGATTGCAATCACAATCAAGACGATCGCAATCAGTGAGCCGATAGAAATTCCGGCTATTTTCAACATCCCTTTTGTACGTTTCTTCATCATAAACACTCTATCTAATTACCCGACAAAGATACAATCTTTCGCTTTTCGCCGTATGTTGTTTTTCTTTAATTAAGAACTTGTGCCCTTCTGTCCAGACTTCAAAAAGAGGATGTCCGGACTTTGGGAAAAGCTATCCGCGCTTTTCCAAAAACATCTCGACGTTTTCTGAAAATTTGTACAAATTTTCTAAGTTTTTGTACAAAATATAATCCGAATTCCAGCCGCAATCCGACAAAATACCTGCATCTTCCGAGGGAAGGAACCTGATATATGCCGGCATGCGATACGTCATACGATCCCTGCTAAAAACCTGTTTTCAGTCGGTCGTCAGACTTATAAAAAAATTTTTCACTTTTTTCGGATAAAATCTTACTTTTCGAAAAAACTTTTATTACTTTTAATTGTTCAATATAAAGACAAACTACTTATGAAAAAAATCACATTAGGAGCGCTTGCACTTTTAACAATTGCAACAGCATGCAGGGACGACAGCTACAGCCTCCCTACAAAATCATCAACCAACCTTGTGACTCCCACATTACATACCCGCGTGAACGGATCTCAGAGTCCGCTCACCGGTATTGTGGAAGCTTATCCTTGCCTGGGGGGAAGCTCTATCTACTTTGGAAACTACGTAAACAATACGCTAAGCGTATTTTACGGTTTCTACAACGTTCTGGACGGAAACATTACGGGAGATTACAACCGTGAGGTTTCACTGCCGGTGGGTAATTATAACATAGTATACTGGGGAACTCCCAAATACGAAGAGCCCATTCACACAACTCCGGCAATCGTGGAACCCGGACTGACACTCGGAGCCGATCTTTCGCAGTTGTATTTCAGCCTACGAAAGAACAGTCAGGATACAACGTACATTCCTGTATACGACATGGTACATGTAAACAAGGAAGTAGTCATCGGACAGGAAGATCTGGAGGCAAACATGAATCGTGTAGTAGCCGGACTGAAGGTGATCGTCAAGACTAAAAACAACGCAGTCATCAACTCAAACATTACAGATATAAAGGTACTGATCGGTGGAATAGCCGAAAAGCTGAACTTGTATACTGCAGAACCTAGCAACATGACGAAAACAGTACAGTTCAATCTGGTGCGCTCTACCGACAATACCGAGATGAGCAACGCAATGGTCATGTTGTTCCCTTCTGCTCCTAACCCTCTGCTCACACTGGTCATTACGCTGAAAGACGGAAGTGTGCATACATTGTCGAAAAATCTGGTTTCAACCCTGACGGCCAATACGCGTCTGACGGTTAATATTGTTATCGGAGATATTTTTGCAGGGGGGAGTTCCGGAAAATTCACAATTGAAAACTGGAACGAAGCCAATGAAACAATTGAGTTTCCAGTGGTGGATTGAAGAAAGCCAAAGCCCTTTCGGGGCTCCCCTTCTCTAAAAGCACCGGTAGATATAAAGTCTGAACTACCGGGAATAGCATCATTCCCTTCCACTGCGGAAGGAGTACCGGCAAATTTTCAGGTGAATTTTCTGCCGGAAAAGGCTCAAACAAACGCTAAAAATTAGGAAAAATCCTCGCCAAGCTATAACTTTGCGAGGATTTTTTATACGTATTATGTACATATTCCGTTCGATACACGAAATAATAAATACCGTCGCCGCGGCAAGAAGGCTGCTGACGGAAATGTTCGAGAAAAGAAAAATACTCAGCTTCAGATATTCCGATGCACTGGCTCTGCTGAAAGACGACGAGAACCGCCTGAAGCTGCTCATCGAAAAAGAGGTTATTCACCAGAATGGTAATTTTGTGGAACTGGACGCACGCTTCATGGATTTCTTCGAACTCCTGCTCGAAGCGAACGAAGAAATCAATACTTCCATCATAGACGAGAACATAGAATATCTCCACGAACTGATGGATTATTACCTGAAGGAGCAGATTCCTTCACGAAAGGCCAGCTATGTAAGGAACATCAAGATTACGTTTCAGAAAATAGCGCGTACGACCATCCGAAACATCATGAACCTGCAAACCAGCATCGACCATGCTTTCAAGCATGAACCGACGTATCAGATAAAAATTGCCAAGCTGGAAAATCTCGACAAGAAACGAATCAATATCCAGCAGCTGATTGACACGACGGAAAACCTGATCTTGCATGAGGAACGACTGTTCTTCCAGCAGGCTACCGACGAGGAACTGAGCCGTATTCTGCTGGAACTGCGCCGGGAACTTCAGCTTTCGGCTCACAGTCTGATTCGTGCCCAGCAGGATATCATCAATTACCTGAACCAGATTAAAAGCCAGATTATTCTGGTGGAAAAGATACGCCGGGTAAAATATCTGCAAGATCAGTTTGAGCTACGCGCCAAAAGTAACCTGGCCGAGGTGCTGGAAAATGAACACTCTGTGCTGCTGGAAGGTGCGGCACCCGTATCGTTCAAGCTATCTATCAATTACCTGAACTCGGACGAGGCGCGTCCCATCATCCTGAAGGTGATAAAGAATCTTCAGTACCGGGAAACGATACGCAGCAACGAAGCCGGGGCTTTCAGTGAAGAAGACCTGACTTCGCAAGCCATGTATCAGGAAAGCATCAACCTGGAAGAAACAATGGGCGACTATATTCAGGCACAGACCGAAGCCGTATGGAAGGATCCTACGGCCGAACCGGAGGATTTGTTTTCGTTCCTCATGCGCTATGCGTTTCACAGGAAGGTGAGCGAGGAAGAACGTACCACGCTGTTCTGCCAGATTGTATCGCTTTACGAATCTCAGTTCCGCATCACGGACGACTTCGGCGTGTACAAGAGTTATGAATATGCTCGTATCTATCCCATATTATAAACCGATATATAGCTTATAATAAATAAGTTAAACCGTTTTATTAAAGCATATATAAAGCATGTCTGCAAAGAATAAAACAAGACTATGGAACTAAATATAAGAATACCCGATCATACGGCTGCTATTTTCGATTACCTGCAAAAGGGACAGTTCATCAGTTCGAACAGTACCAACGAAGATATACGCAACTTGTACGATATGATAGACGATGACTTTGAAGCATTGTCTGTTTATTTTGCCCAGATAGGATATACCCTGGAACGGGGCAATGAATACTTTTACTTTTCACGCATCGAACCGCGTGTCACGCTTGAACAGAAAATTCTGCGTGCTTACTACTGGATTGATGTGCTCGATCTGTTCAAGACATACGACGAAACGTTCGGTCCGGGACATCGTTTCCAGCCCGAGCAGATATTGGTAGAAGCAAACATCAACGTGATGCTACAGAACAAGCTGGACGGCATCCGCAAACATTTCTCCGACAAGGATGTACGCAAGGAAGTGCTGGATAACATGATCCGCCAGCTTACGCGTGACTCCTTTCTGGAACTGGAGAATGAAAAGACCAATACATACAAGGTAATGAGCTCCTGGAACTATCTGGAGCGCCTGGTTGAAAGTATAAACATTTACGACGACACTCAAGACAATGAGAAACCTGAATAGAATCATCTTCATAAATAGTGCGAACATTCCTTACGCCGACGATATTTACCTGGACGGAAACGTTCATTTCATCGGAACGCAAGGGGTGGGAAAAAGTACCGTACTTCGCTCTATCCTCTTCTTTTATAATGCCGATACGCAGAAGTTGGGTATTCCGGTGGAGAAACAAAGCTACACGGAGTATTATTTCCCTTATGCCAACTCGTACATCGTTTACGAAGTGGCTACCGAAAACGGTGCGTTCTGCATTCTTAGCTTCAAGTCGATGAACCGTGTGAGCTACCGTTTTATCGACTCTCCCTACCGGAAAGAGTTTTTCATCGATCCGGAAACACGCACGGCTTATAGCGGAGCCGACCGAATACGTATGCAGCTCGACCAGTTGAACGTGGATTATTCACGCATCATCTATACGTTCGATGAGTATCGGAACATTCTTTACGGCAACGGAGTGGCTCCCGATATGAGGAAGTACTCACTGATGGAAAGCAAGCAGTACCAGAACATTCCACGTACCATCCAGAATGTGTTGCTGAACTCCAA
>ENA-ORSI01000795-ORSI01000795.1-human-gut-metagenome-genome-assembly--contig:-NODE-795-length-31581-cov-4.408520_pt1 | contig 31581 bp, 21 predicted proteins | sample MGYA00242187_ERZ509154 | MGnify/ENA primary metagenome ERZ509154 (study PRJEB26280, sample SAMEA2338627) | human gut metagenome | biome: human gut; feature: human-associated habitat; material: faeces...
TGGAACCATATAAACAACTGTACTACAATATTTTAATTTATAGAACTCCTCTTAAAAGAATTATAAGTAATGGTAGAAGGTAAAGAATTCCGGGAACTTATGTTACAAGTTGTCCGCACACGCATGGCATTTCGTCGGTCTATGCAACGAACGCTGAAAAAGAACAACGCCGGTATAACATTTGAGATGCTTCAAATCTTGAGTTGCCTATGGCACGAACAAGGTATCACCCAACAGGTCTTGGCAGAGAGAACGGCAAAGGATAAGGCTTGTCTGACAAACCTAATGAACAATTTAGAGAAGAAAGGCTACGTCCATCGGAAAGAAGATCCCGAGGACCGGAGGAACAAACTGGTTTTCCTAACCCCGGAAGGAGAAGAATTCAAAAAGCAAATTCGCCCGATCCTTGATCAGGTTTATGTACATGCGGAGCATATTATCGGAATAGAGAACGTAGAAACCATGTTATCCGAATTAAAAGCAGTACATAATGTCCTTGAGAATATATAAAAAGCACGTATTGAGCCTCTTTTGTATGACGGTCGCTACATTTCCGGCAATCGCCCAAACGGATTCGCTCTTCTTGACCATCGACCAGCTTTTTGAGAGAGGCGTACGGCACAGTCTGCAGATCCAAGCAGACATCTTAAAAGAATCGATAGCGCGAGAGAGAACGCATACGGCCCGTTCCGCACAATTACCAGACCTGCAAATCGGCTTGAAAGGTGGATATGTAGGGCAACCGATCCTCTTTGAGCAAGGGCTTGCCCACCCGACTCGCCCGGAAGCGCCCGATTGGTCCCAGAACTATGCCATCGACCTTACCCAACCGATATACCAAGGCGGTAAAATCCGGTATTCCATCCGGAAAGCGGATCTGGAGAAAGAAGTCGCCTCTTTACAAACGCTCACAGACCAGAGTGAGATCAAGCTCAGTCTATTAAATCAATACATCGGTCTTTTCAGCCTGTTTAAACAACGTGAGGTGCTTTCCCGTAATATCGAGGAATCGGAACGCCGCCTGCAAGATATCCGGCGTATGAAAAAAGAGGGACTGATAACCAATAACGACGTATTAAGAAGCGAGATGCAATTAACCAACGACCGCCTATCCTTGCAAGAAACGGATAATAGCCTCATACTGGTATCACAGCAATTGGATATCCTGATCGGTCTCGATGAGAATCTGTTGCTCAAGCCAGACACCACGTTACTGGACCAAACCGTATCTTTAGAAACTTACGAAGATTATGTAGCCCAAGCCTATTCCAATGATCCGGCGATACGTCTACTCCGGAAACAAACAGAGTTAGCCCAAAACGATATACGTTTGACTAAAGCCTCATCGCTACCCAGCCTATCGCTATATGCGTCGAACACATTGGCACGTCCAGTCTCCCGAACATTAGCGGATATGTACAATAACAACTGGAACATAGGTCTGTCGCTCTCCTACCCTTTATCCTCTTTATATAAAAACAACCATAAGATAAAGGAAAGCAAATGGATGGTCTCGTTACATAAAAACGAGGAGGAACAGAAAAAACAGAAAATCCGTATAGAAGTGCGCACCGCGTTCTTACGTCATAAGGAAGCTCTACAAGAAGTGGAAGCCTTGAAGTTATCCGTACGGCAAGCTCAAGAGAACTACAGGATCATGCAAAACCGGTATTTAAACCAATTGGCGATCCTAACCGACTTACTCGACGCGAACTCGGTTCTCCTCAACGCGGAGCTACAGCTCACGAATACCCGTACCCACGTGATTTACACTTACTATCAACTACAGAAGGCTTGCGGCCGTCTCTAAAAAGAAACAACGACTATGGCAAACGAATTAAAAGAGAAACATCAAAGACTAAAGAAAGTAAGGACACGGAATATAGTATTAAACTCCATATGTATCCTTTTAGCCGGTTCCGGCATTTGGTGGACAGCCAATTATTTCTGGCGTTACATCAATTATGAGGTGACAAACGATGCCTTTGTGGACCAATATATCGCCCCACTAAATATACGTGCCTCCGGCTACATAAAAGAGGTCCGTTTCAAGGAACACCAGTACGTTCACCAAGGGGACACACTTCTCATATTGGACGATCGGGAATATCGGATCAAGGTAAAAGAGGCAGAGGCCGCGTTGATCGACGCCCAAGGATCACAAGACGTACTTCGTTCCGGTATCGAGACCTCCCATACGAACATCGCCGTACAAGACGCCAACATCGCCGAGGCTAAAGCCAAGCTTTGGCAATTGGAACAGGATTATCACCGATTTGAGCGGCTGCTGAAAGAAGAATCGATCCCCGAGCAACAATACGAGCAATCCAAGGCCGCTTTCGAGGCGGCGCAAGCCCGATATCAGGCGTTGGTGGAACAAAAGAAAGCCGCTTTCTCCCAATTCACCGAAACCAGCAAGAAGACAACAGGAGCCGAGGCGGCGATCTTACGAAAAGAAGCGGATCTAGATTTAGCGAGGTTAAACCTTTCCTATACCGTTATAACCGCCCCTTACGACGGTCATGTAGGCAGACGGACCTTAGAGCCCGGACAATACGTGCAAGCCGGACAAACGATATCCTACCTCGTACGAGATAAAGACAAATGGATCACGGCCAATTACAAGGAGACCCAGATCCCCCACATCTATATCGGGCAGAAAGTACGTATCAAGGTAGACGCGTTGCCGGGAAAGATATTCAACGGGGAGGTAACCGCAATCTCCGACGCCACAGGCTCCAAATACTCATTAGTCCCGACCGATAATTCCGCCGGAAACTTCGTCAAGGTACAACAACGTATCCCGGTACGGATAGACTTGGAAAATCTATCGCAAGAAGATACGCAATATTTAAGAGCAGGCATGATGGTTGAAACAGAAGCCTTACGCAAATGATCACGATGAAAGAGCTTGGGGCACCGATCCGCCAATGGGTGCCGGACTGGTTAGGATTGATCTGTATCTTCATCGTTATCCTTCCGGTCACGATGCTAAACGGCTCGTACACCGGCAGTATGCTGGAGGTATCAAACACGCTAGGCACGAACACCGAGGATATAACCATGGGATATTACGCGGCAGCGGCGGGAATGGCGGTATCCTATCCGATTATCCCGAAGATACTGGAAGCCTTCTCCATCAAATTCTTATTGTTGGCGGATTTAGTCGCCCAGTTCTTCCTAAGCTGGATCTGTGCCCGCTCCCAGAACGCCGACATATTGATCGTCTGTAGTTTCGCGATCGGTTTCCTGAAAGGGTTTCTCATGCTGTGGTTTATCCGGTACGCGCAAAAGATATTCAGCCCTAAAAATATACGTAGCCAATTCTATTCTTACTTCTATCCTTTTGTTTTCGGAGGGGGACAAGCATCCATGCTTGTTACCGCACAGTTAGCCTACCATTACGACTGGAAATATATGTATTACTTCATGATGCTAATGATTTTATTGGCCATAGTAATGGTAATCATCTGCTTCCGCCATAACCGGCCGATCAAGTCCATCCCCTTGGCCGATCTACACATCCGGGAAATGTTCATCATATCCATCGGATTGTTAATGCTTATGTATGTCATTAATTACGGGAAAGTACTCGACTGGATGGCATCCCCCAAGATTTGCCTTTATATCATGATCGCCCCGATATTGATCGCTTTATTTATTTGGTATCAATATCATTCGGAACGTCCGTACGTGAATCTGGCGCCTTTATACCAGCCGAAAGCCATTATCGGTTATTTCTATATGATGCTTGTCATGTTTTTCAGTACTTCGACTACCTTGTTGACCAGCTACCTGACCAGTATCTTAAAGGTAGACAGCACTCATACCTATTCCCTTTATACTTATTTGCTTCCGGGATATGTCTTGGGGGCGTTCATCTGTTTTTGGTGGTTCCGGTGGCAACGTTGGCGGTTTCGTTTCTTGATAGCGGGAGGAATGAGTTGTTTCGTCCTGTTCTTCGGGAGCCTTTATTTCGGGATCTCACCGGATAGCAGATACGAGATGCTCTACTTTCCTATATTCCTCAGGGGATTGGGCATGATGGTTCTTATCATAGCTTTCGCCTTATTTGCCGTGGAAGATTTAAATCCTAAATATTTATTGTCAAACGCTTTCTTTCTCATCATTTTCCGTTCAGTATTATCCCCCATCATGGCGACTTCTTTTTACAGTAATATACTATATCGCTTGGAACAAAAATATATGTATTCCTTATCAGAAACCGTTACGCTGGCCGATCCTCTAGCCGCCTCACGCTATAACCAAGCGCTTGGCAATGCCTTGACCCAAGGGCATCCCTACGACGAGGCAGCGCAAATGGCTACCAATACACTCTATAATACGTTACAGCAACAAAGCTTATTATTGGCGTTAAAAGAGATACTGGGGTATTTATTAGTCATCTCCTTATGCATAGCGATCGTATCCCGCTTTATCCCATTCCATAAAACCATCCGTGTTACATTCGCCAAGACAGGAGATGATATGGTTTGATCAAACTATGCCCGGCTGCAAATCTATCAGCCGGCATCTGCCTTTTTGTCATTTATAGTTTATCCGAAACATTTTGGCATTCGTTTTGTATAGGAATAGGCGGATCTTGAGAATGATCAGGATCAGGAATACGCACAAAATAACAATAAAAATAATAAGATATTCAGACTATGAGCAGTAAACAAGGTAACATCGGAGTAACATCGGAAAACATCTTTCCGATTATCAAGAAGTTCTTATACAGTGATCACGAAATCTTCCTTCGTGAACTTGTTTCTAATGCGGTAGACGCTACCCAGAAGTTAAAAACGCTTTCTTCCGTAGGCGAGTTTAAAGGCGAACTCGGCGATTTGACCGTACAGGTTAAGTTCGATGACAAAACGATCACGATCTCTGACCGGGGTATCGGTATGACGGCCGAGGAGATCGATAAGTACATCAACCAGATCGCTTTCTCTGGCGCCGAGGAGTTCGTTGAGAAATACAAGAACGACGCCGCTTCTATCATCGGTCACTTCGGTCTTGGTTTCTACTCCTCTTTCATGGTTTCCAAGAAAGTAGAGATCGTGACGAAATCGTACAAAGAAGGCGCTGTTCCCATGAAATGGAGCTGCGACGGTACGCCGGAATACTCCTTGGAGGAAACGACGAAAGAGGATCGCGGTACCGATATTATCCTGTATATCGACGACGAGAATAAAGATTTCTTGAACAAGGATAAGATCAATGGCTTATTGACAAAATACTGCCGTTTCTTACCGGTTCCTATTGCGTTCGGCAAGAAGCAAGAGTGGAAGGATGGCAAATATGTAGATACGGACGAAGATAACGTAATCAACGACACCAAACCGGCATGGGTTCGCAAACCGGCCGATATGACCGACGAGGATTACAAGAAGTTCTATCGTGACTTATATCCTATGACGGATGAGCCGTTGTTCTGGATTCACTTGAACGTAGACTATCCGTTCAACTTGACCGGTATCTTATATTTCCCTCGCATCAAGAGCAATATCGACTTGCATCGTAACAAGATCCAGTTATATTGCAACCAAGTATTCGTTACGGATTCCGTAGAGGGTATCGTTCCTGAGTTCTTGACATTATTGCATGGTGTATTGGATTCGCCGGATATCCCGTTGAACGTATCCCGTTCCTATTTGCAAAGCGATCAGAACGTGAAGAAGATCTCCAACCACATCACGAAGAAGGTGGCAGACCGCTTGGAAGAGATCTTCAAGAACGACCGCCCGCAGTTCGAGGAGAAATGGGATAGCTTGAAACTATTCATCCAATATGGTATGTTGACTGATGAGAAGTTCTACGACCGTGCGGTTAAGTTCGCCTTATTCAAGGATGTCGAAGGCAAATACTTCACTTTCGAGGAATACAAGAACTTAATCAAGGACAACCAGACAGACAAAGAGGGTAACTTAATCTATCTGTATACCACCAATAAAGACGAGCAATACAGCTATATACAAGCCGCAAAGGACAAAGGTTACAGCGTCTTGGAAATGGACGGACAATTGGATGTACACTTGATCGGACAATTGGAGCAGAAGTTCGAGAAGAGCCGCTTCGTTCGTGTGGATAGCGATACGATCGATAACCTGATCCGCAAGGAAGACTCGAATAAGGTAACCTTGAGCGAGGAGCAGAAAATGGCCATGCAGGAAGTATTCAAGAGTCAGATGCCGAAATTGAACAAGACCGAGTTCTACGTAACATTCGAGGCATTGGGCGAAAACGCGAACCCTGTCATGTTGACACAAAGCGAGTATATGCGAAGAATGCGTGAGATGTCCGCTATGCAACCGGGTATGTCTTTCTATGGCGAGATGCCGGATAGCTTCAACTTCGTATTGAATACGGATCATCCGTTGATCAAGAAAGTATTAACTGAAGAGGAGCAAGCTTGCGACGAGAAGTTAAAACCGATCCTTAGCGATATCAAAGGGTGGGAGGCTCGTCAAGCCGACTTACGTGAGGCTCAAAGCAAAAAGAAAGAAGATGAGATCACGGCGCAAGAGAAAGAGGATATGACCAACACCAACCATAAGCTGGATGAGCTTCGTGAGCAACGCAACCAAGTTCTCGCCGAGTACGCCGGTACGAACAAGACAGTTAGTCAGTTGATCGACCTTGCTTTGTTAGGAAACGGTATGCTGAAGGGAGAGGCCTTAAGCCAATTCATCAAACGTAGCGTAGAACTGATCGGATAAACCAATCCTCACATATATAAAAAACCGTTCCTTCTCGGGGGAACGGTTTTTTTAGTTTCAGCCCACGACATCCTCGACCACTTTCCGCAACCTATCCAAGTTCATCTCGCCGGATTGTCTCCACAAAGCCTCCCCTTTCCGTAGCAGGATAAAAGTAGGAATCGATTCCACCGTATACAAATCGGCAAGAGCGCTCTCCTCCTCGATATTGATTTGTACCACTTCTAATTTTCCTTTCTCCAATTCCTTGAACTCCTTCACGATCGGCATCATTTTCTGGCAATGAGGGCACCAATCCGCATAAAACTCAGCCATGACCAAAGCACCAGTCTCCATAACGGTCTTATTCCGCTCTTCCCTATTCAATTCTTTCTCTTTCATAACATCTTCTGTTTTAATTGTATTGATAACTCAACAATACGAAAAAACAAAATGTTTATGTTTCTAAAGAAATACTTCTTACATTTGGAGAAGAAAAACAGATTGGGTTCATATGAGGAAAATAACAGTTATCATAGCCTTATTCCTTGCTGCCATTCAGATTGTTTCCGCCCAGAAAGTAGGGTTGGTACTCAGTGGCGGCGGTGCCAAAGGAGCGGCACATATCGGAGTGATCAAGGCGCTGGAAGAAAATAATATACCGATCGATTACATTACCGGTACCTCCATCGGGGCGATTATCGGTAGTTTATACGCCATGGGATATTCCCCCGAGGAGATGCTGGAGCTGATGCTTTCCAAGGAGTTCTCCTATTGGCAAACAGGTACGGTGGAGGAGCAATATACCTATTATTTCAAGGAGCCTTACCCGACCCCGGAATTCGCGCATTTCTCCATCGATATGTCCGATTCCCTACAGATCAAGGCTAGCTTCTTACCGCAAAGCTTGATCAATCCCATACAGATGAATCAGGCGTTCATGGCCTTGTTCTCGCAGGCGACGGCAAAGGCGGGGTGGAATTTCGACAACCTGTTTGTCCCTTTCCGTTGCGTGGCCTCGGATATATATACTAAAAAGCCGATCATCTTTAAGAATGGGGATCTGGGAGACGCCGTACGTGCCTCCATGACTTTCCCGTTTTTCTTCCAGCCCATATGGAAAGACAGTATTCCTTTATTCGATGGAGGTATCTACGATAATTTCCCGGTAGGCCCGATGAAAGACGCGTTCCACCCGGATTTCATTTTCGGATCGACGGTATCGGGAGGGAATAAAAAGCCTTCGGAGAATCCTTATAACCAGATCGAGACCATGATCATGCAAAAGACCGATTACGAGGTACCGGAGGAAGATGGCATGATGATTAAATTCAGTTTTCCCACCGTCTCCTTATTGGATTTCCAGAAAGGTAAGGAGCTTATGGACATCGGGTATAAACGTACCCTTTCCATGATCGACTCCATCAAGCAACGGGTTCCCCGGGAAGTGCCTTTAAATGAGGTTACCGAAAGAAGAAAAGCCTATAAAGAGAACCTTCCCCCGCTGATCTTCCGCAATATTTACGTGACGGGCGTATCCGAGGCCCAGCGTAAATACATAGAGGCCCAATTACACAGGGATATCAATAACGAGTTCTCCATGGAAGAGTTCAAGCGGGCTTATTTCAAGATGCTGACCTATTCCAAGATTAGGGAAATCATGCCGCATGCCGTTTATAACCGGAAAGAGAAGAAATTCGATCTTTACCTGGACGTGAAGATGAAAGAAGAGATCACGGTTGGCTTCGGTGGAAACGTATCGTCTCATCAAGCGAATCAATTATACCTAGGATTGGGGTATCAATATCTGGGACGGTTCGCCGCCGACGTAAACTCGAACTTTCAAGTGGGTAACTCCTTTAGTGGTGTCATGTTGAGTGGCCGGATGTACCTGCAAACGCAAATCCCCACTTATTTAAATTGGCAAGGAGTCTTCTCGGACAAGAAATACACGGAAAGCCAATCCCTCTTTTATGAGGATATAGTGCCCGCCATGATTAAGCAGAAAGAACTGTACATGAAACTAAAATTAGGCTTCCCCTTCCTCAACCACGCGAAAGCGGAGATCGGGTTCGCCTACGGACGGTTGAACGATTTCTATTTGCAGAGCACCACGATACCTTTCCCGAACGCCTCTTTCGACCATAGCTGGTACGATTTATTCAGCGGCTCGTTAAGTATCGAGCAAAACTCACTCAACACCAAACAATACCCGATAAGCGGAAAACAGCAATTCCTAATCGCCCAATACGTAACCGGTACGGAGAAGTATACCCCATCCCCCACTTCCGCCACGACGGAAGCCCCGATTGGTCGCAAAGTGCATAGCTGGCTGCAACTGAAAGGGCGCTGGAACCAATACCAGACGCTGAGCAACCGTTTCAACTTAGGTTATTTGGCGGAAATGGTCATATCCAGCAAGAACCTCATGAATAACTATACGGCTAGCGTATTACAGGCCCCGGCGTTTACCCCGACACCCCATAGCGAGATTGTATTCAACGAGGCGTTCCGGGCGAACCAATATGTGGCTTTTGGGCTTTCCCCGATCTTGAAGTTAAGCAAGCTTCTGCACTTCCGGTTGGATATGTATGGCTTCGCTCCACTCTATGAAATACAAAAGACGGTGCCGGAAAACAACCCGTATGTCGGAATCCCGCATTATGGTAAGTTTTTGCACTCGTTTAATTATATGGGTGAAGCGGCGGTCGTATTGCAATTGCCATTCTTATGTATCAGTCTGTACGCCAACGGATACAGTTATCCGAAGGAGAATTTCAACTTTGGCTTAAACATTGGTTACCTGATCTTCAATCCAAAAATGTTAGATTAAATTCGCAAAAAAGTAGTCGAAACGTTTGCATATTTAAAACAAAAACGTACCTTTGCACTCGCAATCACGAAACAATGGCCGCGTAGCTCAACTGAATAGAGTAGCTGACTACGGATCAGCCGGTTACAGGTTTGAATCCTGTCGCGGTCACCATTCGAAGATAGCAATAGAATATATCTTGGCTCCTTAGCTCAACTGAATAGAGCATCTGACTACGGATCAGAAGGTTAAAGGTTTGAATCCTTTAGGAGTCACTTGAATATTCAAATTCATTTACAGATTGGCTCGCTAGCTCAACTGAATAGAGCATCTGACTACGGATCAGAAGGTTATAGGTTTGAATCCTATGCGAGTCACTTGAGAATCCTTATTTCATCCAGCGTCTTCGGAAGCAATGAAATAAGGATTTTTTCAATTTCTACCGGTCGTATCATTATTATTCATATATTCGCAGTTAATACAAAGAATATTTTATTTAAGATAAAAGGTAAACACTTGAAAGCACACTATAAAACTTCTATAGCCATAAGTCTAATCGTCATTATCGTATTAGTGATCTTACGTACTACTGTTACCGGACAAGATAGCATCAAATTCATCGACGATACCGATGATCAGCCAATCGATCAACAAAACAGCGACTCTATAGACCTTCGTTATTCCAATGAGTACCAAAGTTGGAAACAAACCTCGGACACGACTTTCCGCAGTTTGTTTAATGGGAACCAACAAGCTGATATCTTGGCCGAACATCCCGGAATGATGGTATTATGGGCAGGATACGCTTTCTCCAAAGATTATCTAAGTCCCAGAGGGCATATGTATTCCATAGAAGATCTATACAAAAGCCTGCGGACCGGCGCTCCCATGACCCCGACGAGTGGTCCCCAGCCTGCCGCATGCTGGGCATGTAAAAGTCCGGACATACCCCGCTTATTAACGACCACCAATGCCAAGACCTTATATAAGAAGAAATGGGCGGAGCTAGGCAACGAGATCGTGAATCCAATCGGATGCGCAGACTGCCATGAGCCGCAGAGCATGGGATTGCGCGTGACCCGCTCATTCTTGAAAAGTGCCTATAAGCGCAACGGATTACGTATAGAGGACGCAACCGAGCAAGAGATGCGATCTCTAGTATGCGCCCAATGCCACGCCGAATATTATTTCCAAGGAGAAGATCGTATACTAGCCTTACCTTGGGATCAAGGTTATACAGTAGAAAATATAGAAGCCTATTACGATAGCATAAACTTCACCGATTTCACCCATAAATTAAGCCGGGCACATTTGATAAAGGCGCAACATCCGGATTTCGAGTTATTCCAGATGGGCATTCACGGGCAAAGAGGCGTTTCCTGCAGAGAATGCCATATGCCTGCTGTCGGGGAAGATGAGAACCGGTACAACAACCATCATATCAAAAGCCCGTTGGCGATGATAGACCGTACTTGCCAAGCCTGCCACCGGGAAAGTGAGGAGACCTTACGCAAGGATGTTTATGAACGGCAAAACAAAGTCTACGCCATACGCATGCGTGTAGAGGAAGAATTGACAAAAGCCCATATAGAAGCGAAATTCGCTTGGGACAAAGGCGCTACGGAATCTCAAATGAAAAACGTATTAAAACTGCTCCGGCAGGCACAATGGCGTTGGGACTTCGCCGTGGCCTCACACGGGGCGGCTTTCCACGCGCCCCAAGAAGTCACACGTATCTTGGGCAGCGGACTCGATAAGTCTACCCAAGCCCGCATCCAGATCATGAAGGTCTTAGCGCAGCTAGGCTATACCCAAGACGTTCCGATGCCGGATATCTCCACGAAAGCGAAAGCCCAGCAATATATCGGCCTCGATATGGAAGCCGAGCAACAGGCCAAACAAAAGTTTTTAGAAACCGTCATCCCCCAATGGCAGGAAGAAGCGAGGGCCAATAAACGATTCATCGAAGGTAATTAAGTTCTTTCCTTCAGCTCCAACCCCGGGGTATAAGGTAGCGAGATCGTAAACTTACTACCTACACCAACCTCGGATTCAAGCGATATGCTTCCATGAAACGTATGAACGATACTCTGGCAGATCGCTAACCCCAAGCCTGTACCTTGGGCAAACTCATCTAGTTTCTGGAAACGCTCGAATACCTTTTCCTTTTTATCATCAGGAATGCCCTTACCCGTATCTTTCACGGAAATAAGGATCGATTTTCCATCTGCGCTAAGTTCGTATCCGATCTCGATATATCCCTTAGCGGTAAACTTCACCGCATTATTAATGAAATTGGTACAAACCTGCGTCAACCGGAAATGATCCGAACGGATGATAAGAGGTTCATGGGGAACCCTTATCTTTAACTCCACTCCCTCCGGCATCATCAATTGATGCGTATGGAAGATATCTCCCATCAGTTTACTCAGATCGAGGTTCTCATAAGAGAAAGACATGCTACCGGATTCTATGCGTGATAGATCCAAGATATCGTTGATCAGCTTAAGCAACAGGTCACTGTTTTTGGTAATCAGATCTATAAACTCCGCCTTTTCCTCCGGTTCCAAAGGCATATCCGAATTGAGCAATTGGGAGAAGCCTACGATCGCATTCAGAGGCGTACGTATCTCATGGCTCATATTCGCCAGAAAGACTAATTTCATCCGATCGGATTCCTCCGCTTTCTGGCGGGCGGCTATAAGGCTATTCTCCGTGTCTTTTATCCGCTGGATATTCAAGCATAAGCCACTTACCTCAACAGCTTCGTCACCGGAAACCGAATCTTTCTCATTCTTATTTTGGGCATAGCGAAATTCCCACCACTCATACCCCTTCTTATTAAAGTTACAACGACGTTGCGTCACTTTCCGGGAAAGAAAGCCACTATCCAGCAGATTCCGGTCTCGAAGGAAATTATCCAGTTCTTCAGGATGTATAGCATCCTGAAACTCCTCGATTTTCATCGGTACACAGGGCATACCTAAATAATGGTAGAATCTATTATCAAACTCGAATACCCCTTTGCTATACCGAAAAGCGAAAATGTTGCCGCTATCCAACGCAAAAGAAAGAAAAGTCTTCTCCCTTTTTAACTTCTCCTGCGCATCCTTCTTATGTAAAGCCTCCTGTATATATCGCTTTCTTTGGTAACTAAAAAGCAGAAGCAACATCACCACCAGAATAAAGCCGGCAGCCCATATATAATATTTATATTGAACGACAAACGGCATATTCGCAATAATAGCTCCTTCCGGCAATTTACTACTATCAATGCCCCAACGTTCTAACACACCGTAATCAAAAACATAAGCCTTGTTACTCCCTTCGATTTGCGGAAAATCGGACGGGGGCGTTCCTTTCAAGATAGAGACGACCCGGTTTACAGCCCCCTCTACCTCATCCTTAAAGACAGTGACATACCCGCCAACTACGCCATTCTGATTTCCGATCAACTCATTGATCACGGAGAAACATGGAAAGGCGCTGAGCCGCCCCAACGAGATTGTCATATAATCCCTCTTGGTTGCCAGATACGCTTTATTATAATAATTCTCGCCGAATCCCTTAATCAGGGCATTCGCCGATTTCGTACTGAGTGTGCTTATATACATCGTATCCGGCTTTATCTTAGGTATATCCGATATCGAAATCCCGTTCTTTCCGGATAAACGTACCCGATCCAAGGAATATATATTGTTCACGGCACAAATATCCTGAATCTGCGCATTCATGTCCGCCAGCATCATATTATCCTGAAAGGTATCATCCGAGACTCTTATGACGATGCAATTACCAACAAGCCGCCGTATCAATTCTATATTCCTCTTATAATCCGGTTTATCATAAAAGCCCGTCATATTCGGATATTTCCGGATGATCGGGATATTGGGATAACTAACCCCCATAAACACGACCGGGATCGATTTAGCGAGGGGATGCCTGCTACTTATCAAAGCGTTTAAGGCTTGATCGTCATTGACCAGAATAATATCCGGGTTCCATGTCGATAACCCATTCAGTTTCTTGAATAATTTCTGTCGCTGTTGCTTCTCCGAATATTGCTCACAATCCAAATAAAAAGAATAGACACTCGCATGTATCCCCTTCTTCCGCAATTCACTCGACATGATTTCCTTCATCTTCTCATAGGCGGGAAAATGTTTTTCGTAAGATTGAATCACGAGTATACGCTTCTCCTCCGATAAGTCTGTAGAGGATTTACATGATATACAGGTAACAAAGAGAAATATGATAGATATTATTCCAAATAAGCGCTTAGCTGGCATATCGTTCCTTTAAGGTGTTTTCTATGACTTTACAAAACTAAAGATTTATTTCGTACATTTGAGCATATTTTTCACGAAATACAATCAAAACATCAAATACATGAAACAAGAAATCCAATTAAACGAACACAACAAGCAAGAGTATCCTCCTATGCACACGGCGGAACATATCTTAAACCAGACAATGGTGCGGATGTTCGGATGCCCCCGGTCTAAGAACGCACACATAGAGAGGAAGAAGTCTAAATGCGATTATCTATTGGCGGAGGAGCCTAGCGCAGAGGCCATGGCTGAGGTCGAGAAGAAGATAAACGAGGTGATCGACCGGCACCTACCCGTAACCATCGAGTTCATGCCAAAAGAAAAGGCCGGCGGTATCGTGGATTTAAGTAAATTGCCCGATGATGCCAGCGATACATTACGTATCGTACGCATAGGCGATTACGATGCCTGCGCATGTATCGGATCGCACGTGGCGAATACATCCGAGATCGGACATTTCAAGCTATTGAATTACGACTATGCCGACGGGAGATTACGGCTACGTTTCAAATTGGTATAAAATTTAAAGCAAGCGCAAACAGCCAAATGAAATATTTTGTGTAAGTTTGCAAGCGATTAAAAGAACATTTTAATACAGACATTAAATACAATAGTTATGCAAACAATTGACAATTTCAATTTTGCCGGCAAAAAGGCATTTGTAAGAGTTGACTTTAACGTTCCATTGGACGAAAACTTCAACATCACCGACGACACTCGTATGCGTGCCGCTCTTCCTACATTAAAGAAGATCTTAGCGGATGGTGGTAGCGTAATTATCGGTTCTCACCTAGGCCGTCCGAAAGGCGTTACTGAGAAGTTCTCCTTGAAACACATATTGAAACACCTTTCTGAGTTGTTAGGCGTAGATGTTCAGTTTGCAAACGACTGTATTGGCGAAGAAGCCGGCGCTAAGGCTGCCGCTTTGCAACCGGGCGAAGCTTTGTTGCTTGAGAACCTTCGTTTCTACGCTGAGGAAGAAGGCAAACCAAGAGGTTTGGCTGAAGACGCTTCCGACGAGGAGAAGAAGGCTGCCAAGAAAGCCGTTAAAGAAAGCCAGAAAGAGTTCACGAAGAGATTGGCTTCTTACGCTGACTGCTATGTAAACGACGCATTCGGTACCGCTCACCGTGCTCACGCTTCTACGGCTTTGATCGCTGACTACTTCGATACGGACAACAAGATGTTCGGTTATTTGATGGAGAAAGAAGTGAAGGCTGTCGATAAGGTTATGAACGACATCCAACGTCCGTTCACCGCTATCATGGGTGGTTCTAAGGTTTCCTCTAAGATCGAGATCATCGAGAACTTGTTGAACAAGGTAGACAACTTGATCATCACGGGTGGTATGACTTATACTTTCACGAAAGCGCAAGGCGGTAAGATCGGTAAGTCTATTTGCGAGGACGATAAGTTGGATCTTGCTCTTGATTTGATCAAGAAAGCGAAAGAAAAAGGCGTAAACTTGGTATTGGCTGTTGACGCTAAGATCGCTGACGATTTCAGCAACGACGCTAAGACTGATTTCGCTCCGGTAGATCAGATTCCTGATGGTTGGGAAGGTCTTGACATAGGTCCGAAGACCGAGGCTATCTACGCTGACGTTATCAAGAACTCTAAGACGATCCTTTGGAACGGTCCTACGGGTGTATTCGAGTTCGAGAACTTTACGCACGGATCTCGCACGGTTGGCGAGGCTATCGTTGAGGCTACGAAGAACGGCGCTTTCTCTTTAGTAGGTGGTGGCGACTCTGTTGCTTGCGTTAACAAATTCGGTTTGGCTAACGGCGTATCTTACGTTTCTACAGGTGGTGGCGCTCTTCTTGAGGCTATCGAAGGTAAGGTTCTTCCGGGTATCGCAGCTGTAAAAGGCGAGGCTTACAAATAATCAGATAAGTAAGTGATTTAATAAAAAATCCCCCGGGACGCTCGGTATTCATTGAGATGTCCCGGGGGATTTTCTTTGATTTAGTTCCGTATTAATCTTGTTTCAAGATCAAGGCGGAAGAGGCGCTTACGGTAGTTTTACCCTGTACGGAACCTTTACCGTCCAGATAAATCCGACCATCCTTACAAACCGGAACCCATGTTCCTTCCGGCAGAGAAACCGTTACCGCCTTCCGGTTCCCGTTAAAGATAACCATAATCTTCTTCCAACTATCCCCGTTCGCATGTTCCCCTAAGGTATACGCTACGACACCGGGCTGGTTCACTTCTTGGAATTGAAGGGCCTCCCTCACTCCCTCGGCCGTGGCGATACGGAAAGCCGGGTGCGACTTACGAAGGGCGATCAAATCCTTGTAATAGTTGAAAACATCCTTGTTTTTTGCCTTCAAAGACCAGTCGATCTCATTGATTGAATCGGGCGATTGATAGCTGTTATGTACGCCCTTCTTATCGTGCAGCAACTCCTCTCCTGCCCGCATGAAGGGAACTCCTTGCGAGGTGAAGATGATGGTCTGGGCCAACTTGCCGAATCGTATCAACTCATCCGGGGTAGCGTCTTTCGGGGCCGAGAGCTTCAACTTATCCATCAAACAAAGATCATCGTGGCAAGAGACATAGTTGATCACTTGCGTAGGCTTGTTCGCATAAGGCGCTTTGCAATATAATATTTGGTTATAGTCGATTTGCGGATGGCGGATAGCGCCTACAATACCGAACTTAATAGACTCCTCGTTACCTTCCGGCTTTCCGGAGGCGAAACCGGCCTGTGTAGTCTCGAATACGCTTCCTTTTAAAGCATCCCGCAGGTCATCGCTAAATACGGCCACATCATTCAGTTTCGGGGCGTTTACCTTGATCGCCCTCTGATCCTCCGGTAGCGGGGAATCGCTGGCGGTCCAGCCCTCGCCGTATACGAAGATGGAAGGATCTAGTTTAGCTAACTCGGCTTTTACCTCGTTCATGGTCTCTACGTCATGGATGCCCATCAAGTCGAAACGGAAACCATCCACATGGTATTCCTCGGCCCAATATTTCACGGACTCCACGATATAGCGGCGTACCATCGCCCGCTCCGAAGCGGTCTCATTACCACAGCCGGAGGCATCCGAATAGCTTCCGTCCGGTTTATGACGGTAGAAGTAACCGGGAACGGTCAAACTGAAATTCGACCCATCCCCCACGAAGGTATGATTGTAAACCACGTCCATGATCACACGGATACCATTCCGGTGCAACCCCCGCACCATCTCCTTGAACTCACGGATACGAGCCTCGGGATTGTAAGGATCGGTGGAATAGCTCCCCTCGGGGGCGTTATAGTTCTTGGGATCATACCCCCAATTGTACACATTATCTTGCAAGCGGGTCTCGTCCACCGAGCCATAATCATAGGAAGGAAGGATATGGACATGGGTAACGCCCAACTCCTTCAGATGATCCACGCCGGTAGCCACGCCGCCCGGACCTTTCGTGCCGTCCTCCGCCAAGGCGAGAAACTTACCTTTATGCGTCACGCCGGAGTTCGCGGCGATCGAGAAATCCCGATGATGCATCTCGTAGATGATAATATCGGAGAAGCTTTTCAACTCGGGAGATTTATCCGCCTCCCAGCCCTCCGGATCGGTAGCCGCCCAATCGATCACGGCCGCACGGTTTCCATTCACCCCGACGGCTTTCGCCCAGATACCGGGAGTCTCATCCAGCCATTTATCGCCGATACGGATCTGGAAGGTATAGAAGGAACCTTTCAGATCCTCGCTCACGGAGATACGCCACGTACCCTTGTCCGAGGATTTCATCGGCAACTGGCGGATAGGCTCCCCTCCCTCACCGGAGGCGTAAAGATTCAAGCGGACTTCTTCCGCCGTCGGGGCCCAAAGGGTGAACACGGATTTCGTGGGGGAATAGAACAACTCCAGATCGTCTCCCTCATAGGAAGGGTATTCATCAAAGGATTTGTATTCTTTCGGTGAGTTGCAGCTAAGCAACAGCGACAGGTATATAGATACCGGAACTAAGTGTCTCGTCATGGCTGATTCAGTAATTTGTTTTCAATCACAAAGATAGAAGTTTCGAATCGGATTCGCCAACGAAACAGAAAAGAAGAGGCGAAAAATCTACCGCAAACGTTTTCGCCTCTTTCGCTCATTCATGCTATATTAGAACGGAACCTCGTTACTGCTACCTTGACTCAGGAAGTCAGCTCCCGGCGACGGGATCGGGGGCATCGGGTCTCCACCGTTCATGGTCGAGGAGAATTCCCTTACCGCTATATCTTCCTCTACGTTCATAAACTTGGCGAACTCGCTCTTAAAGCGCAGCCGGACATCCCCCACGGCACCGTTACGATGCTTGGCGATAATGATCTCGGCGAGGCCGATCAGGGAATTTCCCCGCTCGTCTTCCGTAATCTTATAATATTCGGGACGGTGGATGAAACATACCATATCGGCATCCTGCTCGATAGCTCCGGACTCACGCAAGTCGGCTAGCTGCGGACGCTTACCTTCCACGCCTTGACGAGCTTCCACACCACGGTTCAACTGCGACAAGGCGATAATCGGGATATTCAATTCCTTCGCCAATCCCTTCAACGAGCGGGAGATCGTACTCACCTCCTGCTCACGGCTACCGAAGTTCATACCGCTAGCGTTCATCAACTGAAGGTAGTCGATAATGATACATTTAATGCCATGCTCACGCACCAGACGACGGGCTTTCGTTCGCAGCTCGAAGACGGACAAGCTCGGGGTATCGTCCACGAAGATCGGGGCATCGTAAAGCTCCTTGATCTTAAAGTCCAGCTGTTCCCACTCGTAGCTCTCCAAGCGTCCGCTCTTGATCTTCTCGCCCGGTATCTCGCAGACATTCACGATCAGACGGTTTACCAACTGCACGTTACTCATCTCGAGCGAGAACAGGGCGACAGGCGTATTGAAATTCACCGCCATATTCTTCGCCATGGAAAGGACGAAAGCCGTCTTACCCATGGCCGGACGGGCGGCGATAATGATAAGGTCGGAATTCTGCCAACCGGAAGTCATCTTATCCAAGCCCTCGAAGCCCGTGCGCAATCCGCTCAGACCTTCCTTCTGGAGGGCCGCCTTTTGCAACATCTCCATAGCGTCCTTGATGACGGGGTTGATCTGGGTGACATCCTTCTTTACGTTACGTTGAGAGATCTCGAACAACTTACCCTCCGCCTCTTGCATCAAGTCCTCTACATCGAGCGTCTCATCAAATGCCTTTCCTTGGATCATCGCCGTGAAAGAGATCAACTCCCTCGCCAGATATTTCTGGGCGATGATACGGGCGTGATACTCGATATGGGCGCTGCTGGCCACCTTGCTGGTAAGTTGAGAGATATAGAACGGTCCGCCTACATCCTCCAATTCTCCCCGTTTCTTCAATTGCTCCGTTACGGTAAGCATATCCACGGGACGCTGGCTCAACGCCAAGTCTACGATAGCGGCATAAATCTTCTCATGCGCTTTCTCATAGAAACACTCCGGCTTCAAGATCTCGCTGACGATCGAGTACGCGTCTTTCTCCAGCATCAACGCACCCAACACAGCCTCCTCTAACTCACGGGCCTGTGGCTGAAGACGCCCCATATCGGGGAGCATCTCCACAGGCTTTTTCCTTCCTCTTCCTGTATTTCTTGTTCCTTCTGCCATCATTCTTTCTATTTGGGGAGTCAAAGGTAATATCTTTTACCCATTTCTGAAAAAGATTCTTTATATTTAGGAATTAAAACCTGTCGAATCATGAAAGCGTATTTTATCGGATTAGTTATCATGGGAGGTTGCCTATTATACGGCTGCCATACCAAACAAAAGAAAGAGGAAAACAGTAGCGACTACTCAGCCGACTCCCAATCCATAGCACGGCAAGATACCCTACCGTTACCAACTGATACCCATGCCGCATCTTCAGTTTCCACGGAAGGATGGACCGCCAAGCAGATACGGGACAGCATAGAATCGTTCTTCGGCAAGGAATACGATACCCTTCCCCCGCATCTACGGAAGATCCGTAGAAACATGACCTCCCTCTGGAACACGGACGACTCCGTCTTCCTACAGCTTATCATAGCGGAGAAGGAGTATGTGGAGGCTTTCAAGACTTACGTATTCAATTCACCCCTCATCCGGATCGGCGGAGGCCCTTACGACCGGCCACCCGAGGAAGCTATCAGCATGGACACCACCCACTTCTCCATGCGAGTAAGACCGAACGTCTACCCAACCAACATCGAGCGGATCGAGATCGCTATCACCAACCATACCGACCTGGAAGGGATGGGAGGCGAAGAGTATTTCATCGAGCGTTTCGACGGGAGGGCATGGAAAGGAATCCCGCAACCCACCGCCTTCGTCGCTCTCGGCTATCCGATCTTTCCTAACCAGACAAGAGACGATTTCTCGGCCACCTTGCTACCCGAACTCAAGGAAAACCCTCCGGGATTGTACCGGGTGCATAAGAGCGTCAGCACCGGACATGGCGCCGGCCTCGTCCATTACCCTTTAACCGCCACATTCTACCTATCCGATAACCCGGAAGATTATGAGGAATACACACGCTTCGCCAGCCGGCTCCACGAGCCTCGCCCCATGGCCGAGTTCAAGGGAGGAAGAGAAGCCATGATCCGTTTCTTCGAACAGAACCTGCGTTATCCCGAATCTTATAAAGGTACGGGCACGAAGGTACGACTCTTCTACTCCTTCACGATCGATTCCTTAGGAATGTTACAGAATCCCATAAGCCTACCCGAGAATATACTGTATCCTCGCAATACGGGGAAAACCTATGATGAGTTCCGCGATGAAGCCTTACGGGTACTCCAGTTGATGCCCGCATGGGAACCCGCCGTAAACCGTATCCATGGCCCGGCCAGCATAGATACCGGGCTCTTCTTCTACTTCAACGAAGAGGGAAAATGCGGGATTGAATAGACGGCCAGTACTGCCTAAGAAGTATTGGAGTACTTCTTAGGCAGTACTCGGGTACTTTCATGAAAGTACTCCAGTACTATTACCAGAAGTATCGCAATACTCTCAGAGAAGTAAGCCTATGCTAACGTAAACTGGCAACAATATTGCTGTCAGCATACAGCGACATAACTTTACTTACGTAAAAAAGTATTATCTTTGCACCCGTAAAAAGTAATTTTCAAATTATGGACGACAGTATCCCGCTAGAAACAGAACAGAGTATGAACTAACGAGGCGGAGGGTTTCATTGATCCTCTGCTCGGATTAAACACGAAAGGAGGCAATAATGAGACAATTTCTTTATTGTGAGGCCGGTTATGTGGAGAAGAACCAATGGCTTCCTAACAGTTGGGTAAACGTAGAGTGCCCGACTCCCGAAGATCTTCAATTCTTGATGGATCGATTTAACGTACCCGAATCTTTCTTGAGCGATATAGCCGATACGGACGAGCGTCCCCGTATCGAGTACGAGGGGAATTGGTTGCTTACCATCTTACGTATCCCGTTGCAGAACCAAGATCATGACATCCCGTTCAATACGGTGCCAATCGGTATCATCACGAACAATGAGATCATCGTAAGCGTATGTTACCATAAGACGGACTTGATCCCCGATTTCATCCGCTATACCCAACGGAAGGAACTCCAGATTAAAAACAAGTATGAGTTGATCCTCCGGCTGATCCACTCATCGGCCGTATGGTTCCTTAAATACCTGAAACAAATCAATTACGCCGTCACCGAGGCGGAAAAGGCGTTGGAGAAAAGCATCCGCAACGAGGATCTTCTGGCGTTGATGAAGCTGGAGAAAAGCATGGTATTCTTCAACACCTCCATCCGCGGGAATGAGGTGATGCTGGCCAAGCTCCAGAATATTTTCCAAGAGCCGCAATATATCGACAAGGATTTAGTGGAGGACGTAGAGATCGAGTTGAAACAGGCCCATAACACGGTAAATATCTATAGCGATATTCTTACGGGTACGATGGACGCTTTCGCCTCTATCATCTCCAACAACGTGAACACGATCATGAAACGTATGACATCACTTTCCATTATCTTAATGGTTCCGACATTAATCGCTAGCTTCTACGGGATGAACGTCCCGATCTACATGGAGGATATGCCGCATGGTTTCGTGGTTATCATCTTGCTCTCGATCTTGCTATCCGCTACGGCCTTTTTCATATTCAGGAAGATCAAATGGTTCTAGGATATCAAATAAATAAACCGGACGCAGATCACCCGTGCTTGTCGGTGTCATCTGCGTCCGGTAAATATCAAATTCGGTATATCTTTATCTTGGCTTACTTATGCGTATCCTCGAGGATATAACGCAAGGTTCCGGCATTCACCAATTCCTCTTGCGAGATGGTGTAGCCCTTTAGCTTTTTATCGCCGGCGAAAACGTCCTTGATGTAGATCGCTTCCGGATTACTATGCTTAGACTCGATTACCAATTCGCCTTTAGGATAGAATTTCTTGTCGAGCTGGATCGTAACCTTATCGAAAGTCGGGGAAGTCAATACATAGTTCACGTCGCCCGGACAAGCTGGGTAGAAGCCCATCATGGAGAAAATAGCCCAAGCGGACATCGTGCCTGTATCCTCGTTACCCGGGACACCGTTCGGGGCGTTATGATAGCAATCCTTCAACAACTGACGGACCAACTTCTGGGTACGCCAAGCCTCTCCCTTGAAATAGCTAAACAAATAAGGATAAGCGATATCTGGCTCGTTGGCGGGATCATAATTGCCGTCATCGAATACCTTCTGCAAATGATCGACAAATTTCTTATCGCCTCCCATCAATTTGGCCAGTCCCTTGATATCGTGAGGAACATAAAACGTATAATTCCATGCGTTGCCTTCATGGAAACCGGGACTAGGCTCGAAGTTCTCGCCTTGTTTCGGATCGAACGGAGAGTAGAAGGTGCCGTCCGGCAAGATCGGACGCAGCGTTCCGAACTCCTTGCTATAATAATGTTTGTAACCTAAAGAACGGTCACGGAATAACTTGGCATCCTCTTTCTTACCCAAGGCTTGAGCGAAATTAGCCAAGTTCCAGTCGGCGATATAATATTCCAGCGCATGAGATACGGAGTTATCGTATTGCTCACGCAAAGGAACATAGCCCTTGCTGAAATAATCGTTCGCATCCGGACGAAGCAGGTTGAACTCTCCCGGGGTAGTAGCGCCTTTACGCATCGCCTCATAAGCGGTTTGCTCATCAAAGTCACGCAAGCCGCGCATCCATGCGTCTACGATATACGGGATCGAGGGATCGCCCTCCATCGTAAAGGTCTCACGTCCGTAAAGCTCCCATTTCGGTAACCAACCGTTTTCCCGGTACATATCCAGCATCGTACGGATAATATCCAATTGACGCTCCGGATAGAGCAAGGTCATCAGGGTACTTACGTTGCGGTACGTATCCCACAAGGAGAAGACCGTATAACGGTTTCCGGTGGTATGGCCTACTTTCAGGCTCTCCATCATCGGGTACTCGCCGTTCACGTCTTGCAGGATATTCGGATGGATCAGCAAATGATACATACCGGTATAGAATATCGTTTTCTCGTCTTTCGTACCCCCTTCCACTTGTACCTTGGAAAGATCCTTGTTCCACATCGTACTAGCCGCCGTACGGACCTTGTCGAAATCGAAGCCGGGCTGCTCCGTATTCATGTTCAGGCGGGCGTTCTCGATGCTCACGTACGAGATACCCATCTTCACCTCGATAGCCTCGCCCTCGTCCGTATCGTAATCGAACCATACGCCGACATCGTCTCCGCTCATCTCACGGGTATAACTGGTATATAACTTATACTTGCCGGAGTAGATATCCCATTCGGCCTCTACCCCCTTCATCTCACGTTGTTTCTTCCAATAACCCATCTTCTTCGGGGCCTTGTTTACCTTCATCACGAAGTAAACCGGGAATACGGCCTGTGGATTATAGCAGAACGTACCTAAAAGCTTACTCCCCTCGATCTCCGTATCATTCACGATACGTACCGTGGCGCCGGTCTCGTTCGTCAAGCCCTCGCCTAGGTTCAAGAGGATATGGCTCTTCCCTTTCGGGAAGGTAAAACGGCTCAAGCCCGTACGCATGCTGGCAGTAGCCTCCGCCTTGATATTATACTTGGTCAAGGTATTGCTATAATAACCGGGGTGAGCCACCTCGTCCTTGTACTCACTGCCGTAAGCCTTATAGTCCACGTTCAACTCGCCCGTTGTCGGCATCAATAGCAAACCTCCCAGCTCCGGGCATCCCACGCCGCTCAAGCTACCGTGGGCGAATCCCGTAAAGAATTTATTGTCTGCCGAGTAAGGAGTAGACCACCATTGACTATCCTTGTCAAAACGATTCTTCTCCGACCCCATGACGTTGAAAGGAACCACGCTCATCATACCCTGCGGACAAACCGCGCCGGGATTCGTCGTACCGTAATTGCTCGTACCGATGAAGGGGTTCACATAATCTACCGGTTGCTGTGCCGTAGCGAACAGGCTACCACACAACAGGAAGGTCATTAGCTGTTTCTTCATTTGATAAATGTATTTTAGTTGATAATTAATTGATTCATACTTACCAGATCACGATCTCATCCGTGAAGATGAAACCCTTATTCGCCTCTTTTGCCTTGATACGGATATAACGGGCTTTCCAATCGCCGTTAAACGTATACTCCTGAAAAGACAGGTCTTTATCCGTATTGGATATCGTAGTAGGGATAACTCCCTGCGAGATATAGCTCTCCCTGTCTTCCGATGTCAGCAACTCCACCTCTCCCGGTTGGTACACGCCCGGGCCGATCAATTGCATAAAGCGGGACGATACCTTATGGATATCCGTCACCTCGCCCATGTCCACCACGCAATCCAAGTCATTCAAATAACCCTGCCAACGGCCGTCCAGATAAGTCAAGCCTCCCCTGTAGCCGTCCAGCAACGCGTTCATGCCACCCGCCATATAACCGCTATACAGCTTACTATTATAATGTATAGGCTTATTGATACCCCGGTGATAATCCACCTTCTTCTCGGTAGGCGTTCCTTGAAGCTGCCCGTCACGGAAGATAGCGGCCTTGATATCAGCGGAGTCTTTCACCACGATCGGACCGTCATAGACCCGGGAAGAGGCGGTGGGAATAGAACCGTCTGTCGTGTAACGTATCTCCGCCGGATATTTCTCCGCATCCAACATGACCTTGATCTCTCGCCGCAAGGTATCTACCTCCATCGTGGTCTCGATCTCGTCCGAGAGCGTGAACGTATGGATACCCATCCGTTGCAGAACCGGGATATTCGCGTTCATACGAGGCTTAAAATCCTCCCAACTACGATCCTCTTGCGGAGTCCATCCAATCTCGGCGACCGCCAAGGCACGAGGGAACATCATATACTCCAGATGCTTCTCATCCTTGATATACTCCGTCCATGTATTCGCCTGTACCCCTAGGATATGCTTACTTTCCTCGGCAGTCAACGAATCCATAGGCACCGGATTATAACTGTACGCCCGCTTAATCGGCGTATAACCACCGATGGCATACGGCTGTGTCTTCGGATCGGCTTGATAGAAATCGAAATACATATAACCACCCGGTGTCATAACCACGTCGTGTCCCATGCGGGCGGACTTGATTCCCCCTTCCTCGCCCCGCCAAGACATGACGGTAGCCTCCGGAGCCAAGCCCCCTTCCAGAATCTCATCCCAACCGATCAATTTGCGGCCTTTGGAAATCAGGAATTCCTCGGCACGATGAATCATATAGCTCTGCAACTCATCCACGTCCTTCATCCCGTTCCGGCGCATCAAACCTTGACATTTCGGGCAGGTCTTCCAAGCTCCCTTCCCGGCCTCGTCTCCCCCGATATGGATATATTCGGAAGGGAACAACTCGATCACCTCGGACAATACATCCTCCATGAACGTAAACGATTTCTCGTTGCCGATGCAGAAATCACCCGTCGTATAAGGTTTGCCGGCACAACTCAACTCCGGGTACGCCACGAACACCTCGTCCGAATGCCCCGGGAATTCGATTTCCGGTATTATATTAATATGCCGGGCCGTAGCGTAATCCACGATCTCACGGATATCTTCTTTCGTAAAATAACCGCCATATGCCCCCGGAGTTCCTTCCGGCAGATACTTGCGATCCTTTCCATCCCACCATTTCTGCCAATCAGATTCCGTACGGAAAGCCACGTCCGTAGTCAGTTTCGGATATTTATCCATCTGGATACGCCAACCACCGGCATCCGTCAAATGCATATGAAGCGTATTCAATTTATAATAAGACATGACGTTCAATAACTTCATCACCTCCTCTTTCGGGAAGAAATGACGGGAGACATCCAGATGCAAGCCACGATACGGGAAACGGGGATTATCTTGGATCGATACGCAAGGAATCCCTTTCGACGTATACAGCTGGCGCAACGTTTGTTCCCCGTAAAACAATCCGGATTTAGAGGCGGCTCTCAACTCAATCCCCTTCTCGGTCACGTCCAACGCATATCCTTCCGGATTCCCGCCATTAAAAGACTCATCGACCACGTAACGGATCGTACCCGATTGATCATTCCCGAATATGAGATTACTATCTACTTTGAAATAACCGCCAGTCACCTCGATATGGGCCGGCTTAGGGATTAAATTCACCTGCGGAACCTCCTTGGGAGCACAGGAAAAAAGTAGTGAGGAACAAGCGAGAGCAAGTCCGGTTACTTTCATGCAAGACCGTTTTGGCAACGTCATAATACTTATTTTTTAGTTGTGTTATTCTTGGTGCGTAAATATACAACAATAATAGACAATATCAAAAAAGCGGAAAGACTATCGTCTCCCCGCTTCAGAGTTATTTTAAGATGTATATCTTCTAAAATTAACGTCTAGGAATTGCTTCTTTTACAACCATCTGACGACCTTCGTACTCAGCTTGGTTTAATTCCTCGATAGCTTTTTGAGCCTCATCAACGTTAGGCATTTCAGCGAAAGCGAAACCCTTAGAACGTCTAGTATCACGATCAACAATTAACTTTACTGAATCAACAATACCATACTCTTCTAATACTTGTTGCAAATCAGATTCTCTTACTCGATAACTCAAGTTTCCAATGTAAATATTCATACGAAAAAAATTAAAAATAAATTAATAATAAAACAAGTGATGTTAGTGAAGATCGATTTCTAGAAGAATATATTATCATTACTGAGAATAGAAACTCGAAGATAAAGAGCAAGACAAACTATCTTTTGTTTGTTGCTACAAAGGAAAGCATTCTTTTTGGATTACCAACTATAAAACCTAATTTATTTTCAAAATAATTCACTTTATCTTCAGAAGACTACTTATATGAGCTAACGAGACTATCTGCGTGAACCGCATAAAAAGAAGAGAATCTAATTAAAGATCCTCTTCCCTATTTGAAAAAGCCGCACTGTAGATATGAACAAACTCCGTATGACAGGATTTGAGTGCTTTGCCACCTTTGTAATCCGCCGTGCTAAGCATACCCCGAAGGGTGCGGCCCGCCATTGGCGACAAGAGCTATGTCTCGGAATTAAAATAAACTGATGAGTTTCCCAATCGAACAAGTGCGGCTTACTTTTCATTTTATCTATACCGCAAATATAGGTATTCTTTTTTAATCAGCAAAAATTCCCGACAAAAAATGAGGCTACAACAAGCAAATCTTACCACCTCATTGGCGCCCTCACCCGGCACTTTCCACACGTAATCCTTATCTTGAGAAAACGCTTTCCTGTCTTATGTCGGAAAGCGTTTCCAAAATCAGCATTCCGTTTCCGTATCTCGATTATTATCGCTAAGTTTGCTCCCGAAAGGGGTGCCATACTGTTAAGGGCTGAGATTATACCCTAGAACCTGATGCGGGTAATGCCGCCGTAGGAAACAACCATGGGCTTTCCCCCCTTTCATGTAAAGACATGAACGATAAATCAATCCTTCGTTATCCAACCGCACTGACCATTGCCGGTTCGGACAGTGGCGGTGGCGCGGGCATTCAAGCGGACCTGAAGACCTTCTCCGCGATTGGCGTCTTCGGGACCAGTGCCATCACGGCTATTACGGCCCAAAACACGCTTGGCGTAAGAAGTATACAGGCGGTCTCTCCCGAGATCTTGCGCGATCAGATCGAGGCGGTGTTCGACGATTTCACGATCGACGCGGTCAAGATCGGCATGCTCCACGACACGGCAATCATCGATACGGTCGCCAACACCCTGCGGGCACGGCAACCACGTGTAATCATCCTTGATCCGGTCATGATCTCCACCAGCGGGAGCAAGCTACTGAAGGACGAAGCGATCGAAGCCCTGATCGAACGGCTCTTTCCATTGGCGACCCTCCTGACACCCAACGTGCATGAGGCGGAATACCTGGCACAATGTCGCATAAACGGAGTTGACGATATCGAACAGGCGGCCACACGGCTCCTCTCCCTCGGTTGTCCGGCGGTCTTGATGAAAGGTGGCCATCTGGCAGGCGAAAAGAACGATTGGCTCTTCCGGCAGGACGAGGAAACGCTTCGCTTCACGGCGCCTGACATTCCAACCCGCAACACGCATGGGACAGGCTGTACGCTCTCGTCGGCCATCGCCGCCTACATGGCATTAGGCGAATCGCTCGAGAAGGCCATCGCCCTGTCAAAGCAATATGTCACAAACGCTCTCAAAGCCGGAGCCGACGTTATCGCCGGACATGGGCACGGTCCAATGAACCATTTTTTCCAACCTGTCCCCTTACGGGCAATACAGCAAGATGAGCCATGAAACTGATCGTGATCACCACACCAACCTTCTTCGAGGGTGAGGCCGAAGCGCTCAATCTTCTTCTTGAGGCAAGTGTAGACCGGATACATATCCGTAAGCCGGATAGCGAGCGACACACGTTCGAGGTCTTGATCCAAGCGATCCGTCCTGAATACCTCGACCGGATCACCTTACACGATCATCATGCGATCGCTGTTGAGAAGGGACTTGGCGGCATTCACCTGAACCGGAGAAATCCCGTAGCGCCTGCCGGTTTCAATGGACTGGTCAGCCGATCCTGCCATTCCTTAGAAGAATTGGTCCAGCATAAGCAGACAAGCGACTATCTTTTCCTGAGCCCGATATTCGACAGCCTCTCCAAGGTTGGATACGAAAGCCAATTCTCGCTCGACACGCTGGAAAAGGCTTCCCGACAAGGGATCATCGACGAGAAAGTAATCGCCCTGGGCGGCCTTTCAAGACAGACGATCCCGACGATCCGGACCATCCCGTTCGGAGGCTATGCCCTGCTGGGCGCCATTTGGGGGAAAACGCCGGAAACCCTCTCGAAGGACGAATTATTAAGACGATATAAATCCATTCAAGATGAGACACGAGACAATATATCCTGATTTCTCGGGCGGCAAAAGGTTGATGTTCATCACCAACCCATCGCCCAAGCAAACCATCGAGGCACAAGTCGCCCAAGTAATCCAGGGCGGAGGCACCTGGATCCAATTACGTATGAAAGAAGGGACAGATCTTTCCCTGGCCCAAAAGGTGGCACAGCTTTGCGAAAAGGCGCAACCCCAAGTGGACTTATGTATTGACGATGACATACGTTGCGCACTTCAAGTCGGCGCGACCGCCGTACATCTCGGAAAAAAGGACATGCCCGTCCTTTGGGCCCACGAGATGGCAAAAAGCCTTGAAGCGGCAAGCCGTCCCCTACTTGTAGGCGCCACGGCCAACACCTTCCGTGATATCCAGTGGGCTGTCTCGCAAGGTGCCTCCTACATCGGCTTAGGGCCATTCCGTTTCACGGAGACCAAAAAGAAACTGAGCCCGATTCTTGGCCTTGAAGGCTACAAGCGAATCATCGAGCAATGCGAACAAGCGGGTATACGAATCCCGATTTTTGCCATTGGCGGAATCACGATCGACGACGTACCAAGCCTGATGCGGACCGGCGTGACCGGTATCGCCATCTCTGGCGCGATCATCAATGCCGAAGATCCCGTCAAGACAACCCAACAATTCATTGAAACCATTAATAGCTATAAAATATGAGTAACAAGAACAATATGCGAATAAGCTACCCGTCGTCCGAGAAGATCTACGTCGAAGGCGAGATCAACAAGGTCAAGGTCGGCATGCGAAAGATCAAGCTTCTCGACACGGTAACTCTCGACAAGAATGGAGAAAAAGTATTCAAGAAGAACAACCCGGTGGTGGTCTACGACACCAGCGGTCCCTACTCTGATCCCAAGATCCAGATCAACATCAACGAGGGACTGCCCCGCCTGCGTGAGGAATGGTATTCCAAACGGAAAGACCTCATCCAGCTTGATGGCCTGACCTCGCAATACGGTCGGGAGCGCCTGGCAAATCCTGAGCTCGACGCGATCCGTTTCCCCAAGCAACACCTGCCCTACAAGGCAAAAGCGGGCAAGAACATCACACAGATGTATTATGCCAAGAAACGGATCATCACGCCCGAGATGGAGTATGTCGCCATTCGCGAGAACCAACAAATTGAGGCCATGGGCGTCAAATCCTATATCACGCCCGACTTCGTCCGCAAGGAGGTCGCAGCCGGACGGGCCATCATCCCGGCAAACATCAATCACCCGGAGGCCGAACCGATGATCATCGGAAAACGCTTCCTGGTGAAGATCAATACGAATATCGGAAACTCCGCTCTCTCATCGGGCATCAGTGAAGAGATCGAGAAAGCGGTCTGGAGTTGCAAATGGGGAGGCGATACCCTGATGGATCTCTCAACCGGCGACAACATCCATGAGACTCGCGAATGGATCATCCGCAACTGCCCGGTTCCAGTCGGTACGGTGCCCATCTACCAGACACTCGAGAAAGTCGACGGACGTGTAGAGGAATTGAGCTGGGAGCTTTACCGTGATACGCTGATCGAACAGGCCGAGCAAGGCGTCGATTATTTCACGATCCATGCCGGATTACTCAAAGAGCATGCGGGATTAGCGCAAAACCGGTTGACAGGCATTGTCTCTCGCGGTGGATCAATCATGGCCAAATGGATGGAGATCCACAATGAGCAAAACTTCCTCTATACCCATTTCGCTGAGATCTGTGAGATCTTGAAGGAATACGATGTCGCCGTTTCTATTGGTGACGGCTTGCGCCCCGGCTCGATTTATGACGCGAACGATGCGGCACAATTCGCCGAGCTACACACGTTGGGAGAACTGACAAAGGTCGCTTGGGATCAATTCGTGCAAGTTATCATAGAAGGTCCAGGCCACGTGCCCATGAACAAGATCCATGAGAATATGAAGGAGCAAGTCTACGCTTGCCATGGCGCACCTTTCTATACTCTGGGCCCGCTCACGACCGATATCGCTCCGGGATACGATCACATTACCTCGGCTATCGGAGCCGCCCAAATCGCTTGGCAAGGTACGGCCATGATCTGTTATGTTACGCCGAAAGAGCACCTTGGCCTTCCCAATAAAGAGGATGTTCGCAACGGTGTCGTCGCTTACAAGATCGCCGCTCATGCGGCCGACCTGGCGAAAGGTCATCCAGGTGCCCAAGTCCGCGACAACGCATTGAGTAAAGCCCGTTTCGACTTCCGCTGGAAAGACCAGTTCAACCTTTCGCTCGATCCGGAACGTGCCCTGCAATATTATAAGGAAAGCTCTGTCAATGACGGGGAATACTGTACCATGTGCGGTCCTAACTTCTGTGCTATGCGATTGAGCAAAGAGTTAAGGAACAAGGAGAAATGTAAGGATTAAGACAAAAAGAAAGCC
>ENA-ORSI01000797-ORSI01000797.1-human-gut-metagenome-genome-assembly--contig:-NODE-797-length-31541-cov-9.401544_pt1 | contig 31541 bp, 30 predicted proteins | sample MGYA00242187_ERZ509154 | MGnify/ENA primary metagenome ERZ509154 (study PRJEB26280, sample SAMEA2338627) | human gut metagenome | biome: human gut; feature: human-associated habitat; material: faeces...
CGGTGGCCGATCCCCCGGTCATGATCCTCGACGAGGCGACGAGCTCTATCGACACGCGCACGGAGCTGCTGGTACAGCGCGGCATGGACGCGCTCATGAAGGGACGGACGGTGTTCGTCATCGCGCACCGGCTGTCGACGGTGCAGAATTCCGACGCCATCATGGTCCTCGACCACGGCCGCATCATCGAGCGCGGCACGCACGACGACCTGATCGCCCAGAAGGGCACCTATTATCAGCTCTACACCGGCGCATTCGAACTTGAATAAGCAAAACAGCCACGCCTGTACAGGCGTGGCTGTTTTCTTGTGATCTGTCAGCTTTCAGGTCTGTTATCTACCCGCCGGAATTCGCCCTGCGAGAACATGCGCTCGAAGCCGAGGGACCGGTACAGGTGGTAGGAGACCGGGTTTTTCCGGTCGACGTTCAGCGTCACGCGCTTGCCGGCGGCAAGGATCTCGTTTTTCGCGCTGTTGACCACCTTACGGGCGTAGCCTTTTCCGCGGTATTCGTCCCGCGTGTAGACGAGCACGAGGCGCAGATCATCCTGCGTGGCGGGCGCGATGCGGGCCATGCTGACGATCTTTCCGTCGGCCCGGAGAATGCGGAACGAATCGAGGACCTTCCGGAACGGCTCCTTCTCCGGCTTGTCGAGCAGGCCGCAGTCGGCGACGAAGCGCTGCGCGCAGGCGAAGATCTCATCCAGATCGCCCTTCCCTGCCGTCTCGACCTCCGGCGCAGACGGCTCAGTGACGGTCCGCGCTTCCATGAAGTCCATGGCGAGAGCTTCCTCATAGCGGCGGCCATAGGGCTCCAGCTCACGCTGCATCACGTACCCAAGCTCCGACGCGCAGAGGTAGTTTTTAAGTTCGCAGCCGCCGTCAAACAAAAATTGCAGCAGCTCCGGCACGCAGGCCTCGTCACCGAGCAGCAGAAGGTTATACGGCTCGACCTTCAGGGCCAGCAGGCGCTTCTCCCCCTGCTCGCAGCGGAGCGCGTAATTGATGGTGTCCGCCTGCTTCAGAAGCGGGGCGTCCAGCGTAAAAAAGGTGGAAAGATACGGATTTTCCTGCAAAAGCGCCTGATTGGCCTGCAGAAAATCTGTTCCGTTCGAGTAGGAAACGATCATTTCGTTTTCCTCCTTTACAAAACAGCACGCCGCGGCGGGCGTGCTGTCTAAGATCATCCGTCGAGGTCTTTCAGGATCTGGCGGACCTGGTCCGGGGTGTAGTCATAGATCTTGTCGCAGAACTGGCAGTCGATGTGGATGTCCTTGCCGTCGTCGACGATGGACTGCAGCTCGGTGCGGCCGAGGCTGATGAGCGTGCGCGTGACGCGGTCACGCGAGCAGTAGCAGCGGTATTCGACCGGCTGGGTCTCGAGGATCTCGAGGTCGAAGCCGTGCAGGACAGTCTCGAGCACGACCTGGCCGTCCATCCCGGCGGCGAGCAGACGGCTGACCGCGCCGGCGTTCTGGATGCCGGACTCGATCTTGTCAATGATATCGTCCGGCGCGCCGGGCAGGAACTGGATGATATAGCCGCCCGCGGCGGTCACGGACTGGTCCTTGCCGACGAGCACGCCAAGGGCGCAGGCGGTGGGGATCTGCTCGCTCTGGGCGAAGTAGGCGGTGATATCCTCGGCGATCTCGCCGGAGACAAGGTCGATGGTGCCGATATACGGCTCCTTCATGCGAAGGTCACGGATGACGGTGAGCGTGCCGTCGGAGCCGACGGCCGCGCCGACGTCAAGCTTGCCGGGGGCCTTCTCCAGCATGGAGATCTGTGGGTTTTCGACCCAGCCGCGGACGTTGCCTTCGGCGTCGGAGACGGCGAGCAGCCGCCCGAGCGGTCCGCCGCCCTTGAGCTGGAGCGTGATGGAGCCGTCGTCGACCTTCTGCATGTTGCCCATCATGGAGGCAGCCGTGAGAAGCCGCCCGAGGGCCGCTGTGGCGGTGGGAAGCGTTTTATGGATCTGACGTGCGCGCTCGACAATGCCGGTCGTGGTGACCGCGACGGCGTTGACAAAGCCGTCCTTCGTCATGGCGCGCACAAGCTGGTCTTTCATGGGTTACTCCTTCTTTGCGGAAAAATAGATGCGCTGCTCGGCTTCCTTCGGGGCGCGCAGCACGCGGTCGCCGTACGAACGGATGCGGGTGAAGCCCGCCTCCGCGAGCCACTGCTGCAGCTCCGCGGGTTCGTAGGCGTATTCGATATGCTCTTCGAATGAGCGCTGCCAGTGCTCCCCTTCCAGACGGAAAATGTCCATGCCGTAATAGCACAGGCGCTTTTTCTCGTCGAACTCGGTGCGCCAGACGCAGTAGGTATCGTCGGTCTCGTCGAGGAAGACCTGGCCGTCCAGCCCGCGGAGCTTTGCGGGCGTATTGATGTCGAACACGAACAGGCCGCCGGGGGTCAGGGCGTCATAGACGCGGCGGAAGGTCTTCCGGCAGTCGGCGGGCTTCGTCACGTAGTTGAGGCTGTCGAGTGCGCAGATGACGGCGTCGACCGGCTCTGCCAGACGCAGGCGCTGCATGGGCTGACAGATGAAAAACGGGCGGTTTTCTGACAGGGCCTGCGCCTTCTGCTCCGCCTCCGCCAGCATGTCGGAGGAGAGATCCGCGCCGATGACCCGATACCCGCGCCTTGCCAGCAGCAAAGACAAAGAGCCCGTGCCGCAGGCCAGATCCAGAACCGAATGCGGCTGTACATGCTCCCGCGCGCACAGCCGCTCAAAAAAGGTCAGGGTCTTTTCGTATGGGATATCGTAGGTCAGTTCGTCGTAGCAGGCGGCAAGAGACTCGTATGCGCTCACGCCTGCGGCTCCTCCTGCTGCTTCTGCTCGTCTTCCTTCATGCGGTCAAAGATGATGCGGTAGGCGCCCATGCCGTAGTTGAGCGAGCGGTTGACACGGCTGATGGTGGCGCTGGACGCGCCGGTCTTTTCCAGAATGTCGTTATAGATCAGGCCGTCGTTGAGGAGCTTGGCCAGCTCGAAGCGCTGCTCCATGGCCTTGAGCTCGGAAAACGTGCACAGGTCGGTAAAGAAATCGTAGCACTCCTCCACGGTCTGCAGCTTGAGAATGGCGCTGTAGAGCTCGCTGTCGGGGTCGGAACGCTTGTTACGGTTGTTCAAGATGTAAGATCTCCTTTTCTTATGATAGGGCTCAGATAGACTGATAGTAACACTTTAGTGCTTGAAAGTAAAGCAGTAAAAAAGAAATTCGGCACTTTAGACGAAAAAAGCTGTCCGTTTTGAGCAGAAAAGACCGGAAGTGTGTTCGCATACGGCGAACACAGCCCGGGGCGCGCAAAAGGCCGGCGCAGGGGTCTGCGCCGGCCTGGTCTTTTCGCAGCTTAATTGCGGTTGAAGATCTTGAAGATCTCGTCGATATCGTCGATATCCTCCTGTGCCTGGCTCTTGCTGGCACTGGTCTTCTCCTGCGCAGCGGAGAATGCGCCGATGGGCTTTGCGGGCGACTGACGCTTCTCGGCAAAGCCAGTGGCGATAACGGTCACGCGCATCTCATCCTGAAGTTCGTCGTCAAACGCGGCGCCAAAGATGATGTTCGCATCCGGGTTGGCAGCTTCCATGACGATGTTGGCAGCTGTCTCGACGTCGTCGAGGCCAAGGTCGTGTGAACCGGCAATGTTGATGAGAACGCCGGTCGCGCCGTTGATGGACGTCTCAAGCAGCGGGCTGGAGACGGCAGCCTGCGCAGCCTGCTCGGCCTTGTCGCGGCCGGTGGCGGAGCCGACGCCCATGTGGGCCTGGCCCGCGTTGCGCATGATGGCGGAAACGTCGGCAAAGTCGAGGTTGATGATGACATTCTCGCTGTAGCCGACGAGCTCGGAGATGGAGCTGACGGCCTGCTTCAGCACGTCGTCGGCGATGCCGAAGGCGTTGGCGAAGGTGATCTTCTGGTCGGTGACGAACTTCAGACGGTCGTTCGGGATGATGATCATGGAGTCGACCTTATCGGTGAGGTTGGCGATACCGGCCTCGGCCTGCTTCATGCGGTTGGCGCCTTCGAAGCGGAAGGGCTTCGTCACGACGGCGACGGTCAGGATGCCCGCGTCATGCGCGACCTGCGCGATGATGGGCGCTGCGCCGGTGCCGGTGCCGCCGCCCATACCGGCGGTGATGAAGACCATATCGGTGCCCTCGAGCACCTGGGAGATGAGAGCCTTGGATTCCTCAGCGGATTTCTGGCCGATGTCGGGCTTGGAGCCTGCGCCCATGCCGCCGGTCAGCTTTTCGCCGATCTGGACCTTGTTCTTGCACTTGGACTTTTCAAGGTCCTGCTTATCCGTATTGACTGCGACAAATTCAACGCCCTTGACATCGGACGCGATCATGCGGTTGATAACATTGTTGCCGGCGCCGCCGACGCCAATGACTTTGATCTTGACTACCTTATCTGCTGTATCTGCCATTTGTCTTCCTCCTGTATATCTCACAGCCCACAACTGCATCGTTTTAGATTATGTCTACTTTATTCTATCTCGAAAAAGGATGTGCGTCAATAGAAAATGCGGAAAAATTCAGCAAAAAATGCGGGTTTTATGGTTTGCATGCCCTCGGTTCAGGCTGCTGGCTGGAAGGTAGCCCTTTTCTGCGTGGCCTGCGTCAAATCGATAGTTCCAGCCTGAAATTCGCTGAGTTGGTCGAGAATGGAGCAAAGATAGCGGATCTTGTACGCCATTTCGTCAGTTCCGCCGAGTTTGATCTCGTAGCGGTCGTCATACCAGAGCGTCATGTCGTATTCCTTTTCGACATCGATCACACGGATATGCTCCAGAAGGCCGGTGCCGTCCAATTCCTTCATCACGTCCAGTGCAGCAGCCAGCGCCGTGGGCGTGGGAGAGGAAACAGAATCTCCTGCCGTGGGACTGGAAATGAGAAGGCCGTTGATGTGCGGATTTTCATTGAAGGCAGCAGGTTCGATGCGCTCAAGCGCCTTGCCTCCGGGGCCGATGAGCCAGCAGGCGTTCGTATCCGTCATGACAGCAAAGGAAATGACGCTTTCCCGCACCTGAATGATGATGCCGTCTGGCAGACTGCGGGCGATGGAAACATCCTCGACATACGGAAGCGCAGCCTTGATATTGCCGACGGCCAGCGCTTTATTGACTGTCAGAAGGTTATCACCCTGCTGGATCTGCGAGGCTTCAATGATCTGGTCGGCGGAATAGACCGAGTTACCCTGCACCTCAATGGTATTGACCTTGAAAAAGATTGCAACACCGAAGACAATCGCGGCGACAACAGCGAGCATGATGAGGAGTTTGCCAAGCGCGCTGCTGCGCACCTGACGGGCCTTGCCTGCGGCGCGCGCTTCCCTATTCGCTTTGCTTTGCTTCGTGCGCATGTTGCATTCTCCTTCGGAGGCTCAGAATATACAAAGTATATCACATCTTTTTGGGGATTTCCACTGTTTTCAGGCGAGCGCCGACGCTTTGCAGTGCTGCCTCAAGAGTATCATATCCCCGTTCGATGTGTTTTACTCCAAAAATGGTACTTTCGCCCTCGGCCTGCATGGCTGCGAGCACGAGTGCCGCGCCGCCGCGCAGATCCTCCGCGAAAAGCTGCGCCGCATACAGCTGCGGCGCACCGCGCAGATGGACAGTGTTTTCGTCCTGACGCAGCTGCGCACCGAGCTTTTTAAGCTCTCTGGCATAGCCGAAGCGGTTTTCGAAAATCGTCTCGGTAAAGTCTGTCTGTCCCTCTGCCCGCAGCTGAGAGGCAAGCAGCACCGGCATCGCGTCGGTCGGAAAGCCGGGATACGGCTTTGAGACGACCGGGCGGCAGGCTATCAGCGGTCCGTCGCGGGAAATTTGAATGGTATCATGTGTGCAGGAAAACCGGCAGCCGCTTTCTGTGAGCGCGTTCAGAACAGGGTCTGCAAGACGCGGATCTGTCCTGCGCAGCGTCAGCGCCGCCGCAGGCGGCGCAGGCACAAAGAAACGTCGCAGTTTCAATGCGGTCAGGAAGGATGGTATAGGTCGCACCGGTGAGCGGCAGGCTGCCCTCAACAATCACGCGGCCTTTGCCTGCGCCTGCGATCTTCGCGCCGCAGGCAGTCAAAAAACCAGCCAGATCGACAATCTCCGGCTCACAGGCAGCATTTTCAATCACAGTGACACCCTCTGCTCCGACAGCAGCCAGCATAGCGTTTTCTGTTGCGCCGACGCTGGGGCCAGGCAGTGTGATTTTTGCGCCGGTCAGCCTTCGCGCGCGGCAGTGAATGGTATCGTCCGTCTCTGTGACCTCCGCGCCGAGTGCGCGGAAGGCAAGCAGATGATAGTCCACCGGCCTTGCGCCGATGGGACAGCCGCCCGGCAGGCTCAGCGACGCTTCGCCCTGTCTTGCAAGCAGCGCACCGAGAAACAGGCTGGACGCACGCATAGATGCGGCCAGCTCCGGCGGGATGGAATGACCGGCGCAGCTGCGCGGGTCTATGTAGACGCTCGCCCCGCGCCGTTCGGAGGCGCAGCCAAGGCTGTGCAGGATGGCACGTGTGTGCGTCACGTCGAGAATATCTGGACAGTTATGCAGGACGCATGGCGTTCTGCACAGGAGCGTCGCGGCCAGAATGGGCAGGACGCTGTTTTTCGCACCGTGGATCGTCACCTCCCCGGAAAGCGGAGGCGATTTGGAAACAAGCAGCGCTGGCATGGGCATTCCTCCAAAACACAGGAATTTTCCCCATCCTATGCGCTGCGTGCGATGTGCGTGTCAGTGCTTTGCAAGGTCGAGCGCCGTCTGATAGATGCGCTCGGCAGCATCGACCACGGCCATATCCCGTGCGCTGGCACGCATGGCGCGCATCCGTCCGGCGTCTGAAAGGATCGACTTTGCGGTTTCATAGAGGCTTTTTCCGTCGCAGTCTGCCTCGCGGACGACTGCGGCCGCGCCGGAGCGTTCAAGCACCCGGGCATTCTTTTCCTGATGGTTGCCGGTCACGTTCGGACTCGGCACCATGATGCAGGGCGTGCCGCTGGCGCAGACCTCGGCAATGGTCGCCGCGCCTGCGCGGCAGATGATGAGGTCCGCCGCGGCGAGCACCTGCGGCATGTCATAGATGTACTCGCGCATGTCAATGCGCGGATGTGCAGCAAGGTCAACACCCATTTCTTTGACATACTCCGGCATCCAGCGCCAGCCGAACGAGCCGGTCGCGTGGATGTGATGGAAGGGCGTACCGTCTTCGCATTCGCAGCGCATGAACTGCGCGATCTTCTTGTTCATCTCCCGCGCGCCAAGGCTGCCCCAGCACGAGACGATCAAGGGCTCGTCGCCGAGGCCGAGTGCCTGCCGGGCCTGCTGGCGTCTGGCGTAGAGGAATTCCTCCCGCACGGGCGTGCCGGTCAGGAGGACCTTTTCGGGGTCGGGATAGTGCTGGCGGCTGGCGTCGAAGGAGACCATGATGCGGCTGGCCGTGCGCGCGACGAGCTTCGTGGTGAGGCCCGGGACGGCGTTCGACTCATGCACGCAGGTGGGGATGCCGAGCTTCGCGCCCATCTTGAGCGCGGGGAAGCTGGCGTAGCCGCCGGTGCCCACCACCAGATCCGGCTGGAAGGCGCGAATGATGGCGTCCGCCTCACGGCGGGAGGTCATCAGGGTCTTGGCGGTCTTGAAATTGTGGCGCAGCGCCTTGGGCGACAGGGAGCGGTGGAAGTTGCTGACCTCCACGGCGGCGAAGTCATAGCCCGCCTTTTCAATCAGTCCCCGCTCCATGCCGTTGGGGGTGCCCACGAACAGTACGCGGGCGGCGGGGTCTTTTTCCCGCAGGCAGCCTGCCAGCGCCAGCGCCGGATTCACATGTCCGGCGGTGCCGCCGCAGGTAAAGATCACATTCATAGCAAACAGCTCCTTTGGGGAGGAATGGGTCAGTACGCGCTTTCGCTCCTTGGGTGTCATTGCGAGGGAGAGAGCCGCGCATCTATACTTGACCCCCTTGTGTAAAGGGGGCTGTCAGCGAAGCTGACTGGGGGATTGTCTCCGTAATAGACAACCCCTCCGTCAACGCTTTGCGTTGACACCTCCCCTTACACAGGGGAGGCTTTGGAAGCGGGTTGCCACACCAATAACAGTCGCTACCCGTTTCGCGGGGCGGGTATCTGCCGGGAAACGCTGAGGACAATGCCCATTTCGCCCAGCTGCAAGGCCAATGCCGTGCCGCCGTAGCTGAAGAAGGGCAGCGAAATGCCGGTGGCCGGCACAAGGCCCGACACCACGGCGATATTCAGGAACACCTGCAAACCCAGCTGGGTCATGATGCCCACCACCAGCAGCGTGCCGAACCGGTCACGGGCGTGGAGAGCGATCCAGAAGCCCCGCACCAGCAGCATGGCGAAGATCAGCATGATGATGCAGGCGCCCACCAGCCCCAGCTCCTCGCATACGATGGCGAAAATAAAGTCGTTGTGCTCCTCCGGCAGATACATGAACTTCTGCCGCCCCTTGCCAAAGCCCAGACCCAGCAGGCCGCCGGAGCCGATGGCGATCAGGCTCTGCACCATCTGGTAGCCGTCCTTGCTGGTGTCCAGCCATGGGTCGTGCCACATGGCGATACGGCTGGCGCCGTAGGATATGACGCCGCCTTCCACCAGCTTGACGAACAGCACCGCCACGGCGGCCACGCCGCCGACGCCCGCGCCGATGAGCCACCGCTGCATGCCGCCCACCGCCATCATGATAGCGCCGGTGCCCACGATGAGGATCGTACCGGACAGGTGGGGCTCCAGCATCATCAGGATGGAAAAAACACCAAGAATCACGGCATAGGGCACAATGCCCTCCCGCCATTGCAGCATTTTCTCCCGCTTTTTGGAGATGCTGTCGGCAAAATAGACGATGACCGCCAGCTTGGCGATCTCCGAGGGCTGGAAGGTAAAGACACCGTCGATGCCCAGCCAGCGGCGGGCGTTGTTGTGTTTGATGCCGATACCGGGAATGATGACCAGCATCAGCAGAAAGAGCGAGAGGATCAGCAAGAGTCGGGACGCGCCGCGCCAGCGCTGATAGTTGAACCGGGCGGCAAGCGCCAGACCCGCCAGACCCACGGCGGCGTAAATGGCCTGCCGCTTGAAGTAGTAGGTGGGGGTTCCGGTTTCGTAGTAGGCGGAGGGAAAGCTGGCGGAAAACAGCATCACAAGGCCGATGATCGTCAGCAGCAGCACCAGCAGCAGGAAGGGAACGTCGATGCGCCCGCCCTTGGCGGCCTGCAAATGCTTCTGCTCGATGGACTTGCGGCGCATTTTCTCCGCATGCTTGACGGGAGGCTGCTTGGGACGTTGGGTCATGGGACGTTCCTCCTTTCTGTGATATGGGGCGGGGTACGTTGGTTGCTTCGTAGGGGGCGATGCCTACACCGCCCCGAAAGCCTCGCAGAGTTCGCGGCGTGGACGCCGCGAAACATTCAAATTATTTTTCCGGCGGCGTGTACGTCGGAAAAATTCTTCTCGGCCGCCAGTGTGTCCGAAGGACGCGCGCAGTCGGCCGCAATCCTTTTGGCAATGAAATCGTCAGATTTCATGCCAGCTTACATTGCCAAAAACCGGCCCTGCACCGCCACAACGGCCAGCAGGCAGAACAGCAGGCTCACCGTGGCGAACACCGCCACCACCTTTTTCTCGCTCCAGCCGCACATCTCGAAGTGATGGTGCAGCGGCGCCATCTTGAACACACGCTTGCCGTGTGTCAGCTTGAAGTAGCTCACCTGAATGATATCGGACAGCGTTTCGCAGATGTAGACGAAGCCCACCAAAATCAGCACCAGCGGCATGTCGTAGGCAAAAGCCAGCGCCGCCACCGCGCCGCCCAGAAACAGGGAGCCGGTGTCGCCCATGAACACCTTGGCGGGATAGTGGTTATACAGCAGAAAGCCCACCAGACCCCCGAACAGCGCCGCGCTGAACAGACTCAGCTGTCCGTAATACACCGGCAGCGCCGCCAGCACCAGATACTGGGGCATATAGCCGCAGCCCTCCCACGCGAAGAAGGCCGCCACCGGCAGCGTGACGCTGCTGGACAGGCCGTCGATCCCGTCGGTGATGTTGACGGCGTTGACGGTGCCCACGATGACGAAGGCGGCGAACACCAGATACACACCCCAGCTTAACACAACATACGTGTTGAAAAAGGGAATATACAGGTTGGGGCTCAGCATTCCCTCGTACCGCATCAGGCACAGGAACGCCACCGCCGCCGCCAGCTGTAAAATGAACTTCTGGGGCGCGGTCAGGCCGGTGTTCTGGTGATGCTTCACCTTCTGGTAGTCGTCGATATAGCCGATGCCGCCGAATACCAGCGCGAACAGGTACACATACAGGTGCTGGAAGCTGCCCTCCAGCATGCCCCGCCACCCGCAGGTGACGATGGCCACGCCGATACCGATAATGAACATCAGTCCGCCCATGGTGGGAGTGCCCTGCTTGGACATGTGCCACTTGGGGCCGATCTCCTTGATGCTCTGGCCCGCCTTCAGACGGACGAGGGCGGGAATGAGAAACTTGCCCACCACGGCGGTGACAACAAAGCTGACGATGGCAGCCAGAATAATTTCCATGTGAACGACTCTCTTTCTTTTGCCCCGTAAAGGGGCGTTTTCTCTGGTTTACATTTCCTTCAGGTGCTGGGCCACGATCACCCGCTCATCCATGGGGAAGTGCTGGTGGTTGATCTCCTGATAGTCCTCGTGTCCCTTGCCCGCCAGCACGATCACATCGCCCGGCTGGGCATGATCCATGGCGTAGTGGATGGCCTTCACCCGATCCGGCTCCACGGCGTAGGCGGTGCAGCCCTTCATCCCGGCCAGGATATCGTCGATGATGGCCATAGGCTCCTCGGTGCGGGGATTGTCGGAGGTGACGATGGTGAAATCCGCCAGCCGCGCTGCGATCTCGCCCATAACAGGGCGCTTGGTGCGGTCGCGGTCGCCGCCGCAGCCGAACACCACCACGGTGCGGCCCTTGGCGAAGCCCCGCACGGAGGACAGCACGTTCTCCAGCGCGTCGGGCTTGTGGGCGTAGTCGTTGAGAATGGTGAAGCTCTTGCCGGGGGTGGGAATGATCTCCATGCGGCCCTTGACGCCGTGGTTCTTCGCCAGCGCGCCGGCGCAGTCCTCGATGGACACGCCCAGATTCCAGCAGGCAGAGATGGCGTCCAGAGTATTATATACGGTAAAGATGGCGGGTATGCCCACGTGGACGTGGGCCCACTCGGTATCCGCCTGGGCGTCGTACTCCACGCTGCCGGCGTGGAGCCGGATGTTCTTGGCGGACAGGTCGGCGTCGCCCTTGGCGCTGTAGCTGAAGGTGCGGCAGGGACAGTGAGCCAGCATCCGCTCATGCCACGGGTCGTCGGCGTTGTAGATGGCCACGTCGCAGCGGTCAAAGAGGATGGCCTTGGCGTCGCAGTAGGCCTCCATGGTGTGGTGGAAGTCCAGATGATCCTGACTGAGATTGGTGAAGATGCCCACGGCGAAGCGGATGCCGTACACCCGATCCAGCGCCAGTGCGTGGGAGGACACCTCCATCACCACGTGAGTGCAGCCGGCGTCGGACATCTGGCGGAACAGCTTTTGCAGCTCGAAGGACTCCGGCGTGGTGCGCTCGGTATGCAGCACCTGATCGCCGATCATGTTCTGGATAGTGCCCACCAGCCCCACCTTGGCCCCGGCCTTCTGCTCCAGAATGCTCTTGATGAGATAGGTGGAGGTGGTCTTGCCGCTGGTGCCGGTAACGCCGATCATGGTCATCTCTTTGGCGGGATGGTCAAACCAGTTGCCCGCCATCAGGGCCAGCGCCTTGCGGGAGCTTGCCACCTGCACGTAGGGGATATCCCCCTCCGGTACATGCTCGCACACCACGCAGGCCGCGCCCTTTTCCGCTGCCATGGGGATGAAGCGGTGGCCGTCCACCGCCTCGCCGCTGATGGCGACGAACACATCGCCGGGCGCGGTGGTGCGGGAATCGTAGCTGACGCCGGTGATCTCCTGCTCCCTATCGGCGGTGGCGGACAGGATCTCCAGTCCTTTTATCACATCTTTCAGTTTCATAGGATCGTCTCCTTTGCTCTCGTTTTGGGCGATATGGCCCACTTTCCAGTATAGCAGGCAGAAAACGCAAATAAAATGGGATTATATGCCCTGTTATATGGCAAAATCTGCGGCAATCAGTCCCGCACGGTGGTATCGCCCAGCCGCACGGTGATGACCGTTCCGGCAGGCACCTCTGTACCGGCCTCCAGCTCCTGACTGAACACCAGCACCGTGTTGGACTCCGAGCTGGTGGTGCCGGTGAAGCGGATCAGCAGTCCGGCGTTGGTGGCGGCGGTGTTGGCCTCGGCGGCGGTGCGTCCCACCAGAGAGGGTACCGTACACATCTTATCCGGTTTCTCGGCTCCGGCATACAGCACCACCGTGGATTTGCCGGGAATGATGGCGCCGCCCACAGGGGTCTGGTCGGTGATGGTCTCGCCGTCGCCCTCCACCTTGCAGGCGAAGCCGCGCTCCTTCAGGCGATCCTTGGCCTCCTCCACCGACATGCCGATGACGTTGGGCACGGTGGTGTCCACGCCCATCAGCTCCTCGGCGCTGTAGCTGGGCTCGATGCCCAGATAGGGCAGGATCTCCGCCATAATGGCGCTGGAATAGGGCGCCACCATGTTGCCGCCGGACACGTAGGTGCCGGTGGAGCGGCTGGGGGTATCCATGGTGATGAGCATCATGATCTGGGGATCGTCCGCCGGGGCGAAGCACAGGAAGGACACCACCACGTCGCCGGACTGGCCCTTATCGGCCGTACCGGTCTTGCCGCCGATGCGGTAGCCCGCCACCTGACCGTTTTTGCCGGTGCCGCTGGCCACCACGTATTCCAGACATTCCCGCACGGTGGCGGAGGTCTCCTCGCTGATGACCTGCCGCACCGGGGTATCGTCATGCTGCCAGATCACGTTGCCGTCGCTGTCGGTGATCTGCTGGGCGAAATGGGGGGTATAGAGATATCCGCCGTTAACGCAGGCGGCCTGCGCCGCGATCAGTGCCAGCGGAGTGACGGTGAAGTTCTGACCGAAGGCGTAGCAGGCCAGATCCAGCTGGGTAAAGTTGGCGTCGGCGGCGAACACGCCGGTGGCCTCGCCGCCCAGATCCACGCCGGTGGCGGACATGATGCCGAAGGAGCGCATGTACTGATAGAACTTCTCCGTGCCCAGCTTCAGGCCGTAGGAGATAAAGGCAGGGTTGCAGGAGTTCCCCACGGTCTGCTCCAGATTCTGCAGGCCGTGGCCCGCCTTGTTGGAGCAGTGGATGGTATGGCCGGAGATGTTCACCGAGCCGCTGCAATTGACGGAGGTGGTCTTGTCGATCAGTCCCTCCTCCAGCGCCGCCGACAGGGTGAGGATCTTGAAGGTGGAGCCGGGCTCATAGGTGTCGTTCAGCGCCTTGTTGCGCCATTGCTTCTGCTGAGCGCCCTCCTCGTCCAGCTCGCCCCGCTCCATCTGCTCCAGCAGCGTCTTGTCGGTGACGGTGGCGTAGTCGTTCAGGTCGTAGTTGGGGAAGGACGCCATGGCCAGAATGCCGCCGTTACGCACGTCCAGCACGATGCCGGTGGCGCCGTTGGCGGGCGAGTAGGCGTCGCACATGTCCTTCATGCCCTTTTCCAGATAGTACTGCACGGTAGCCTCCAGCGTCACCTGCAGCTCGTCGCCGTTCTCCGGGTCGAAGTACTGGGAGTACTCGTACAGCAGGTCGTTCTGCTGGTTGGCCTTGGCCGTCACCACAAGGCCGGACTGGCCTTGCAGCTCCTTGTCATACTCCGCCTCAAGGCCGAACAGGCCCGTATAGTCCACGCCTACGAAGCCGATGACCTGGGCGGCCAGATCGCCGTAGGGGTAGTACCGCTTGGCGTCGGTGGTCAGGTACACGCCCTTGACCTTATTGTCGTTGATGTACTGCCGCACCTGATCGGCAATGTCCTCCTCCACGCGGAACTTCAGCACCTCGTACATGGAGTCGGTGCGGGCCATCTTTTTCAGGATGCCCTCCTCGCTGACATCCAGAATTTTCGCCAGCGCGGCGGCAAGGACTTCCTTCGTCCACGCCACGGGGTTCTCCTCGTCGTTCAGGGCGTCGTTGATCTCCTTGGGCGAGAGGAAAATGGTCTCCGCCGTGGAGGAGATGGCCAGAATATTGCCGGATGCGTCGTAGATGGCGCCGCGGCTGGCGGTGACCACGCTGCTGCGGGTCTGCTGGCTGACGGCTTTGGCCTGCAATTCCTCGTGCCGGGTGATTTGCAGGTTATACAGCTTGAAAAACAGCAGGAAGAACATGCCGATTCCCATAATGAGCATCAGCACGAAGGTGCGGGTCTGGATGACCCGGTTGGCCCGGCGGATGGATTCGTCCTTCCGGTTGGGATTCTGGCGGTTGGTGGGGAAATTTTGCGGCATAGTAAGACTCCTTTATGGAAAGGCCAAAGCAAGGAGCAAGAAATCGGCTTCTTACTCCTTGCTGTTCGCGTCATTATACGGGGAACTCAGCTGAAATATTCCCACAGGGACAGCGCCCCCTCCTTCAGCGAGGAAGCGGCCTTCTCCACCACGCCCGGCTCGTCGCCGTACACCACGGCGGAGTCCGCGCCGCTCAGGTCGATGTACTGGATCTGTCCGGCAGAGGGCTTGGACATACCGGCCTCCTCGGCGGCGGCCTTGATGGTGGCCAGATCGAAGGTCTTTTCGTATTCCGTCAGCAGCGCCACGTGCTCGTCCTCCAGCGTAGCCAGCTCCTTCTTGATGGTGGACACGTTGTTGGACACGGCGGTCAGCTGCACGTAGCCCAGCAGCAGCACCATCACCAGCGCGCACACTGCCGCGATGCCGCCCACGGTCAGCGCGGAGGGACGGGCCTTGGCCTGTGCCTGCGGACGACGGCGGGTCTGGGGCTGGGGCTGGCGCTCCGGCTGAGCGGTGCGCTGGGGCATTTCGCCGGCTTCCTCCAGCTGCCGCTCCCGTGCCAGCGTGTCCAGATCATAGGCCAGCGAGCCATATACCATTTTGATATTGCGGCGGCGTTCGTCCGTCATGGGAATACTTCCTTTCTTTTGTAGCTTTCACGCGCAATGACAGTGACTGTCACAGCTTCTCCGCCACGCGCAGCTTGGCGCTGCGGGCACGGGGATTTTCCGTCAGCTCCGCTTCGCCCGGTACAATGGGCTTGCGGGAGATCAATTTCATTTTCGGCTTCTTCCCGCATACGCACACGGGGAAGTTGGGAGGACAGGTACAGCCGGTGGCCAGCTCCTGCATGGTTTTCTTGATGATGCGATCCTCCAGCGAGTGGAAGGAGATCACCGCCAGCCGTCCGCCCACGTTCAGGTGCTCGCACCCGGCGTTCAGCATGGGAGGCAGGGCGTCCAGCTCGCCGTTGACGGCGATGCGGATGGCCTGAAAGCTCCGCTTGGCGGGGTGCTGCTTCTCCCGCAGCGCCTGTGGCGGCATGGCGGACTTGATGACGTCCACCAGCTGAAGCGTCGTCTCGATGGGAGCGGTCTCTCTTGCCCGGCAGATGCCCTTTGCGATGGCGGGCGCGTAGCGCTCCTCGCCGAAGTCGTACAGGATGCGCCGCAGCTCCTCATAGGGCCACTGGTTCACCACCTGACGGGCGTCCAGCGCCGCCGTGCGATCCATCCGCATGTCCAGCGGCGCGTCGTGCATATAGCTGAAGCCCCGCTGAGCGTCGTCCAACTGGGGGGAGGACACGCCCAGATCGAACAGCATGCCGTCCACGCCGGAGATGTTCAGCTCCTCCAATATCTCGCCGATACGGTCAAAGTTGCTGTGCACCAGCGTCACATGATCCAGATAATCACGCAACCGCTCCCTGGCGGCGGTGATGGCCGTTTCGTCCCGGTCGATGCCGATGAGACGGCCGGTGGTCAGGCGGCGGGCGATCTCCAGCGAGTGGCCCGCCCGGCCCAGCGTACCGTCCACGTACACGCCGTCGGGCCGGATGCAGAGCGCGTCCAGACATTTCTCCAGCAGCACCGGGCGGTGTCCATAGGAGAGATCCTCCTGTACATTGTGGTGTAGTTCCATGGTCACAGCCCCATTCTCTGCATAGCCTTCTCCAGCGAACCGCTGCTGAGGGCTTCCTCTTCGATCTCCGTCCAGCGCTGGGCGTTCCAGATCTCCGCCCGGTCAAATACGCCGATGATGATAACTTCCTTTTCCAGCTGGGCATACTGCCGCAGCCGTTGGGGTAACAGGATACGACCCTGGGCGTCCGGCTCGCACCGGGTGGCCAGAGCACTCATGGTGCGCAGGGTCTTGGTCTCGGTGTAGGAGGTGTCCCGCAGCTTGTCCCGCAGTTCCTGCCAGCTCTGGTCGGAGTGGACAGACAGGCAGCCATCCTGCCCGACGGTCACGTAAAAGACATCGCCCAACTCTTCCCGCAGCTTGGAGGGGATAAACAGACGGCCCTTGGCGTCAATGTTATGCGCATATTGGCCTGTCATGTTTTCACCACCCCATGGTCATTCTGTGGGCGAGTGTGGGATTTTGCACCACCTATGTGGATAATCTCACCACAATTCCCCACCATGTTTTTCAGTATACCCAAAACGGCAGAGGATTGCAAGGAGAAATTTCCCTGTCGCAGCAAGGGTTCCACGGTGGTTTTTCCAGCATTTTCCTGAGAGCGGAGACAGAATAAAACGCACGTTTCACTTCTGAAACGTTGAAAAAATCCAAGACACAAGATATTGTGTCTTGGATTTTCGTTCCTACAAGATAAGTGCTTTTGTGCAAAACGCAGAATTTTTGCGCAGAATTGCCGTTGTTTTTCACAATGGAGTACAGGGGCGGTTTCCTCCGTAGGGCGGCATGACCACATGCCGCCGTGCGGTGGACGGGCGGGCTACGTTGGTTGATTGCGTAGGGGCGATGCCCACATCGCCCCGCCCGGTGGACGGATGGGTTACGGAAAACGGTTGTAGGGGCGGACGACTCTGTCCGCCCCTGACGATGACCATACCATTTTCGACAGGGCCGACAGAGTCGTCCGCCCCTACGAATATGTTGCCATGCCCCGAAAAAAGCGCTGCCCGACGGGCAGCGCTTGCGGCTTGGTTTACTTATTCTCAGCAGGCTTCTGGGGCGGGGTCTCCTGCTGCTTCAGGTGATCCTGGGCGGCCTGCATCTGCTCCTGCGAGGCGGAGCGGAACTGGGAACGGGAGGTCTGCACCTCGGACAAGGCGGCCTGAATGGCCTCCTCCGTGCGGCGCAGGGCATCCTCGGTATAGGTGTTGGCCACGCGGTACAGCTCGCGGCTGCGCTCCTCGGCCCGGTGGATGATATCGGCGCTCTTCTGGCGGGCCTGCTGAATGACCTCGCTCTCGGAAACGATGGTCTTGGCGTCCAGCTCCGCCTGACGCATCATCTTTTCCACTTCCTTCTTGGCGCCGGCCACATAGTCGTTGCGGGCGGCGATCAGTTCCTTGGCCTTTTTCAGCTCCAGCGGCAGCTTGGAGCGCATCTCGTCCAGAATATCCAGGGCCTCGTCCCGGTTGATGGTGCATTTTTCGGCGCTGAAGGCGGCGCTCTTGGCCTCGTCGATCATGGTATACAGCATGTCGATCAATCGCTGTACGTCCTTTTCCTCCATGTCAGTGGTCACATCCTTTCATCAATTCCTCCGCCACCGGAGCGGGTACATATTTGGTAAGGGGCTGGCCGTAGCGGATCATCTCACGGGCCATGGTGGAGCTGAAATGCTCGAACTCAGCGCGGGCGGGCAGCAGCAGCGTCTCCAGCTCCGGCTCGATGCCCTGGTTGATCCGGGCCATCTGCATTTCGGAATCAAAATCCGTGATATTCCGCACGCCCTTGACGATGATGTGGGCGTTTTTCTGGCGGGCGTAATCCGCCAGCAGGCCGGAGAACAGCTCCGCCTCGGCATTGGGGATATGGGCGATGGAGCGGCGGATCAGCTCCAGCCGCTTCTCCTGAGAAAACATGGGCTGCTTCTTCTCGCAGTTGACCATGACGCACATGTAAACCTTGTCAAAGCACCGGGCGGCCCGGCTGAGAATGTCCAGATGACCCAGTGTGATGGGGTCAAAGCTGCCGGGATAGATGGCGATCTTCATAGGGTGTCCTCGTTTCCGCTGCGGTGATAGACGCTCAGCTTGATCTTGCCATACCGGTACTGACGATACAGCGAATAAGGAGGCGCAAGCGCCGGCAATTCCGTCTCCACGGCGCTTTCCGCCACAATTATACCATGTTCGCGGCAAATGTCAAATGCCGCAATATCCTCCAGCGCCTTGACCAGCAGGCCGGAGGCGTAGGGGGGATCGAGAAAGATCAGGTCGAACTTTTCGCCGCTTTTCAGATAGGCCATGGCATCGCCGCTGCGGACAACGGCGCTGTCCGTCAGGCCGCAGACCTGTAAATTCTCCCGGATCAGCTTCACCGCGTCGTTGCGCTGGTCGATGAACACGCACTGCTTTGCGCCGCGGCTCAGGGCCTCGATGCCCAGCTGGCCGGTGCCGGCGAACAGGTCCAGCACCCGCCGCCCCTCGATATCAAACTGGATGATGGAGAACAGGCTCTCCTTTACCTTGCCGGTGGTGGGACGGGTCTCCATGCCCTCCAGCTCCTTCAGCCGGCGGCCCCGTGCCGTTCCGGTGATGACTCTCATTTGTTGCCCTCCCTTGGGTCGAAGCGTTCAAAAATGACCAGTGCGCCGGCTTCCTCGGCGGCGGCCATGTCCTCCCTGCTGCGGATGGTCCAGCTGAACTCCTGCGCGCCGTACAGGCTGCGGCACAGCTTCAGCGACAGGCTGTCCCGATCCTCGAACCGGTAGGCGATGAAGGCGGGCCGTGTGCGGCAGTTCAGCAGCAGATTGCTCAGCACCCAGCGCACCGCGCCGGGCAGGTCTTTCCCGTCGCCGTGGCGGGCAAAGTTCTCGCTGAGCTGTCCCCGCACCACGTCGGGCCGGTTCTGCCACAGCCACATGAGACACCGGGGGTCAAAGGACTCCACGCAGTAGTCCACCTTGTACTTGTCCAGCAGCTTGCAGGCAGCCGCCGCCAGCGCTTCGGCATTGCCCCGCTCCGCCTTCAGCTCCACGATCAGCGGCGCTTTTCCGGCAAAGATGGGCAGCACCTCCTCCAGCAGCGGGATGTGGTACTCGGTGCCCTCCAGCGTGTACTGCCGCAGCTCCTCCGCCGTCAGATCCTCCACCAGCACATCCGCGCCTGCCGTGCGCTTCAGGGATGCGTCGTGGATCACCGCCAGATGGCCGTCCTTCATCAGATGCACGTCCAGCTCCGCGCCGAAGCCGCACTGCACCGCCCGCTTGAAGGCGGGGAGGGAGTTCTCCGGAATGCGGGGCTTGTCGTGGAAGCCCCGGTGGGCATAGCGCCAGCCCCGGAGCTTCTTCCAGTCCCGGCGGCGGTCACACCGCAGGCACAGAAGATACAGCAGAAAAATCAGGACAACAATGCCCAAAAGGATCCAAATCAGTGTCATATCAATCCATCTCCGAATCTTGTAATGCTTCCAGTCCCAGCTTCATCTGGGGCTTGCTGTCGCCGTGGTGCACCATCAGCATGGTGGCAAAGGCCAGCGCCACGAACACCGTGGCATAGGGGAACAGCACCCGCATACCCCACTTGTCCATCAAAAGGCCGGACAGCATGGGGGTGGCCACCTGCGCCGCCATGGAGGCGGTGTAGTAAAAGCCGGTGTACTTGCCCACGCTGCCGCCGCTGGACAGCTCCACCACCATGGGGAAGGAGTTCACGTTGATGGTGGCCCACGCGATGCCCGCCAGGGCGAACATGGCGTTCATCAGCAGCGTGGGGCTCTCCGCGTGGAGGAAGCCCGCCACGCCGAAGGCCACGGTCAGTAGGATAACGCCCGCCTGAATGGCCCGCTTGCGGCCCACCCTGCTGGAGATCACACCCACCGGCAGATAGGCCACGATGGCCGCCGCCTGAGCGATGATGAGGGTCAGGTTATAGTCTTTATGCAGGATGTTGCTGGCGTACACGGAGTACTTGCTGGTGACGGCATTATAGCCGAAGAACCACAGCACGATACTCAGCAGAATGAAAATCAGGGACTTCACCTCGCCGCGGGTCAGCTTCCGCTCCTCCTGCGGGGACGCGCCGTCCTCCGCCGTGTCCTCCACACCGTATTCCACGCTGTCGCACTGCATCTGCTGGGCCCACTCCACCTCGCGCACGGTGAGAATGAAGATCACCAGCGCCGCCAGCATAATGGCGGCGATCACCGCGAAATAGGCGGTGTAGCTCATCAGTGCGTTGTGTACCGACGCGGTGGCGAACGCCATGCCCAGCGCCAGCACCAGAATACCGCCGGCGCTGCCCATCAGGTTGATGACGGCGTTGGCCTTGGAGCGCAGCGGCTTCATGGTCACGTCCGGCATCAGCGCCACCGCCGGAGAGCGGAAGGTGGCCATGGCCACCAGAATCACCAGCAGCACAGCGATGAAGAACACCAGCGTGGCGGGATGCGCCGCCGTCACATGCCAGGCGTAGGCCTGCCGGGCGGGGGTCACGTAGTTGGTGTAGTCGGGATTGGTGACGGTCTTGCCGCTCTCGTCGGTGAGCTGGCTGCGGATGGCGGTGAATTCCGCCTCCGTGAACCGCTCCGACAGCACGAACTTCTCGCCGTGGGGCGTGATCAGCTGCTCGTCCGCCTGACTTTCATAGATGGCGGACAGGGCGGCGGGATCGTCGATCCGCGCGGCGTCGCCCAGATGCTTCAGCTGGGCGTTGTCGATAAAGCTGAGACAGATCAGCGCCACGGCGGCGATCAGCGTACCCATCACGATAAAGGGCGTACGCCGTCCCTTTTTGTGGCTGCATTTATCGGAGATGGCGCCGAACAGCGGCAGCATAAACAACGCCAGCACATTGTCCGCCGCCATGATGATGCCCGACCAGGTCTGGCTCATGCCGAACTTGTTGGTCAGGATCAGGGGAATGGTGTTGTCATAGGCCTGCCAGAAGGCGCAGATCAGGAAAAAGGCAAAGCCCACCAGAATGGTGCGTTTGTAGTTCAGCTTCATACGCGGTTCTCCTTCAGTTGTTGATATATCTGCGCGATATTGTCATACACCCACGTGGGGTTGACGCGGTATTTCACAATGTCGCCCATGACACCCTCTCCGCTGAGAACGAAGATGCTGTCGATCCCGGCGTTGACGCCGCAGGCCACGTCGGTATAGAGCCGGTCGCCGATGATGACCGCCTTCCGGGGGTCAAAACCGGTGCGCCGCAGCGCCAGATGTACCATCTCCGGCTGGGGCTTGCCCAGAAAGCGGGGCTTCCGCCCCGTGGCCCGTGTCAGCATTTCGCACACGCTGCCGCAGTCCGGCACCGAGCCATACCACGTGGGACACACCCAATCCGGGTTGGTAGCCAGCCATGGCACACCCCGATTCAGGAGAATGCAGCTGTCCTCCAGCTTTTGAAAGGTCAATTCCGTGTCAAACCCGCTGAGGAGCACCGCGATATCGTCGGACAGGGCGTCCGTGATGGGAACGCCAGCCCCGGCCAGCTGGGCCTTCAGCGATGCTGTGCCGGAGACGTAGCACCTCTGCCCCGGAAACTCCGTCAGCAGCGTGTGCTGGGCTGCGTCGGCGGAGGTAAGGTAGTCCTCCGGCGTGGTCTCGATGCCGAGACGGCGCATCTTGTCGATGTAGCCCTCCACGCCCCGGGAGGAGTTGTTGGTGAGAAACAGGTACCGTCCGCCCTGTCGGCGGATGAGGGAGAGGAACTCCGGCACCTTGTCAAAAAGAAAGTCGTCCAGATAGAGGGTGCCGTCCATGTCCAGCAAAAAAAGCCGCTTTTCCGCCAGCGACGCCATGGCGCTCCCCCCTTTCGATACCAATACAGTATATAGCATAGCACATACCGGCGGATATGGCAAGATTTTGTTGCAGAAGCGGCAAATTTGTCATAAGTATAATTTATTTTAAATATACCAAATGGATACTTTACTTATCAGTTCAATGTGGCTATAATAAGCCGTTGTTTATTTTGAGCACACATTATATAATAGGAGGCAGCGAACAATGGCGAATTGCGCGATCGTAGGCATCAACTGGGGCGACGAGGGTAAGGGCCGCATGGTGGACTACCTGACGGAGCAATATGACGTAGTGGTACGGTATCAGGGCGGCGGCAACGCGGGCCACACCGTCATCAACGACATGGGCAAATTTGCCCTGCACCTGCTGCCCTCCGGCATTTTCCGCGGCGGCGTGATGAACATTCTGGGCAACGGCGTGGCGCTGGACTGCGAAAATCTGGTGCAGGAGGTGGAGACGCTCCGCGCCGTCGGCGTCAGCATCTCTCCGGAGAATCTGATGGTCAGCCATCGGGCTTCCCTGCTGCTGCCGTGGCACCGGGAGCTGGACGCGCTGGAGGAGGCCCGCCTGAAGGACAAGATGTACGGCTCCACCAAGCAGGGCATCGCTCCGTTCTATTCCGACAAGTACCAGAAAAAGACCGTTCAGGCCGGTGAGCTGCTGTATCCCGACCACCTGAAGGCCCATCTGCAGGATCTGCTGGAGTGGAAGAACCTGATCCTCCAGAAGGTCTACGGCGCAAAGGGCTATACCATGGAGGAACTGACGGCGTGGCTGGACACCTACGCCGCGCAGGTGCGCCCCTATGTGGCCGACACCGGCTGCTATCTCCGCAAGGCCCAGGAGGAGGGCAAGTCCATCCTGTTCGAGGGGCAGCTGGGCGCGCTGCGTGATCTGGACTACGGCATCTATCCCTACACCACCTCCTCCAACACCATCGCTGCCTACGCCCCTGTAGGCGCGGGACTGCCCACGGCCAGGATCGACCAGGTGGTGGGCGTGGTGAAGGCCTATTCCTCCTGCGTGGGCGAAGGCCCCTTCACCTGCGAGTGGTTCGGCCCCGACGCGGAGAAGCTCCGCGAGGTGGGCGCCGAATACGGCGCCAAGACCGGCCGTGCCCGCCGGGTAGGCCCCATCGATCTGGTAGCCACCCGCTACGGCGTAGAGGTGCAGGGCGCGACGAATATCGCCCTGACCAAGCTGGATATCCTCAGCTATATGACCGAGATCCCCGTCTGCGCCGCCTATGAGATCGACGGCCAGATCACCCGCGAGTTCCCCTTCCCCGCCCTGCTGGAAAAGGCCAAGCCTGTGATGGAGTACCGTCCCGGCTGGCTGTGCGACATTTCCGGCGCACGGACGTGGGAGGAGCTGCCTCAGGCCGCCCGTGAGTACGTGGAGTACGTGGAGCAGGCCATCGGCTGGCACATCGGCTATGTGTCCGTGGGCGCCGAGCGGGAGAGCTTGATCGTTAGATAAAGAAGGGCGGCGGCATGTGGTCATGCCGCCCTACGAAATGGTATCGCAGACAGCTGTAGGGCGCGATGCCCACGCAGTGGAGCGAAGCGGAACAAGTACCCTTGGGGTGCATCGCGCCCCTACGCAATACCATCGTACCCCACCCAAAAACAAGGAGGCCACCCCATGTCCCATTCCACTTACCACTCCCCTTTGGCGTCGCGGTACGCCTCGGACTATATGCTGCGGCTGTTCTCTGATGACAGCCGCTATCAGACCTGGCGGCGGCTGTGGACGGCGCTGGCCCGTGCTCAGCACCAGCTGGGTCTGCCCATTACGGCGGAGCAGGTGGCGGAGCTGGAGGCTCACATCACCGACATTGACTACGACGTAGCGGCGGCCCGTGAGCGGGAGGTCCGCCACGACGTGATGGCCCACGTGTACGCCTACGGCAAGGCCGCCCCGTCAGCGGCGGGTATCCTCCATCTGGGCGCTACCAGCTGCTACGTCACCGACAACGCCGACCTGATTTTGTACCGGGACGGCCTGAAATACCTGCGTGGTCAGCTGCTGGCGGTGCTGGCCAATCTGGCGGCCTTTGCTGAGAAGTATGCCGCCATCCCCACGCTGGGCTACACCCACTATCAGCCCGCCCAGCCCGTCACGGTGGGCAAGCGGGCCACGCTGTGGATGCAGGACTTCCTGTCCGATCTGGAGGAGCTGGATTACCTGCTGTCTACTATGAAATTCCTGGGCTGCCGGGGCACCACCGGCACCGAGGCCAGCTTTATGGAGCTGTTTGACGGCGACGAGGAGAAGATCGACGAGATGAACCGCCGCATTGCCGGAGAATTCAGCTTTGCGGAGTGCTTCTCCGTCTGCGGCCAGACCTATCCCCGGAAGGTGGACAGCCGGGTGCTGAACTGTCTCAGCTCCATGGCTCAGAGCGCCTACCGCATGGCCAACGATATCCGGCTTTTGCAGCACGACCGGCAGGTGGAGGAGCCCTTCGGCGAGAGCCAGATCGGCTCGTCCGCCATGGCCTACAAGCGCAATCCCATGCGGTGCGAGCGCATCTGCTCTCTCAGCCGCTATCTGATGGCCGACGCCGTCAACGCGCCCATGACCGCCGCCGTTCAGTGGATGGAGCGGACGCTGGATGACTCCGCCAACCGCCGCATCTCTCTGCCGGAGGGTTTTCTGTGCGCCGACGCGGTGCTGCGGCTGTGCCAGAACGTGACCAACGGCCTGCACGTCAACGAGGCCATCGTCGACCGCACCTTGCGGGAGTATCTGCCGTTCCTCGCCACGGAGGACTTGATGATGGAGGCGGTGAAGCGGGGCGGCGACCGGCAGCAGCTTCACGAGATCATCCGCCGCCACTCCATGGCCGCCACCGCCCGGATGAAGGAGGGCCTGCCCTGTGACCTGCTGGATCGGCTGGCGGCTGACCCGGCCTTCGGCCTGACGCGGCAGGAGCTGGACGCACTGATGGAGCCGAAGCGGTACATTGGCCGCTGTCCCCAGCAGGTGGCGCAGTTTCTGGCCCAGTGTGCGCCGCTGCTGCGGCAGGCGCAAGCCGCCGACGGCGATATTACGGTGTAATGATAGGATAGTAAAACCCCGTCTCTAGCTATGCCAGAGACGGGGTTTTACGCCTTATTCGCTGCTTCCCTTTTAGTTGCCGTTGTATCGGTCGATGGCCTGCTCCACCGCCGCCAGCACCTGGTCATCCTGCGCCAGCCGCTGCCGGATATCCTGCCGGAAGGCGTCCAAATCGCCGTAGGACTCGCCGTAGACCAGCAGCCACGCCAGAAGCTCCACATCCTCCGCCGGGTATTCCGCCATGGCGGACAGCAGCCCCGCCGCGTCGCTGTCATAGGCCTTTACCAGCTGGATGGCCACGTCCTCCGACGCCGCGCCGTCGCTGATCCTTGCCCGCTCAAACAGGGCGGGATAGTCCACAGGAGCGCTGTCCGCCGGGGTGTTGGCCGGACCATCCACCGGAGCGTTGTCCGCCGGGACATTGTCCTGACTGTCAGTCACCGCGTCGTTGTTCGGTGTGTCATTCCCGTTATCCGCCGTCTGACTGCCGCAGCCCGCCAGCAGCGCCAGCACCAGCAGCAGGCTCCACAGCACCAAAGCTTTTTTCATGAAAAAACCTCCTTTTATTCTCCGCTGTTGTTTTCTTCCGACAGGTCATACACATAGAACCACGAGCCGGTCATGCCGTACTGCCCGTCGTCATTGGAGCAGGAGATGATGAACCGGTCGTCGTCCAGCCACGTGATATAGCGCTCCTTCACGCCGTCGGCGCTGCGGCGCTCCAGCGACACGCCGCCCTCCAGCCCCAGCACGGCGATGTGGGTATAGTTATAGCTCTGCTCCGGATCACGCGCCGCCGCCAGCAGCCACGTCCCGGCGGGATTGTCGTAAAACCAGATATCCCCCAGCAGCATATCCGGCAGCGTATACCCCTCCACGGGGATGCTGCGGGAGGTCTGGGTGTCGATCAGAGTGACCGTCCTGTCCTCCGCCATTTTCAGCGCCAGACGGCCCGAGCCGCCGGAAACCAGTCCCGGCGTCAGCGGATAGACGTCGACCCGCTGGGGATCCACCGGCAGAATGTTCGCGGCCTCCAGCGCGTCCTCGTCGGCAAACATGGCGGTGGCGGGGATATCCGTAAACACCGGCAGCCGCTCCATGGTGTCCAGATCGATCCGCCACGCGGAGAGTGCGCCCGGAGGCGGCGCGTCGTCCTCCCACTGCCAGTACACCAGCATATTGCCGGTGAGATAGGCGTGACTGGGCTCGCCGCCGCACAGCTGGGCAAGGGGCGTCACGTCGGTTCCGTCGAAGTAGTAACGGGTAAGGCGGTAGGGGCTGGTGCTCACCAGCTGGGCCAGCAGGCAGCGGCCCTGTTCGTCCGGCCATGTTTCCACGAAGGCGTCCTTCGGGAATTGACTGGTATCATAGCCCGCCAGCGGGTCTGTCAGCGCTCCGGTGCGCAGGTCGATGGTGACGGGCCAGTTGCCCAGCTTCACCCGGTATTGGGTGGTAAGGCCGCCCTCCAGCCGCCAGTTCTCTTCGCCGCCCATGCGCCGCTGCTCATCTGCTGTGAGCGCCCACGTGATGGCCGCCCGCCCGTCATGCTCCGCCCAGTCAAACATCAAGCGGCAGGTCTTGCCCTGAACGGTGTAGGTCTGGTCAAAGCGGTGGTTCTCCTGAAGCACCAGCTGGCCGTTTTCATAGGCGTAGGCAGCGTAGTGGCTGCCCTGCTTCATCTCCACCTCGTCGGTGCAGACGATGAACATGCCGCCCTCGGTGCGGGCGTAGGCGGGCACGAACACGTAATCCGCCTGTAAGCCGTCGGCCAGCGTAACAGCCTGACTGGTCTGCGTGGGCACGACCTCCGCCACCTGGAACAGCGACAGCACCCGCTGGCGGAAGTCCGCGTCCAGCGCCACCGCCGAGGAAAAGCACAGCAGCACGATCAGCACGGCGGCCAGCAGATACACTCCCACGCGCCGCCGCTTCTTGCCGTGCAGCCGCCGCTCCGTCTCCTCCAGAAAGCCGTCCCGCACGTCGGTCAAGGCGTCGAACAGTGCGTAAGCATCCATCAATACCCCTCCTTTTCCAGCGTCAGCCGCAGCTTTTCCCGCGTCCGGTACAGCATGGACTTTACCTTACTCTCGGAATAGCCGAACTGGCGGGCGATGTCCTTCACCGCCGCGCCGTACCAGTACCGGGCCAGAAACACCTGCCGCTGGGCGGCAGGCAGGCCGGACAGAAAGCGGTTCAAAAGTCGCGTCAGCTCCCGGCCCTCCAGCGCCTGCTGGGCGTCGCCGCCCAGCGGAACGCAGTCGCCCAGCTCCTCCAGCGCCAGCGCTGCCTCGCCGCCACCCCGCTTCAGCCGTCCCTGACGGCGCAGCCGCTGCAAGGATAGCCGCCGGGTCAGCTTGCCCAGAAACAGCCGCAGCACTGCGGGACGGTGGGGCGGCATGGCGTTCCACGCCGCCAGCCATGTGTCCGACACGCACTCCTGGGCATCCTCGCTGTTTTGCAGCAGGCCGTAGGCGATATGCCCGCAGTAGGGGCCGTATTTCGTGTCGCTCTCGGCGATGGCCTGCTCCGACCGCTGCCAGTACAACGTCACGATGGCGCTGTCCTCCATAGTCTCACCTCCCGCTGTTTACGTCTGTAATCACAATGTAGCACATCAGTTTACATTTGTCAACAGCATCGCAGAAATTTTCTATCGCGCATACAGGCGGTACAGGGATCGTTTGTAAAGGCCGAATGACCCGCGAACCATCGAGCCGCCGCACCTCCTGAAGTCGCTCTTGTCTGTCTACTTGCCGTTTTTTGCCGCCGGTTGCGCGTCGGCTGAAAAAAGCGCTATCGGAAAGCATCTGTAGGGCGGGCCCCATGTGGCCCGCCGCCCGACAGGCACAAAAAACAAAGGCTCCTGCCGAAGCAGAAGCCTTTGTAGAAAACAGGGTATAAACTCAGCGCTTGGAGAACTGCGGAGCGCGGCGGGCGGCCTTCAGACCGTACTCAAGCAGTATTTTTGCCTTTTTCCCTGTATTTACAAGGCTTTTCGAGCTCTGTCTTGCTGTTTTCCCCTACGAGTTAACCCATCAATTTACCGACTTTTCTACATTGTCATGAGGCTCAAAAGCTTGGTTTACTACCGATGCCAATTCCCAAGGTTTATTATACTTAACCTTTGCGTAAATGTCCATCGTCACCTTGCTGTTCTCGTGACCGGCTAAATACTGTACGGTCTTCGGATCAACGCCTTCATGAATAAGATTCGTGATATATGTGTGTCGAAGGAGATGCGGTGTCACATCAAAATCCAGCGTGTAATAGATGCTCTTATCGGTTCTGCATCTTTCTCCAAGCTTCGGTGAAATGGTGTGATGGATTTTCTCTCCATTGATATACCGATAGATTTTTCTTTCCTTCACTGTGCGAACAGTAATATAGTGCCACACCCGGCTGAACTGAGAATATGACAAAGGCTGACCGTCTGAGTCGGAGATAACATAGTCAGAGGAAGATTTTTCTCTTTCACTGCGGAGGCAGTCAACAAGAAGCTGTGGAATTGGAATATCTCTTCTTGCTGCCGGTGTTTTCAGAACCGATGACACTTCAGGTCGATTCTTCACGGACCTCCATGCTCTGCGTACTGAAATATATGGAGTCTCTCCGTCAATATGGACGCAATCCCACTGAAGGCCTAAAATCTCTTCCCGTCTGAGCCCGGCGTACAGTCCGAGCATTACAAACAAGTAGGGAGGAAGGTCCTTGATCGTATCAAGAAGCGTAGCTATCTGTTTATCTGTAAGCGCAACCTTTTCTTTTTTTACTTTACCTCCTCGCGGGTTGATACATTCTGCCGGATTATCTCTGATTACGTCACTCTCTACCGCAGAGTAAAAAACGCACTTTACAAGCATGTTTACTGTTCCATAAAGCCCCTTTGACTTTTTTGAAACCGGAACCATAAGCATTTTCAGATCGTCTGCTGTTATTTCATCAATATACCGGTCTCCAATAGGCTCGATTATGTGTTTTTCCATAGCCTTTCGATACCCTTCCAAAGTGTTGGGTCTGACTGTGGCAGACTTCATCTTTAGCCATTTCTCGCAGTATTCGCGGACCGTTGGGTTGTTTTTTCGGAAGATAGCTTCTGCAACGGCCCTAGAAGCGGCTTGTGCTTTATCATAGACCTCCTCGCAGGTTTTGCCGTAAATATCAACTTGCTTACCATCGGCATCAAGAATCCTTGTTCTGTAATACTCGCTGCCATTCTTTGTTATTTTACTGTACTCCGGAATAACTTTTTTCTTAGTCATAATAATCCTCCTATAATGAGGGGGATGGACGTCAGCGCGTTCCATCCCCATTTGTTACTGCGCAATAGTATCGTTCCACTGTTTGAAGACATGCTCAAGCATAGGAGCAACATCTTTAGGTCGGTTATACTTTGCCTTTGCGTATATATCCATTGTGATCTTACTGTTCTCGTGTCCCGCAAGATACTGAACCGTCTTCGGATCAACCGAAGCATAAATCAAGTTCGTGATGTAAGTATGACGCAGTTGATGCGGCGTCACATCAAAATCCAGACTGTAAACAACGTGCCCGTTGTTGCGAGCTTTTTCACCCAAGACAGGATAGAGTGTGTATTTCACATATTCCCCTCCGACGTATTTTTTCGCCGGGCGAGGCTTCGCTGTCCTTGTTGTAATGTAGGTCCAAAGCCTTTTGAACTGAGTATAAGAAAGTGGCTGACCGTCTTTGTTGGCAATCACATATTCTGATGATGAAGATTCTTTTGCTTCTTTTAGGGCTTCCAACAACTGTGGAGGAAGAGGAATGTTTCTCTTCGCAGCCTTAGTTTTTAGCTCCGTCATTATGACCGGCTTGTTGTTTTCCGTATGCCATGCCCTGCGAACTGTAAGGTATGGTGATTCCACATCCAGATATACGGAGTCCCATTTCAAAGCAAGGATTTCTTCTCTGCGAAGACCCGCATATAGTCCAAGCATAACAAACAAATAAGGCGGTAAGCCTTTTGTAGCCTTTAGCAGCTTGTCAGCCTGTTCGTCGGTTAATGGTGTTCGTTCCTTTTGCGGGACGCCGCCGCCCTCCGGAGATAGATATATGGTGGGATCTTTGTCAATCACCTTACTCTCAAATGCCGAGCGGAATATGCACTTATAAAGCACATTTACTGACTTGAATACGGACGCGGACAATTTCGATGCCGGAATGATGGCAAGTCGGATGTCGTCCACCGTAACGTCTCCCATTTTCATATCGCCAAGAGGCCCGATAATGTGGTTCTTTACTTTGGACCGATAGTCTATCATGGTGGTCTCTCGAATATTGGCCGATTTCATAAGAAGCCATTTCTCACAGTATTCTCTTACTGTCGGAGTGTTTCTACGAAAGGTCTTGTTTTCAATCTGTTTTTCAACCTCCAAAACTTTTTCGTAGAGTTCCTCTCGTGTCGCTGCGTATAAAGAGAAGCGATTACCCTCGTCATCGCTGACACGAGTTCTGAAATACGTATTTCCTTTAATCTGCACTGTTCCGTAATCCGGAAGTGTCGGTTTTCTTTTTGCCATTTAGTTTAGTCCTCCTTTTTAATCGCCCCTTTTCTTCCTATATGTGGAGCGTGAAGGCTCAGTGGGCTTTGCCCTGCGCGTACATTTTGCGATGTACTCTTCAATTGCTGTTTCGGTGAAATACACACAGCCATTTTCAACGAACTGCACATAGGCTATCGTTCCATTGAGCCTTGCTTGATCCAGCGTTTTAATGCTGATCCCTAAAATCCGAGCGGCATCTTTTCTTGAAATTAAGTTCTGCATATTTCAACCTCGTTTCTGAAACACGCATTACCGGAGACTGAAAAGAAGTGCCTTGCAAATATAATGTTATTCATTTTCAGCCCTTCTTTCCAATGTGCGAATCTTGTGTTTTGCGGACATTTGTACATTTGTCCTTTTGCAGATTAGAAAATCAAAGCCCAAGCGACTATTACAGTAGGTGCAAAGATCCTTGTTAATCTGATACGGGTCCTTCCTCATGATTTTGTAAGACGGAATATCATAAAAGGCACTCGCACATCTTTGGCATAAGCAAAGTTCCATTTCTTCAACGTATTTATCCATAGTATTCGTGTTCATGACCTCCTTTTCTGATGCAGGAGATATATCCCCTCAAGGGGTAGAACACGAGAAAGCCAAAAATATAAGGTTCATTGTGAATTTCTTAATTTTTTTCTGATCGTTTTTATTCTCTGCGATATTGATGATTGTGTTTTTTTAGTTCGGCTACAGATTTCTTGTAAGCGTCAAAACTAACCGCGCATAAAAGGCCGCCATCTCAGCTGCTGCTCATCGAGATGGCGGTCAATTATTTTTGAGTCATATAGCATTCTTTCGGGGCATTTGCAGGAAGCAGCTTTTCAGCCCATGCCTCATCCGTTTTACTCAGTCCCGGCGCATTTCGCAGAACCCAAAGCAGATAGCGGTACGGATCAAGGTCATTCTCCTTCGCCGTTTCCATCAGGCTGTAGATCATGCTGCTAGCCTGTGCGCCGCCCGGCGTATTGGCAAACAGCCAGTTCTTTCTGCCCATCACAAAGGGCTTAATGC
>ENA-ORSI01000803-ORSI01000803.1-human-gut-metagenome-genome-assembly--contig:-NODE-803-length-31366-cov-10.974546_pt1 | contig 31366 bp, 27 predicted proteins | sample MGYA00242187_ERZ509154 | MGnify/ENA primary metagenome ERZ509154 (study PRJEB26280, sample SAMEA2338627) | human gut metagenome | biome: human gut; feature: human-associated habitat; material: faeces...
ATTTTGTATTACCTTTATCGTTGTACATATTTCCCCCGTAACCTCTTATTTTTCAATGAAATATATTAATTCGCTCCTATTCATGTTCCATGCTGTACCGGACAAATTCCTTAAATTATTTATTTTCATTATATAATAAAAATTTTCACCCCGCAACCAAACCTGTCATTTGTACTAAAAAAGATGCGCAAAACTAATACTATTTTACGCATCTTTGACATATTTTATATTCTGAATAATCACCTTTATTTCATGTACTCAGGTGTCACATTCCTGCCCATGCCCTCAAGCATTTCCTTGTCACTTCTGATTGTGGCACAGGCTACTGTCGTAAGCATATTTCCTGTAATTGTGGCTGATGCTCCAGACTTGAATGCAAGCTCTCCGTCATTTGTAAGCAGCGCCCTTCCGGCACCGAGACGTATGTCAGCCTCTGGATTTATATACCTGAAAAATGACACTGTACGCAGTATATCAGGCTCGTTTATATGCTCAAGTCCCTCAAGCGGAGTGCCTGCAATCGGCATAAGCGCATTAAGCGGAATGGAATCCACTCCTACCTCTGCAAGACTGACTGCCATATCAAGCCTGTCCTCCCAGGTTTCACCCATTCCGATGATGCCGCCTGAGCACGCATACATGCCCTCTGCCTTCACCTTTTTAAGCGTCTCAATCTTCATATCATAGGTGTGTGTGGTGCATATATTGGGGAAATTACGCTTTGAGGTCTCTATATTGTGGTGATAGCTGCTGACACCTGCCTCGTGCAGTCTGTGAAGCTGCTCTGCTGAAAGAAAGCCCATTGATGCACATAAATCAATCTTGCACTCTCTTTTCATAGTCTCATATGCATGTATTGCCTTGTCAAATTCCTCACCTGTCAGCGCTTTTCCCGCTGTAACTATCGAGAAACGGTCTACACCCTCTCTCTCATTCATCCTGCAAGCCTCAAGTATCTTTTCCTCAGGTAAAAAATCATAAACCTCACAATTTGTATGATTATGTGCTGACTGTGCACAATACTTGCAGTCCTCCGGACATTTTCCGCTTCTTCCGTTTATTATCGAGCACAAATCTACCTTGTCGCCGATAAACTTCTCCCTAATCATATCTGCGCCCTTACACAGCTCGTCTAAATCACATGTAAGGAAAAATGATAGGTCATCATCCCTTGTGATTCTTCTTCCGTCTATTATCTCCTGTGCCAGTGTTATTGGATCCATTTTAATCTCCTTCGTGTCCTGTATTTCTTCTCTCGTTTAATAAGTATCATTATAATACATATCATCCGTTATAATTGTCAACTATAAATATTTTCTCGGTTAACAATGATAATAGAAAAACAGAAAAACGTCAAGATGTTTTTATATATTTAAACAAGCATAATCAATGTTCCTGCTATGATGAGTACCAGTCCTGTAAAGGATTTAATCGTCAGCTTTTCCTTAAATACGAAATATGAAAAAACGATTGACACAACTATGCTCAGCTTATCTATAGGCACTACGACACTCGCAAGCCCGTCCTGCAGTGCCTTGTAATAGCAAAGCCATGAGCCGCCTGTTGCAAGTCCCGAAAGGCAGATAAAGCCAAGCTCTTTTTTCTCTATATGCTTTATGGTGTGCTGTTTTCCTGTGACAAATACCACTATCCAAGCCATGATAAGCACCACTATCGTCCTTATCGCAGTTCCCAGATTAGAATTGATCCCCTCTATGCCGACCTTTCCCAATATTGAGGTGAAGCTGGCAAAAACAGCAGACAGCACTGCATAAAACAGCCAGCTATGAGAACCCCTGGCCTTATTCTGCTCTTCCTGTGATATCTCCTTTTTGGTGATCATCATATACGTTCCAACTGCTATAAGCACCACACATACCAGCCTGAGTACGTTTATCTCCTCTTTAAAAAAGATAAATGCAAGTATAATGGTCAGTATTGTGCTTGATTTATCAATCGGCACCACTCTGTTTACATCGCCAAGCTGGAGTGCTTTAAAATAACAAAGCCATGAGGCTCCGGTAGCGACTCCTGAAAGCATCAGAAATATCCATGTCTTTGCTGACACAGCTGCGATCTGCCCCTGCGCTTTAACCACAAATACCATAATCCATGAAAATATCAAAACTACAATTGTCCTGATTGCAGTTGCTACGTTTGAATCAGTTTTTTTGATACCACACTTTGCCAGTATTGATGTTATACCCGCAAAAAATGCGGATCCAAATGCATATAATACCCACATATTTTTCTCTGTCTACGCTTCGGTCAACTCCGTTGTCCGGAGCTCAAAACCTCCATTCTTCTAAATACAAAAAAACCGTTCAAGGAACGGCTTCTTTTACGCTAATGAGACATCGGGGATTCGAACCCCGGACAACTTGATTAAAAGTCAAGTGCTCTACCACCTGAGCTAATATCCCATATATTCAGATTGTAACAGGGCTAGTTGGATTCGAACCAACGAATGCAGGAATCAAAATCCTGTGCCTTACCGCTTGGCGATAGCCCTTGAGTAATACTCGTGCGCCGCACGGATACGCATATAATGCGCACGACACTATTTGCATTAATGCAAAGGGTGGATACAGGGATTCGAACCCTGGGCCTCCAGAGCCACAATCTGGCGCGCTAACCAACTGCGCTATACCCACCATATTTACTTCATATGGTCCATATGGAATTGATATGAAATAAAAAATGTGCCTGAAGGGATTCGAACCCCCGACACCCGGCTTAGAAGGCCGGTGCTCTATCCAACTGAGCTACAGACACATATGGGATACTGCGAATACTGCAATATCTAAGCGGGTGATGGGAATCGAACCCACGTATCCAGCTTGGAAGGCTGGTGTTCTACCATTGAACTACACCCGCATGTAGTCGGGGTGACAGGATTCGAACCTGCGACCTCCTGGTCCCAAACCAGGCGCTCTAGCCAAGCTGAGCCACACCCCGAAGGATTTGTTTGCGTTCTTTCCGTGACGCAAGAATTAGTATATAGCAAAGGGAAGAATATGTCAACAACTTTTTTTATTTTTTTTATATTTTTTTTAAAGTGGCTGCCGGTCAGCTTAAAAAAGCTTGCCGGCAGGCATTTTATCCGTATACGTTGCAATTTAACGCCTATACTCTATATCACCTTCACAAGCATCTCTTTCATGGCGCGAAGAGCCTTGCCTCGATGGCTTATGGCATTCTTCTGCTGGGGAGTAAGCTCTGCCGAAGAGCAGCCGTACTCATCTAAATAGAATATAGGATCATAACCAAAGCCGTTGGCTCCCGCTATCTCCCATCCTATATAGCCCTCCATAGTCTGTCTGGTCACAAGTTCCTTTCCATCAGGCAGCACTGCGGCGATAGCACACACAAAGCGGGCTGTACGCTTCTCCTTTGGCACCCCGTCAAGGCGTTCTATAAGATTATTATTCTTTATATCATAGGAAGTATCCTCGCCCATATAGCGCGCTGAATATACTCCCGGTTCCTTATTCAGATAGTCAATCTCAAGTCCTGAGTCGTCTGCGAGAACAATTGCATCTGTGTGTGCCGCTATTGCGCGTGCCTTAATCAGCGCATTGTCTTCAAAGGTCTTCCCATCCTCCACTATATCCACATTGATACCTGCTTCCTTCATTGAACGGATATCCACGTCACAGTCTGAAAGTATCTCTTTGATTTCTCTGAGCTTATCCTTGTTTCCTGTTGCAAATATGATTTTTGTCATAATATATTTCCTTCCTTCAGTGCTTTTGCCATATCATCTGTTATCAGAAAAGGCCTTTATACAGAGGTTACAATCCTGTTTTTCCTTTACATTGATATATGCCACACCATCATAGCTGATATAGCCCTCGCCATCATCCAGATTGACCGTAGACATGTATGCTTCTCCCGAGTTGTACTCTATAGCCATCGGATGAGTCGAGCCCGGTGTATTTATATAAAGTACAATGGCATAACGCTCACCTGACTCCAAATCAACAGGCTCATCAAAATCAACAGTATAATAGCCTGCATTTTTTAGTGACCCCTCAGCCACCAGCGTCTTATTTTTAAAAGAATACTCATTCTCAAAATTCTTAACTACATACAGCTTGTATGAGGTATCCGCTGCTGTGGCATAAAAGCCGGAAGCCCTTAGCGATTCAGCCGACTGTGCGGTAAATATGTTGGCTCCGTACATATCCTCCTTGTCGTAGCCCATCTTTCCTACCCAGCCACACAGGTCACTCTGGTATATATTATCATAATTGTCAGCACTCTCTATATCTGTATAAACAACATTGTGCGTGCCCACATTTGTATCGTAGTATGACACATAGAACACCCCATTGTCTCCAAAACTGCTGCCCCAGCTGTTCTGGCATATAAAGGCTCCATCTCCTTCCAGATCCACATTGAAGTTTTCCTTAGGGTAATTGTCATCCCAGCCAATTATAACCACATCATGATTTGGCTTATCTTGACCCATGTAACAGTAAGAATTAGTCTGCTTATTGTAATAAGGCGTCTTTGTCCTGGAGCTTGATATTGTACTGTAAAGCGATGTCTGCACACCACCATATTTGAAAACAGCCTCCTTTATGCCCTGATAGTCCTTTCCATCTATGATAAGCATCTGCTGCACATGCTTTACTGCAGCAAGATCATCGCGTGTCACTCCATCTCCGTAAGGATCATCCGCATCATAAACCGGTCCCTGCCATGCTGCCAGATATGCCATTCCCATGGTATACTCTCCCCCGTCATACTGATTGACGTTAAAGGAATTGCTCATACTCATATGATCCACGGAAAACAAAAGCTGCTCCTCCGGCATAAGGGCTGACTCGAGTGCACTTGTGGCCGCAAAAGCCCAACAGGTGCCATAGCTGCCCTGATCCCTGATTAGTGACACACGCTGTCTTTCCCTCAGATCATACTTTGTTGGCACCGTTGATACACCCTCGGATTTGTCTGTCATAGTGAGTGTATTTGTCGCCGTATCAAAGCTGCAGGTCATATCCAAAAGTTTAGACAGCTTGTCTAAGCTTGCATAAAACTGCCCCTTATACTGTACAAAGCCATTGTCGTCTGCCAGCTTGAAATCAGCTGTCAGACTGTGCTTTTCCACCAGAAGCTCATTTTTATTGTATACATGTGCACTGCTGTTTAGTGCATCGCGAAGCATAGACACGGGAACCATTATATTCCTGTTCTCATCCATATACACATGCTCATCCTCGCTCGTATACTCCTTATTTTCTATCATAAGCCTGATGGTGGTGCCATTTACATCAGCAGCCACAAGCGGACTCCATATAGTATTATCTATCTGTGCTCCTCTGAACGCGCCAAGTGTAGAGCTGTCCTTTGCATATATGTAAAAATTAGACACAAAGATAAGTGCCAAGACAAATGTAAATGCAATATATCTCTTTGAATATTTCATATACCCTGCTAATCCTTTTTCCTTCTCGGAGGCTTAGGCCCCATAAACTGATAAAAATATGTCTTTATCATACCATTGTAGATTTTCCTGTTTTTGTCAGCTTTTCTGCCGATATAGCGCTCTGTATCCTCATAGCTCGTAATCAGATACATCGACCATGCATCAAGCCTCTTATAAGCTTCTCCAATCTGTGAATAAAGTGCCGGGAGCGCTGATTTCTCCTCGAGTCGCTCACCGTATGGAGGATTTGAGATAATAAATCCGTACTTCTTCGGGTGATGCAGGTCAGCCACAGCCCTCTGCTGGAAATGAATCATGTGCTCCACTCCGGCTCTCTTGGCATTTTCCCTGGCTGCAGCCACCACATCAGGGTCAATGTCATAGCCCTGGATGTCCACCTGCACATCCTTATCTATCATATCCTCTGCCTCCTGCACAGCCTCATACCACAGCTTTTTTGGTATGATATTGGTCCAGTTCTCAGCTGTAAACTCCCTGTTCATACCGGGTGCTATATTTGCTGCCATCATGGCTGCCTCTATCGGAAATGTACCACTGCCGCAAAACGGATCCACAAGTATTCTGTCTGCATGCCATGGTGTAAGCATGATGAGCGATGCTGCAAGTGTCTCAGTCAGCGGCGCCTTGCTCGTTGCCAGACGGTATCCTCTCTTGTGAAGGGAATCCCCCGATGTATCAAGTGTCACCATCACCTCATCCTTGTACAGAAAAACCCTTACCGGATACTGTGCTCCGTCCTCCGGAAACCAGTCAATGTGATAAGACCTCTTCATTCTCTCAACCATAGCCTTTTTCACGATAGACTGTATATCAGATGGTGAAAAAAGCTTACTCTTTATGGAAGAAGCCTTTTTCACCCAGAATCTGCCGTCCTTGGGAATATAATTTTCCCATGGGAGAGCCTTTACATTTTCAAAAAGCTCATCAAATGTGGCAGCCTTAAATCGTCCTACCTGAAGTAATACTCTCTCTGCGCCTCTTAAGAATATATTCGCTCTGCATATAGCCTCAGCATCGCCCTCAAACGATACCCTGCCGTCCTCCACACGTGTTATCTCATATCCCAGATCATATATCTCCCTCTTGACTACTGCCTCAAGGCCAAAATGACATGGCACAACAAGCTCAAATCTATTCATATATTGTGTAACTGCCTTTCTATAATTGTACTTTGCATTGTTATCTAATATTGTTGCATAAATTTCAATTTTTTTAAATAGTTTCAGCCATATTTCTGCAACTTTTTTTGATATCCGCACATAGCATTGTATCCACCTATGACTGTCGCTGTATCAAAACCGCGATTTCCCAGATATCTGGCCAGCTTCATGCTGCTTCCACCATGCGTGCAGTAAAAAATCACACTCTGTGACACATCGAGTTCACTCTCATATGAATCCGTGATATCCATAGGCATGCTGAGTGCGCCTTTCCAGTGCGACCTGTCGTATTCCTCTCTTGTTCTTATATCTATAAGCAGTGCATTCATCTCTTTTTGCACCTTATAAAGCTCATCCGCATAAACTATTTTAAATTTCATACATCCATACGCCAAAATACGAATTTACATTATGATATTCATTTTATTATGAGATGTGAACTGCGATAAATCACCAAAATCATTATAGCCGGCACTTTAGTACTTTAGTACTTTAATTCTTTAATAAATTAACTTGTTTTATTAATATTATATTATTTTGTGTTTCAAAGTATTGCTTTTTAATTACTGTTATTTTATAATATTTCCGAAAAGAGAAATCTTTTCAATGTTATACCTCTTATTAATTATTTATACTCCCCTCAAAAGAGCCGGTCACGTGACCGGCTCTTTTATACTGCTTATATTTTTTATATTTATCAATCCAAAAGCATCTCATACTCTGCTAACGGCAGTGGCTTTGAATAATAAAAGCCCTGTATACTGTCGCAGTCTATATTCTTCAAAAACTCTACCTGCTCCTGACTCTCAACACCCTCGGCGGTCACGCAGATTCCCAGCTCCTTGGCCAGCGCTATCGTGTGCACAAGCAGCCTCTCACCATTTGAATCTCCTATATAGTCAATCAGGCTCTTGTCGATTTTGAGTGTATCAAAGCACTTCATATTGAGGGTAGCAAGTGATGAATAGCCTGAGCCAAAATCATCCACCAAAAGCGGAAATCCTTTGCCATGGAATCTATCCGCAATACTCTTGATTTCATCATTATCGACCGCTGCACTCTCTGTAATCTCTATAGGCACAAGATGTGTGTATATGCCGATTCTTCTTGCTATATCATGATATCTTTTGACCACAGACTCAAAGTACAGGCTCGCTCTGGACAGGTTGATTGAGATAGGAACTATTTTTTTCCCCTCATCAAGCCATCTTCTCTGATGTGTACACACCTCGCGGAATACATACTCATCAAGCGCCTTAATCATGCCGTTTCTTTCAAAAAGCGGTATAAATTTGGATGGCGGAATAATCTCATTATTTCCTCTTCTCCACCTGACAAGTCCCTCTGCACCGACCAGCTTGTTGGTCTTTGGAGCATACTTGGGCTGATACCATATCTCAAAACGATTGTCATTTAAATCCCTGTAGAAGTTATCCTCCATCTGCTTTTCTTCGACAATCCTTTCTGTATCGGCCTGACTGTATATCTGATAGAGCACGTCCTTCCGCTCCTTGATCCGATTCTTGGCAAAGTTGGCCTCGCTGTATGCTTCCTCAACCTTTTTGCCCGGCTCCCATTTTGTCACACCAAAGTATGGCTGAATCTTTGGAATCTTTAAGGATTCTGAAACCTTAATAAGCTGTAAATTGATGGTCTGTATCTTTCTGATAACATTATTTATCTTGTCATCCGCACAGAAAATAACAAATCTGTCTGCATTTATATGACCTGATATGTCATTATATCCTACAACACCGCGTATATTTTCAGAAATCCATTTAAGCGCCTCATCGCCCCTTGCCACACCACAGATGGAGTTTACTATCTTGAAGGAGTGAATATCCATGGAAATCAGATATCCTGATACCTTTCTGTCACGCAGCTTCTTTTTAAAGCTCTCGTAATTGTTGCCTCCGGTCACTGTATCCACATACGCTATACGCTCAAGCTCTCTTTGCTTCTCCGGGCTTATATCCGAAAAGCCCGCTATCATCTTGTGCAGCTCTCCCACGCCAGACACATTGACAAACTTGGCTCTGCAATACTGTACCTGTCTATCCCTCACGATGCGGTAATCATGCTGATAGGTATCCTTTATCAAAAACTGCCTGCGCAGATTATTAATTGATGTCTCTGAAAGCATGTGAAGCTTATCCTCCTCTAAGACGATAGCATTTACATACTTTTCCATCATCTCATGATAGCCCGGTTTTGACTCAAGCACTTCTCCAAACATAGCACGGACAGAAGGATTCATCCTGTATGGATACATCTTATTGTTGTCTACATCTACATAGTAGATACTGTTGAAGTTACTTCCTAAAGCATTCACCATCTCACTCTCGTTAAGACGCTCATCAAGCTGCTCAGCAAGCCCTATTGCCTCAACTGTTCTGCCATCATCATTAAAGCAAATCGACTTGAATGATATCCTGTAGGTATCTGTTCCTTCCTTGGCATGCAGTACTACAGTAGCAAATTTTTCTCCCTCTGCAATCTGTTCAACAGCCTTCAGCAGATTATCCCTATCAACCATGCTGTCTATAAACGGATTGTTTATAATATCCACATTTTTCTCCTCTGAGTCATCTAATGAATCCTCTGATAAAAAAGACCTCAAACGGCCTTCCTGCGGAAAGCACTTAAAAACATACTTTCCCCAAGAGGCGAATGCGGTCTTTATATCCATCTCTATTTTGTTTTCATCATCAAATCTGTTACTCATAATAATTCCCACAAAAACAAATAAATTATTAAAACTCTTTCATATCTATCACTACTATATCATTAGTAGGTCATTTCGTAAAGTTTTGTTTTTTCTAATTTTGTTCTTTTTGTGTATTTTATGAATACATGTTTTATTTTATGGCATCGAGTGCGTTTGAGATATCTGCAATCAAATCCACCTTGTCCTCAAGACCTAAGCTTATTCTGATAAGCTCTGCCGGCACTCCTGCTTTCTTAAGCTGCTCATCATTCATCTGACGATGCGTGCTTGTTGCCGGATTTAAGCAGCAGGTTCTCGCATCTGCCACATGTGTCTCTATTGCACCAAGCTTTAATGCCTTCATAAATGCAGACGCTGCCTCTCTGCCGCCCTTTAAGCCAAATGATACGACTCCGCAGCCTCCGTTTGGAAGATACTTCTGTGCTCTCTCATAGTATTTGTTTGAAGGAAGCCCTGAGTAGTTTACATAGGCAACCTTTGGATGATTTTCCAAAAATTCAGCCACTGCCTGTCCATTTTCCACATGCTTTGGCATACGCACATGAAGTGACTCAAGGCCAAGATTCAGCATAAATGCATTCTGTGGTGACTGCATAGAACCAAAATCGCGCATAAGCTGTGCTGTACATTTAGTGATGAACGCACCTTCCTTGCCGAATTTCTCTGCATATGTGATGCCATGATAGCTGTCATCAGGTGTGCACAGTCCCGGATATTTATCTGCATGTGCCATCCAGTCGAATTTGCCGCTGTCTACGATTGCTCCGCCGAGTGTGGCTCCGTGTCCGTCCATGTACTTTGTGGTAGAGTGTGTGACAATATCTGCGCCCCACTCAATTGGTCTGCAGTTTACAGGTGTCGGGAAGGTATTGTCCACTATAAGCGGTACTCCGTGCTCGTGTGCCACCTTTGCAAAAAGCTCTATATCAAGCACCGTAAGCGCAGGATTGGCAATAGTCTCACCAAACATAAGCTTTGTGTTCGGTCTGAATGCTGCATTCAGCTCCTCCTCTGTAGCATCAGGAGATACGAATGTAGCTGTAATACCCATCTTTGCCATAGTTACCGCGATGAGGTTGAAGGTGCCTCCATAGATAGATGATGATGCCACGATATGGTCTCCGCACTCACATATGTTGAACATGGCATAGAAATTGGCTGCCTGTCCTGATGATGTGAGCATGGCAGCAGTGCCACCCTCCATAGCTGCGATTTTTCTTGCTACCGTGTCACAGGTCGGATTCTGCAGTCTGCTGTAGAAATAGCCCTCTGCCTCAAGGTCAAAAAGCTTTCCCATGTCCTCGCTTGTGTCATATTTGAATGTAGTTGACTGAATAATCGGAATCTGTCTCGGCTCTCCGTTTCCGGCTGCATAGCCTGCCTGTACACACTTTGTACCTATACTGTATTCTTTCATTGTGCTTCTCCTTTATTATGTTAATGTTTCGGTTGGATATAGTATATTACATTTGGCGCGTTTTGACAAATTCAGATTATATAACTTTTGTCATCATAAATTCTTAAGCTTTATAACATATTGTATCTACCAGTGCTTCATAGCTGCTGTCATCAGCTTGCAGTATCTCTCTGACATTGTGCTGCTCTAATGCTGCTGTTGTTTTTTCACCTATCGAGTATGCTGTTTCCACGTATGCATTCTCCGGCAGCATATGAAAAAATCTTTCCACATTTGATGCGCTTGTAAAAACCGCTTCACTTACCATTTTTCCAATGCTTTCAGGAATACTCTCATATGCCTGCTCATTTACATATGCATCAATTTTTTCTAATTCACATATTTCTTTAAGCCCTGCCTCAATGTCAGGTGAAGCCTCCTTTGCCGAGAAAATGCAGACTTTGATTTCATCATTATCGCCCATATACGAACTCAATTCTCCTGCAAGTCCTTTTCCGGTCTGTTCTGCCGGAATAATATCTGCCTTTATGTGATGCTTTGCAAGCTCTTTTTCTGTAGCTTTTCCCACCACTGCAAACCTTGCACTTGCTATAAGCCTGATGTCAGCCCCTGCCAGATCCAGATTATAGAAAAATGATCTTACACCATTTTTGCTTGTAAAAACAATCCAGTCTGCCGATCTTACCTTATCGGCAAATTCAGGAATTATAACTGGTTTAATTATGCCTGTCTTAACCGGTGTGACATCTGCTCCAAGCTGCTGTAATTTTGCTATCAATTCGTTTGTTTTGATATACGGTACTGTGATTTTTCTTCCAAACAGCGGTCTTTTTTCAAAGAAATCAAGCCTGTCATTCAGTGAAACCACATCTCCCACAACGATTATAGCCGGTGATGTCAGCTTTGCTTCCTCAATCTTTTCTCCGATATCCGCAAGCGTTCCTATACATTTGCGCTGCGCGGCAAGTGTGCCGTTCGATATCACTGCTGCCGGAGTATCCGCTCTTCGTCCTGCTTTCATAAGCCCTGCTACAATGCTTTTTACATGCGCAAGACCCATCAAAAATACGCAGGTGATTGTCTCATCTGTAAGAAGGGAATAGTCTATATCTGTCTCCTCATCCTTTCTGCTGTGCGCAGTGATGACCTGAAAGCCTTTTGCTATACCTCTGTGTGTGATAGGTATTCCTGCAGCCGCAAGCGCTGCAACCGACGAACTGACACCCGGTACCACTTCTACCTCCACATTTCTATCTACCAGGTAGAGAGCTTCCTCTCCGCCTCTTCCAAAGACATACGGATCTCCGCCCTTTAAACGGACTACAAGCTCATGATATTTTGATTTCTCGTACAAAAGCTCGTTTATGGCATCCTGCTTCATGACATGCTTGTGATTTTCCTTGCCCACATAAATAAGCTCACAGCCTGCCTTTACCATTGAAAGAAACTCTGGTGATGACAGCCTGTCATACACCAGACAATCCGCCTGTTTTATATATTTTTCTCCTTTTAAAGTGAGCAGGCCCGTATCTCCCGGTCCTGCTCCAACTAATACTACTTTTCCTGTGTTTTCTCTCATGATTTTCCTAATTATTTTCCAATTTATACCGAATATCGTGCACCGCACGCTCCACGATATTGTTTCTGTCTGATGTAATATCCCATACCTGCTCTGTCCTTGCAAGCTGTTTTCCATCCTCTGAACCAAACATCGCAAGAAGCTTTAGCCTGTTATTTTTGTTGCTGTCATTACCGCGGTCTTTTTCACTTACAATATCACAGTATGCAGCCACAGGCAGATGACAGTTTCCACCGATTCGCTTTAAAAATTCTCTCTCAATGCCTGCGCACAGATTGGTTTTCTCATCTGACAAAGCATCAAGCTTTGCCATCAGCTTAGCATTGTCAGCACGTAGCTCAAGCGCAAGTGTGCCCTGTGCCGGAGCCGGAATCATATCATCCTCTGAAAAGTACTGTGTGATCTCAGAATCTCTTCCGATACGCTTTATTCCCGCCGCTGCAAGTACGATTCCATCCAGTCTATATTCGTTATACTTATTCTGTTTTTCGTTAGCTATCTCATTGTTATTTACAGTATTATCGGCAACCTCTTCATATATAATTTCACTATCATATAGCTTACGAAGCCTCGTATCGATATTTCCGCGTATGCCAACCACCTTAATGTCAGGACGCAGCTTTAAAAGCTGATACTTTCTGCGCTTACTTCCGGTTCCTATCACGGCACCATAAGGAAGCTCATCCAGTGAAGCGGCATTTTTTAGCACCAAAACATCCCTTGGATCTTCACGCTTCCATGCCTTTGCAAATGTAAGCCCTGCTGCCGGTTCATCAGGCAAATCCTTCATGGAATGGACTGCCATATGAATCTTTCCCGATAAAAGCTCGTCCTCTATCTCCTTTACGAAGATACCCTTTGAGCCAATCTTATCGAGTGCCTTTTTCTGCTCTAAATCGCCTGTTGTCTTTATGATAACAGCCTTAAAATCATCATCCGGATATGCTCTTTTTAACTTATCTATCACGTAATCAGTCTGAACAAGAGCAAGCTTTGAGCCTCTCGTTCCTATTAAATACCTCATTTTACTCTCCTACTGATCATGTCATTTTCCATTTATAATTTATAAATTAACAACAACTTAAAATCTGTAATACAATACTTTAAACTATATTTCCGGAATTTTTCCATTATCAATAGCTGCACACAATATTTCTTTAAATACACGCTTTCTCTCGGCTTCAGTGTCATATTGCGCTATTACTTTTTTGCGGATCTGTCCCATGTATTCGTTCAGCTCACCAAGAAACGGAGTAAGAATCTCCTGCTCTTTGCCTTTCAGATACTGAGTCAGCACAGGGCTGTTTCCTCCGCTCGAAAATGCCGCAACAAGATTCTTTTCCTTTATGTATGACGGAAAAATAAAGCTGCAATCAGCCTTCTGATCGACCGCATTTACCATGATACCATTAGCTTTGCAATACTCTGCAATCTCATGATTTAAAGCACTGTCATCAGTGGCAGCTATAACCATTTCCATGCCGTCACAGTCTTTTCGTTCAAACCTTCTCTTTATGAATGTAATTCTATCTGCTGCATCCGAATCCGTCTGATTGTTTTCTTTATTTGCCGTATATGAGCCCTTTTTATCCTCGCTTGCTATATCATCAATTGTAAGCTTTCTCAGCTCATCACATATATTCTCTGCCACAACCGTGACCTTTGCGCCAAAATCCAGCATTACGATCACCTTGCGGTACGCCACATTTCCACCGCCGACGATCAGACACTTTCTTTCCGTCATATTCACAAACATCGGAAAATACGCCATTTTTATCTCCCTGTAATACCATATCCATACTTTATTTCATACATTATTTCATGCCTTATTTTATACTTTATTATACTCTTTATGCTTTATTTTCCACCTTATTCTTCACACTGTAACCGTTTAATATTCCTGCAAAAACAGGATGAAGTTTGGCTGAAAACACTGCTGCCGATACGCATAATATAAAGTCCGGTGCAACAGTTATCAGACAGTAATCCACTATTACTATGCCCCAGCTGACAGGTGTTGCCGCATAGAAATTCTTCATGCAGTAAAAGTATATCGCTCCAACTGTATAATATGCCACCAGTCCGACCGTTGCCGGAAGAATGAGTGTAAACGCATTGGTCTTTTTAAGCTTTTCTGTAATTGCTCCGATTAAAAATGCTGCAAGCACAAAGCCTAAGAGGAATCCAAAGCCTGGTCTTAAAATGTATGTAGGACCACCGCCTGCTGCAAATACAGGCACTCCCACCAGTCCTATGCACAGATACACTATCACGCTAATCGGTGCCAGCTTTGCCCCGAGCAAAAATCCCGCCATCAGCACAAAAAACCACTGTAATGTAAAATGCATGGTGTACATAGGAAGCGGAATATCAATCTTGATAAATGCTCCAACTGCTATAAGCGCCGCAAAAAGTGCACATGTTGTAAGTTCCTTCGTTTTTAATTTCATTTTCGCACGCTCTTTCGTTTTATTAAATATACATGCTATAATAACATCTTTCTCTAAAAAAGAAAAGCCATCTTCGATGAAGCTGACTTTTCTTTGCAGCTTTCGCTGCGACTCAAAACATTAACATATGATTTAGAAGTAATATTCATCAGAATATATTCGTAAATCCTCTTTCGTGACCTGTCCACCCTCGATATGAAACGAGTTGATTACAGGATTTTCTGCCATAAGCGACATTATCATGTAGCTCGCATTCGGATCATATGCAAGCTTTATATCCTCATCCGATGGCCTTGAAGGGCTAGACGGGTGTGAATGCCAGTTGCCAAGCGGCTTAAGACCGTTTGCTCTCATGTCCTTTATGGCTGCCAGCTGCTCTTTTGGATCCATTGTGAAATGGTCCTCGGCATGGTCTGTATTCGTCAGGTAATATACCTTTGTGATGAGACGACCGTTTTCGTCCTCACTGCCTGCTATCAGACCGCACGCTTCCTCCGGCAGATGCTCTTTAGCATATTTTGCTATTTCATCCAGAAACGGATATTTCATTCTTATGATACTCATATCGTTCCTTTCCTTACTGTCCTTTTATTCCTGTGTACGAGGTGCATCAAATCTGCCCGCTGTCTCCTCGCAGACCTCCTGCTCGTAGTCGATTGGCTCGAGAATGGTCGGATGGTCGCCACAGACTGCACAGTTGTGTGTATCCTTTGGAAGCTTAATCTTGTGGAACTCCATGGTGAGTGCATCATATGTAAGCAGATATCCTGTGAGCAGCTCTCCAACACCGATTAAATACTTGATAGCCTCCATAGCCTGAAGCGAACCGATTACTCCGCCCATAGCTCCGATAACGCCTGCCTGCTTACATGTAGGCACTGCATCCTTTGGTGGCGGATTCTTGAATACACATCTGTAGCAAGGTCCCTCTCCCGGCACATATGTCATGAGCTGACCCTTGAAACGGATGATTCCTGCATGTGAAAACGGCTTTTTCTCAAGCACACATGCATCGTTGATTAAGAACTTTGCCGGGAAATTGTCAGTTCCATCTATGATGAAATCATATTCCCTGATAAGCTCTCTGATGTTTGACGCATCTACAAACATACGGTATGTATTGACCTGAACATCTGGGTTCATGGCGTTCATTGTCTCTTTTGCTGACTTTACCTTGGCTTTGCCCACATCGGCTGTTCCGTGGATAATCTGTCTCTGCAGGTTGGATAAATCTACCTCATCCGCATCCACAATACCGATTGTGCCAACTCCTGCTGCCGCAAGATACATGGCTGCCGGAGCTCCGAGTCCGCCGGCACCGATAATAAGCACCTTGCCCTTTAATAATTTCTTCTGACCTTTAACGCCCACCTCATTAAGGATAATGTGGCGTGAATAGCGCTCGATCTGCTCATCAGTCATTGCCATTAGCATCCACCTCCCATGAAGTAAAGGAACTCTACATTGTCGCCATCCTTAAGCACTGTCTTTGGCTTATCCTCTGTGGCAACAAATTCCTCATTTATTGAAACTGTTACATACTCCGGCATATCTACATTCTCAAGCTCGATAAGCTCCGGTAATGTAAGTCCATCCTTATATTCTTTCTTCTCTCCTGCTACTGTGATAGTCATTTTATTTCCTCCTGTGTCACAGATTGTGGTATCTGTATGTGTTATTATCCTGTATCAGACTGCTTTATATAATAATCTAAAAACTATAATAATTCTTCAACCCATGCTTTCAAATCGGCAGGCTTTTGTGCGCCGACCTTTCTGTCTAAGACCTCAGCGTCTTTTACAAAAAGCAGTGTCGGATTCGCAGTCACCTCATACTCATCAGCGAGCTCTCCGTCAAAGTTTGTGTTGACCTTGTATACGTGAAGCTTATCCTCATAATCATCCTCGATATCTCCGAGAACCGGTGCCAGCTTCTTGCAGGCCACACATGAATCCGAGTAAAAATCAACAATTACCGGAAGCTTGCTTTTTAATACTTTTTCATCGAAATCAGCCTTTGAAATTCTTGCTGCCATGATTAGTCCTCAACCTTTCTGACGTAAAGAGTGTATGTTCCATCCTCGTTGTCCTCGAGCTTAAGTATCTTGTGTCCCTCTTCCTTCATGCTTCTTGGAACATTCTGTACCGGCTCTCCATCATTCATACGGATTGCAAGCACCTCACCGTCATCTAATTCCTCTATTGCTACCTTTGCCTTTACAAATGTAAGAGGGCAAACCTTGTCAGTTATATCTACCTGATCGTCGAATGCTATATCTGCCATTTTGCATCTCCCTTCCTATACTCATATTTATTATATTATTGCCGTAACCGTTGTTGTTTATGCATGCATGATATTTCCTGCTATACATAGAGATTATTTACCCTCGTATGCTGCCTGAATCTCTTTTTTGAACTCTTCCTCGCCCACTCTCTGAAGAGTAAGTCTGAAACGCTCACCACCGTTTGCATGCTTCTCGAAGAAACTAATTGCTGCATCTGTCACTCTGAAAAGAGTTTCCTTGTCGCGGATAATCGGAACAAGCTGCTCTCCTTTATAGATGTGGTTTCCGAAAAGTCCTCCAAACGATACGATATATCCCGGAGTTCCCTTCCATGCATCTGTCGGACAGCTCTTTACGCAGCGCGCACAGTTGTTACATTTGTCTCTGTCGATGACAATCCTGCCATCCTCCATTGAAAGTGCACCCTCGCGGCATGCCTTCACACATACACCACACTGGATACAATCGTCATGGCTGCACTCTACTGTCATGCCGCCCTTGATTCCGACATCGTTTTCCTCGGCCTTTAAGCAGTTGTTCTGACAGCCTGTGACACCAAACTTGAACTTGTGAGGAAGCTCTCTTCCGAAGTATCTTTCATCAAGTTCCTTAGCCAGAGTGTATGTATCGATACATCCGCTAGGACAGATTTCTGAGCCCTGACACGCTGTGACAGTACGTACTCTTGGTCCGCAGACACCTGTTCCTACACCGCCCTTTGCCAGTTCCTCTTTTACCACATTGATATCCTCAACCTTGATAAAAGGAATCTCAATACCCTGACGCGATGTCATATGAACATATCCGTGTCCGTATTTCTCTGAAACCTCTGCTACTGTTTTGATATTTTCTGCTGTAAGATTTCCTCCTACAACCGCAATTCTAAGCGAGAAACAGCCCTTTTGCTTCTGTCTCATGAAACCGCCCTTTTTTAGGGCCGCGTAATCAACTTTCTCCGCCATTTTTAATCTCCTTACTGTGTAAATATGTTAATGTTTTGTTTTATATGTAAATGCATATGCACGCTCTCATTTGCATACACATTGATACCTTATTATTATGGCTTAATCAGCTATATTTGCAAAAGCCTGTGCAAAATCCTCCTTGAGGTCATCTATATCCTCGATACCCACGCTGACTCTTATAAGATCCTCAAATACTCCTGCATCCTCCTTCTGCTTATCTGTGCTGTGAAGACTGATTGTGGAACCCGGATGAATGACAAGTGTCTTTGTATCTCCGATATTGCTGAGTGTGTATGGAATCGTCAGGCTGTCTATAAATTTAAATGCCTTTTCCTTGCTGCCAACCCTGATTGTAAGGATTGCTCCATAGCCGTTTGTGAGCTGTTTTTTTGCTATTTCATGCCATTTGCTGCTACAAAGCCCCGGATAATTAACCTTTATGTCAGGATAATTGTTTTCTATCCATGACGCAAGCTCGAGTGCATTAGAGCATTCTCTTTCCATTCTAAGACCGAGTGTCTCAAGTCCTATAATATTTAAGTATGCATTCACCGGAGCTAAACAGGCACCCATATTTCTGAAAAGACTGTTTCTCAGCTTTGCGACAAATGCCATAGGTCCATACTTCACATAATCTGCAAACCCCGGATATCTGTTCTTGTCCCATTTGAACTTACCTGAGTCTGTCAGAATACCACTGATTGCATTGCTGCTTCCATTTATATATTTGGAAGATGAATTGACCACGATATCAGCTCCATGCTTTAAAACCTGTATCAGGTAAGCTGTCGATGTGGTATTGTCAACTACAAGCGGTATATCATGTGCGTGTGCTATCTCTGCAAGCTTCTCAATATCTGTAACATCCAGACAGGGATTACCGATAGTCTCTGCAAAAATCAGTCTGGTATGCTCATTGATGCTGTCCTCTATCTGCTGCCAGTTGTTGTTCTCGACATATCTGGTTGTGATGCCGAAGGCCTCAAGATCATGGAACAAATCTATTGTGCCACCGTAGAGGCTGGCGCTTGAGATGAGCTCATCTCCACTGCTTAGTATATTTAAGAAGGTATTCATCAGTGCCGCCATGCCTGATGCGCATGCCACCGATGCTATTCCTCCCTCGAGCTTTGTTATTCTGTTCTCAAAAGCTGTAATCGTAGGATTGGCAACTCTTGTGTAACAGTAGCCCGGAGCTTTGTTTTCAAATATTTTTTCCAGATCTGCCGCGCTCTCCTGCTCGAAGGCGCTTGTCTGATATACCGGTGGCAGTGTAGAGCCATTTGTCTCTTTTGTCACGCCGGCATGAAGTAAGCTTGTATTAAATCTCATTGTTTTCTTCTTCTCGTTAATTCTTACATAGTCTATTGTGTTACTAGGAATTGATGAGATTATTATACAAACGTGTGTGTTGAAAGTCAATGCTATCAATTATACAAATTATTTGTGCGTGGTTATATATTTTGTTTATAACCATTAATGTCCCTTAAATACTCTACGGCTGTCGTTGCGGCATTTGCGCCGTCAGATACTGCGGTTACCACCTGACGCAGTGTCTTGGTACGGACATCTCCCGCAACATACAGTCCCGGCTGGACGCTTCTATCATGGTCACCATTTTTTGTTGCAGCATATGTGATGCCGTCCTCACCTGCCACTACATATCCTCTCTCATCAAGCTGCACCAGATCCTTTATAAGCTCTGACTGCGGTACTGAGCCATATGCCACGAATACTCCGTCTACAGCCAGTGTCCTGCCACTTTTAAGCTTTATGCCTGTCGGCTTTTTTTCTCCATATATTTCTGTCACTGTTTCGTTTAGGACAAGCTCTACATTTTCTTTCTGCTTTAAGAGCTCAACTGTGCTCTGTGCACCGCGGAAGCTGTCTCTTCTGTGAACCAGATAGACCTTCTCACATATATCGGACAGATATAATGCATCATCCAAAGCGGTATCTCCGCCGCCCAGCACTGCGGCTGTCTTTCCTTTATAGAATGCTCCGTCACAGATTGCGCAGTAAGATACTCCCTTACCGGTATACTCATCCTCTCCCGGCACTCCTGCCTTTCTCGGATATGCTCCTGCGGTATAGATGAGCGCTCTTGCCTCTGCTATCGTGTCATCATCGAATTTCACTCTGTATATCACTGGTTCTTCTTTCTCACCATTTTGCACTGCTTCTATCTGCACTGCTTCTTTTTCGATAAATTCTACATCAAGAGACACTGCATGCTCCCTGAATTTTTCTCCCAGGTCATATCCGTTTATGTTTGGAAGCCCCAGATAGTTGTTCACATTTCCGCTCTCGGCTATCTGGCCTGTCCCCTCGTATTCTTTTTCTGCTACTGCCACATTCAGATTGGCTCTCTTTGCATATATTGCTGCAGACAGTCCTGCCGGACCACTGCCTATTATTATTATATCAAACATGGAATTGGTTCCTTTCATCGTCCATTGAATTTTTTCGGTAACTTATTATATACATTATCCTTAAAAAATACAATAATACCGCCTGCTTTTATAAAACACCTTTATAAAAACAAGCGGTATCAATTTTATCTATCGTATATACATCCTGGCCTCATAAGGTCTTAGCACTGACATATCAGAGGTATCCTTATAATTTGAAATCAGCACCTCCATGCCCTCACACTCCTTTGCAAGCGGCATTGGTATCTCCTTATCAAAGAAATTGCACACAACAATCATGGTTTTTTCTTCATTCTTTCTGCTGTATGCAAAAATATTCTCATCATCCTCAAGTAAAAGTGTGAATTTACCATCAACAAATACCGGATAATCCTTTCTCAGCTGAACAAGCTTCTTGTAGCAGCTAAAGATTGAATCAGGGTCATTCACCTGTGATTTGGCATTTATTTTGTCGTAATTGTCATTTACCTTTATCCAAGGTGTTCCTGTGGTGAAGCCGGCATTTGCCGAGTCATCCCACTGCATAGGTGTCCTTGCATTGTCACGGCCCTTTGCGTAAATGGACTTCATGATTTCATCCTTTGAGTATCCTTTTTCAAGGCGCTCATGGTACATGTTTATGATTTCACAGTCCTTATAATCCTCGATATCATACTGTACATTTGTCATGCCCAGCTCCTCGCCCTGATAGATGTATGGTGTACCCTGCATGCCGTGCAGCAATATAGCAAGCATCTTTGCAGATTCCACTCTGTACTCCCTGTCATTGCCCCATCTTGACACGATACGCGGCAGGTCATGATTGTCCCAGAACAGACTGTTCCAGCCACAGTTGTAGAGTTCATTCTGCCAGTGAGCCATTATCTTTTTGAGCTTTTTAAACGGAAGTGGTGCAAGGTCCCATTTCTCGCCGCCCTCCTTCTGGTCAAGCCCTATGTGCTCAAACTGGAACACCATAGAAAACTCGCTGCCATCCGGATTGCTGTAAAGCTTTGCGCGCTCTGTGTCTGCGCCCCATGCCTCACCTACGGTAATCAGGTCGCCCTTCTGGAATGTCTCCCTGCTCAGTTCCTTAAAATATTCCTGAAGCCTTGGTCCGTTTATGGTGATTCTCTTGTCCGGCTCTTTTGCTATCTGGTCGATTACATCAAGTCTGAAGCCGCCGACTCCCTTGTCCATCCACCAGAGAATCATATCGTAGATTGCTCTTCTGACCTTTGGATTCTCCCAGTTTAAATCCGGCTGCTCCGGTAAAAACTGATGGAAATAATACTGTCCGATTTCCGGCACATATTCCCATGCGCTTCCACCGAAACAAGCCTTCATATCACTTGGCGGCACGCCTTCATCTCCGTCTCTCCAAATATAGTAGTCATGGTATGGATTGTCCTTGCTTTTTTTAGCCTCCTTGAACCACCTGTGCTCGTTTGAAGAATGATTTAAGACAAGATCCATCATAATCCTTATATTGTGCTTCTTTGCCTCGTTTATGAGCTCCTCCATATCATCGAGACTGCCAAACGTCGGATCAATATCCTTGTAATCCGAAATGTCATAACCGTTGTCCGCCTGCGGTGATTTGAATACCGGTGAAAGCCATATTGCATTGATTCCAAGCGTCTCAAGATAATCAAGTCTTTTGATGATACCCTGCAAATCTCCAAAGCCGTCTCCGTTAGAATCCTGAAAGCTCTTTGGATAAATCTGGTAAACTACCGCCTTTTTCCACCATTTTTCGTTATTGTTTTTGCTCATTATGCCCTCCTTGTCTCTTCATTATCTCTTTTAGCTGTCTCTTTTTGTAAAAATTCAGCCTAATTTCTTTAATGCTGTATCAAATTATGCTATTTTACAAGCACCACCAAAACCTCACAGCTTTCAAGCTTAAGCTCGGATGCTCCCACTGAAACAGTGCTCTTTTCAGCATCATTTGTGTTGGACAAAAGCACCTTTTTCACACTGCCATCAAGCCTGATTTGTGCCTCTTTACTGCCAAAATTTGCCACAACCAGCACGCGCTTATTTTCATCCTCTCTGTAATAAGCCATGATGCCATCTGTATCCTCATATGCCGGAACACATCTGCCGTAGGTGAACAACTCCTTAAATTCATCTGACTTTCTGAGTGCCACAAGCCTTCTGTAATAGTTCAAAACAGATGAAGGATCCTTTTCCTGCGCCGCAACATTGATAGCCTTATAGTTTTCATTGACCTTAAGCCATGGCTTTGCTGTGGTAAAACCGGCATTTGCCTCATCACTCCACTGCATAGGTGTCCTTGCATTATCCCTGCTCATCCTTCCACAGGCTGCAAGTGCCTGCTCCTTTGATAAGCCTGCTGCAAGTGCTGCCTTGTACTGATCCTTTGTGCTGATATCGTCATACTCATCTATACTGTTCCATTTTGCATTTTGCATACCGATTTCCTGTCCCTGGTATATAAACGGAATGCCTCGAAGCAGTACGCTGACAGTTCCTAACATCTTTATTCCGGCAGGATTTTGAGCATGCTTTGGTAAAAATCTTGAGGCACCTCTCGGCTCATCATGATTTTCTATAATATTGGCTTTAAAGCCGTACTTTTCTGTCTCAAGCTGTGAACCAAGAATGGCCTTTCTCCATGTGTCAAAATCTATTTTCGGTGCATCATACCAGCCATGCTCTCCATCACTTAAGCACTGTGCACAAAAATCAAATATCGTTGAAAAATGCCCATTCTCACCGATAAACTCCGGCAGCTCCTCAGGCTTCATATTGAATACCTCGCCAACCGTAAATGCATCATACTTCTTAAATGTATTGTTCTTTAATTCCTCTAAGAGCTCTCCGACACCTTCTGCACTTTCAACCATCTTGTAGCAGGCAGCCAGTCCGTCCTCTGCATCCGGCTCAAAATCAGGGAAATCGAGATTTTTCTTTATATTGATTATCGCATCTATTCTAAATCCTGACAAGCCCTTATCAAGCCACCAGTTAATCATCTCATAAAGCTTTTGTCTTAGCTTTTCATTCTCCCAGTTTAAATCCGGCTGCTCCTTCGCAAACATGTGCAGATAATACTTGTCCGTGCCCGGTACCTTCTCCCAGCAGCTTCCGCCAAAATAAGAGCGGTAATTGCTCGGCGGATTGCCGTTTTTACCTTTTCTGAAATAAAAGTAATCAGCATACTCTCCATCCGGATCCTTAAGTGCCTTTTGAAACCATTCGTGCTTATCCGAGCAATGATTTATTACCAGATCCATGATGATGTGCATATCACGCTTCTTTGCCTCGGCAAGGAGCTCATCAAACTCCTCCATAGTACCGAACTCTTCAGCTATCGCATAGTAATCAGATATGTCATAGCCCTGATCCACAAATGGCGATTTATATATCGGAGACAGCCATATGATGTCAATTCCAAGCGATTTTAAATAATCCAGCTTTGAAATGATACCTCTTAAATCTCCTATTCCGTCACCGTTTGTATCCAGAAAGCTCTTTGGATAAATCTGATATGCCACCTTGTCATGCCACCATTTTCTCTCCATAATGTGTACCTCTTATCTAATCATAAATTTTGCACTTATTTACATCTTGAGCACTTTGTCTTGATGTATTATACTGCTATTATAGAAAGTGTTTAGTATAAATTCTTGCAATATTTTTTCATTTTATAACACAATACTGCTCTTATAATTTTAAATGGTATAGTTTTTAAAGCTATGGAGAAACAACAATATGAAAAACAATAATCCGCCTGCCCTTGGGCAGAAAGAAAACGCAAAGCACGGAGAAGTATTTTTCCCCGTTCAGAAATATATAACAAGACTTGCAGCAGATTACCCTGTCATCACTACACACTGGCACGATGAGGCAGAGCTCACACTGATTACAAAGGGCTCATGCACCTATCAGATTGATTTGCTCGAATATGAAGCAAAGGAAGGCGATATCATCTTTATCCCGCCACTGCTGCTGCATTCCATTTCAATAAGGGACTGCGACGAATTTTACTCGGAAACGTATGTATTCCATATCAATTTTTTAGGTGGAAACAATACCGATATATGCTCTTCAAGATATCTGACTCCGCTAATCAACCATGAGTTTGCCATGCCTTACCTGATTGCACCGAAGCATCCGGCATATTCATCCCTTTGCAAATGCTTCATGCGCATAACAAATCTATACTCCCGTCAGGAATTCGGCTATGAGCTGGCTCTAAAGGCATTTCTGCTTCAGGCAATATTTCTATTGCTGCAATACAGTGAAAAAAATGCTGATTTCGGTGTCAACACATCCTCCGATAAGCTCAAAAATGTGCTCGATTACATCGAGGTGCACTATGCCGAAAGCATCCAGGTTTCAGAGCTTGCCGGGCTTTGCTATTTCAGTGAATACCACTTCATGCGTTTCTTCAAAAAACACATGAACATGACCTGCGTGCAGTATATCAACAATGTGCGTCTTGAAAAATCCGTGGAACAGTTCGAGCACGGCAACACCTCAATTTTAGATGTCTCACTGTCTGTCGGATTTCACAATCTGAGCTATTTTCACAGGGCATTTAAAAAGAGGTATCATATGACACCTCTTTCCTTTATCAAAAGTCTTGAATAACTATTTATTTGCACGCAATCACTCTGAGTATATACTCATATGACCTCTTTGCAGAGGATATGGAAAGCCTCTCCTCAGTCGTATGGATATCATACATGTCAGGTCCCATTGATATACAGTCGAGTCCTTCAATCTTGCCGCTTAAAAGTCCGCACTCGACACCGGCATGAATAGCCTCAACTGTAGGCTTTTTGCCATACATCTCCTCAAAAATCCGTACCATATCCTCGCGGAGCTTTGAATCCTTCTTGTACTCCCATGCAGGATAATCGCCCTCAAATGTAACCTCTGCCGCAAAAGCGCCTGCTATGCAGACAAGCTGGTTCTTAAGGCTTTTTTTAGCCACACCGACAGAGCTTCTGACTGCGTATCTTAAAGTGACAGCAGCATCGTCCGATTTTAAAACTCCCAGATTAAGCGAAGTCTCAACAAGCTTATCTATTTCCCGGCTCATTCTGATGATGCCGTTTGGCAATGCCTCGATAAGTGCGATAACCCTTGCGCTATCCTTTGCACTTATAGCTGACTCACTACAGTCAGTCTTCTCTGACACAGCAAGCTTAAGGTCAGGATCAGATGCCTTAAACTCCTCCGCAATCTCAGCTGCTGCCTGTTCTATCGAAGCCTTCACTGCCGCAGCCTCATCAGGTGCTACAATAATCTGTGCAGTACACTCTCTTGGAATGGCATTATCCTTTCTGCCGCCATCTATAGAAGCTATAGCTACAGGTGCCGATGCGTCGCGAAGCAGTCTGGACATAAGAATATTGGCATTGCCTCTTCCCTTATCAATCTCTGAGCCTGAGTGTCCGCCGGTGAGCCCTGATAAGCTCACAGTAAGCTTTGTTCCGCTCACTGTCTCTCTCTCTACAGGCAGCTTCACATCGGCTCTGCATCCACCGGCGCAGCTTGCGAGCATCACGCCCTCCTCCTCGCTGTCCATATTAAGAAGCTTCTTTCCCTTAAGCATAGACACATCGATGCCTGTAGCACCCTCCATGCCGACCTCCTCGCATACAGTGCATACAAACTCAAGGCGTGGATGTGACAGGCTGTCATCGTCCAAAATAGCAAGCGCATATGCCACCGCGATACCGTCATCTCCACCGAGTGTGGTGCCTTTTGCCGAGATAAAATCACCATCTATCAAAAGGTCCAGGCCTTCCTCGTCCATATCCTTATCACAGTCAGGTGTCTTCTCGCAAACCATATCCATGTGACCCTGCAGTATGATTGGCTCCACATCCTCATATCCTTCTGATGCTTCCTTTATGATTATCACATTGTGAAGCTCATCCTGGTAATGCTCAAGGCCTCTTGCCTTTGCAAACTCCACCAGGTAATTACTGATTTTCTCTTCCTTGTATGATGGATGAGGAATACTGCATATATCCTCGAAAAACGAAAAAACGTTCTTTGGCTCTAAATCTGTTAATACTCTCATTTTACTCTCCTTAAAAAAAAGTCTGCCGACGAATCCGCCGACAGACATATTATAACACAATCCGGTATTTAATTGTATATGTATTATAAGTGTTGTAAAATACATTTCTTTACACTAAAGGCTTAATCTCGTCATCCAGCGTACTCCTAAGCTCTGCGAAAAACTTAGCATAATACTTGAATTTAGGTAAAGCACGTTCCACTGTATTTTTGTACTCAGGATAATCAATAGATGCCTTTATGGCGCTCTCATTAGGGATAACCCCATTGCGGTAATGTGTTGCCGCATACATTACATCATCCTTGTCTGCATGCCATAACAGGCAGAAATTACTCACAACCTGTTCTATACATTCATGTTTCATATTTTCAACAATGTTTAGAATTGATTTGCCCTTGAACCTGCTCTCATCAAGCTCTATCTCATTAATCAGATGTGACATGATATCTGCAACCTTCGGATTATCCTTACGCAGATCCTCTACATACTGCTTTGCCTCATCTATCTTCTTTTGCTTTTCCTCAGGAGTGATATCACCATCCTCCTCAGGATTGACGATATTCTGAATGAGATTGATGATATATTCATAATCAATCCTCGTATTACTGTATGCCATAAGCTCATAATCTGAGTCTATTTCCGGTTCTACTGGCGGATTAACCGGGTCCGGTCCCGGGTCTGGCCCAATCTCACTTTTTATGTTCAGGTAATGACCTGCATAGTCTATATATTCCTGTTCAGTAATTCCATAATCATCAAGCATACTTTCATCATATCTGCTGAAGGATTTAAGCTGCGCAAAAAGTCTGTCAAAGCTCTGAAACATCTTCATGAAATGAAGCTTCTCCTCATCTGACATTGACGGAATGTCGTCCGGTGTCTGAGCTGCAATTCTAAGTGCCGCAAGCGCCTTTTTAAAAGCAGGCTCCACATCATCCCACTCTGCAATAAGCGGTGTATCCTCTGTACTTCCTGCAGAGTAAAGCTTGACAGCATCATCCACACATTTCTTGAAAAGTACCGGTGCCTGAAAAGTCACAATCTGTCCATACGGCTTTGATTTTTTGTCAAAAATACGATTAGTTCTGGAAAAGGCCTGTATTAAATCGTGAGGTCCCATCGGCTGCCTGTCAATAAAAATTGTCGACATGCATGGCGCATCAAAGCCTGTGAGCAGACGATCCACAACAATAACCAGATCAAGCTGTTCGTTTCTGCTCTTATACTTAGGATCTTTTCTAGAAAGTCGTTTATTTAGATTACTATTGTATGAAGTAATCTGTGAAATATCAAACTTTGTATCAAACATAGCGTTGTAGTCATCAAGAGACTGCTTCATCTTCTCCTGATTGACCTGCGAGCCGTCCTCATTTTCAGTCACAGAGTATGTGATGGCAAACTTAGGGAAGTCCGGTAAAACCTGCTTTATGCGTTCATCTATCTTTAATGGTGTTTCTCCATTTTTCACCCTTGTGAGCAGCTCATAATATTTTTGTGCAAGCGAAATAGAACTTGTGGTCAAAAGCCCTTCAAAGGTCTTGCCTTTTCCATTTTGGAAGCCCAGCTTATGATATGACTTATTTAAAATAACCTCAAGCACCTTGAGCATATGCGTCTCATTTTCATATCGGCTGCTGTCAGTCTCATCCGTCACATCCTTTGGACCATCGTGCTCCACTTGAAATCCCAAAACAGCATTATCATGAATAGCATTCTGGATAGTATATTTGTGCAGACATGCTCCGTATAATTCCTCTGTTGTACGTGGCAAATCCCCCATCAACGGATAAGGATTCTCCGGAAAACGTGGTGTTCCTGTAAAGCCAAACCAGAGTGACTTTCCAAAAAAGCGTTCGATTATTCTCTTGGTAGCCGGAGATACAGCTCTGTGACACTCATCCACCACAAAAGCTATTTTTAATCCTCTTAACCTGTTATACTCAGGTGTGCCCTCCTTCAGACGCTTTGAAATGAGAATCTGCATCTTTTGAATTGTAGTAACAATCATCTGTCTGTCAGACGATTTAAGTTTATTTTTCAAATCAGTCACATTATCAGTATTATCCACATCAATTGAATCATTCTGAGAATATGAACTAAATGACGTATTTGTCTGCTCATCAAGATCTTTCCTGTCTATAAGGAAAATAGCCTTATCCAACGCCGGAATATCCATAAGGAGATTTCTTGTTGCCTTATATGATGTAAGCGTCTTTCCCGAGCCTGTAGTATGCCATACAAATCCCGACTTTCCTGTTCGTGATGCTTCACGAATTGCCTCAATAGCATGTATCTGATATGGCCTAAGCAGAATAAGCCGCTTAGCTTCATTATCTAAAACCGTATATCTTGCAATCATCTCATGTGCCTGTGGAATCTTAAGGACATTTTTTGCAAAATCAATATAATCAGAAACCGGCTGATTGTTCCTGTCAACCCATCCGCTGATAAATTCTTTCTTTAGCTCCGTATCACTTGCTGCAGAAAAATACTTCGTGTCAACACCGTTGCTTATAACAAACATCTGAACAGCCGAAAAAATCCCCCTGAACTGCCCTTCACCAATGTATTTCTTTATCTGATTGAATGCTTCCATATATGAATGCTGTCTGTTTTTCAGCTCAATATGTATCATTGGAAGACCGTTTATCATCAAGGTCACATCAAATCTACGGTCTCTTGATGCAGCATCCTCATCATCCTTCAATGCACTGTACTGATTTATAACCTCATACACACTGCTGCCACCTGCAATATGCTCATGATTCATCACAACCAGATGAAGCTTCTTAGTATCACGCTGTACATGCACCATGACCTTGCCGTTTTCGCCTACCAGCCACTCTCCAGCCTTATAAAATGTTGAAAACTGCAACTGATTCTTTACCTGCTCAAACTCTGAATCAGAAAGTGGCTCACCATCCAGCCTGTCCTTATTGTTCTGCTCTAAAATATATTTAAAATTGTTCCATAAATCCGCTTCTGTCTTTAAATCTGGTCTGTACGTCCACTGCGAATCCCCATATATCAACTGCTCAATCAATTTCTGCTCTATTAACGATTCCAACTCCGGCATGATAATTTCTCCTTCTTCAAAACCAAAACACTAACTATATTTATTATAGCAAATATAGGCATAAAATACCACAAAATTACTTATATCAAAATCAGCGTAAGCATATTGTTTAAAAAGCTACATTACAGTCCTGACAAAGTCCTCATTACCAGATCCACATCCTTATTTTCCAGTTCCTGAATGATATGCAGATATGTTTTCTGCGTTGTTGTCATACTCGCATGCCCCAATCTGCGCGCCACACTGGCTATAGAAACACCGGCAAACAAAAGCAACGACGCATGCGTATGTCTAAGTCCGTGAATGGAAATCTCCGATATCCCACAGGCCTTACAGTGTCTGGTGAGAGCATCATTGACGGTTGAATTATAAATCTTTTCCTCTCCTACAAATATAGGCTCGTCCTCCGGCAACCCTTTTATCAGCTCAGAAAACTTTACTACTATCTGCCAGTCAATCTGAATCTTTCTCACAGATGACTTATTCTTTGTCGGTAGAAAACCGCCTTTACCCTTATAATCCCACGTCTTACTTATAGAAAGAGTTTGCCTTCCAAAATCAAAATCCTTCGGTGTGATGGCAAGCGCCTCTGAGAAACGCATCCCTGTCTTTGCCACAAGCAAAATAAACCAGTCCCAGTTCGGCTCTTCCTTTATATCCAGATCAGCTATCAAAGTATGCAACTCAAACTGATTGAGATATTTAATCTTTTTCTCACGTGGTGTCTTACCCTTGATGATAGCCTTTCTGGTCGGATCACGCTCTATCAGCCCCTCATCCACAGCGTCCATTACCGCACCCTTTAGCTGATGATGGAAGTCAAGTGTTGTCTGTCTCTCATGCTCCTTTGCGTAATCATTTAGTATCTTCTGATACGCGGTCCTTGTCAGCTCACAAACCTTAAGCTCCGGAGCCAGCTTCTCCACCCACTTTTGAGTCATCCTGTACTTTGCCATAGTGGCTTCACGAATTGCATCTTTCTTATACACTTCTATCCACTGTGTGTAATAGTTGTAAAATAATGCATCCTTGCTCATATCCTCTAGCATACGCTACCTCCTTTATTAGTACTGCTTACGCTGATGTAACCCATAATTAGGCTTGCTTTGTTTGAGGTTGGTTTATGTTTGATTCGTTGTCAAATTTATGGTAACCATTGTATAGATACGATGTTACTTACGATAAAAAACAGTTTATAAAAGCATGTTCAGATGTAATTTGTGCTGGCGCTGGTGAAGAGTGATGAGGTGATCGAGAGAGTCAAAATACTCCCCCATTTTTCGCTGTTCATCTAACATCGGATATGGAATTGGCATTTCCATAAACTGTGTTGATGAAATCGTAAATCTGTCAAACCGAGCACCCGAATCTCCATTTAATTTCATGAATCGATGCCACTTTGTAGTTTTAAAATAAAATTCCAAATACAAATTATCTATATCATGTGTTCTAAACACCGTATACAATGGTGACATTACGCCATTTCTGCCAAGTCTGTTACGATTTATCGGTCCAACAGGAGCCGTTACAGAAATTCTTGGATTATAAATGAAGTCATCATTCCTGACTATATAATAACTATCCAAATTTTCATTGTTTACAATCTCTCTATCAAAATAGTCCTTCTGACTAATGATTCCCTGTTCTGCTGAGTTTGTAAATGGCTCTGAAAATTCATTGTTTTTATTCTTCTCTGACACCTTATCGGCAATCTCTTTCAACTTACGCTGTTCCCAATCGTTTTCAACATTTATAATTTTTTATTGGCTTACGA
>ENA-ORSI01000805-ORSI01000805.1-human-gut-metagenome-genome-assembly--contig:-NODE-805-length-31295-cov-5.470327_pt1 | contig 31295 bp, 37 predicted proteins | sample MGYA00242187_ERZ509154 | MGnify/ENA primary metagenome ERZ509154 (study PRJEB26280, sample SAMEA2338627) | human gut metagenome | biome: human gut; feature: human-associated habitat; material: faeces...
TTTGGCATGTATATAATACCATAAAAATTTACTCTTGACAAATCTTAGAATGTCATTTATCCGATACATTAGTAGATAAAATAACTCTTTTATTTTCATCATCCCAAGTAAGACTACTTCCATTTTCACAACCGGATAACCTCTCATTAAAAGTATATCCTTCCCGCAGCCATGTGTTATCACTTGCAACAGTATATTCACCACTTCCTACTTCTGTTTCATACATCATTGTAAGAGCATTAGTATTCACTTTTCTTTCTTCTTTATCATTAGTTATAACCTCGTAACTTCTGTTACTACTATTAAACATAACAAATAAACAACCCGTTATTACCATTAATATTGATACTATACCTATAATTACTTTTTTCTTCATTTGCACCACTCCTCTATTTTAAAACATATTGTTTTATTTTAGAATGAATGCAGGTGATTTAAATGAGAATAAGGGAAATAAGAGAAGATAAAGACTTAACCCAATCAGATGTTGCCAAAATACTCAATGTATCTCAAGTTGCTTACAGTTTTTATGAAATAGGCAAAAGACAAATTCCTATCGACTTACTTATTAAATTAGCCAAATACTACAATACATCAACTGACTATCTTCTAGAACTAACTGATGAAAGAAAACCATACTCTAAATCTTTAAAAGAAAAAAACAAGTAACTACTTGTACTCGTCTATAAAAATGGTAAACTTTTTCTTTTTACCCCACCATTAACTTCATAACAACTATTTATTATAATAAAGGCTTGTGGATCTATCTCTAATATTTTTTGTTTAAATAAATAGTAATCTCGATTAGCTACTACACACATTATCATGAATCCCCTCTTGCGAGAATAACCACCACGACTAGGGATTACAGTAAAACCAGTTTGAAAATCATTTAATATCAATTTTTTTATTTTTCTAACTCTTTTGGTATATATATAAAACACTTTGCTTGTCTGTAAGCCAAACATAATCTTATCAATAAAATATGTTGAACAAATAAGTATTATAAATGAATAAACACCCTTATTAAATCCAAACACTAACATTCCAACTAATATTATTAATACATTTGCAAGTATCATAGCTTTAGATTCACTAATTTTAAAATACTTGTTAACAATTTGCATAATTATATCTGAACCACCAGTAGAAAAACCTGCTCGATAAATAAGACCGCTACTAACACCATATAAAATAATTGCAAAAAGTAAAATTAAATAAAAATCATCTCCAATAATATATCTATCTAAAAATTGAGCAATAGGGTTAGAAAAAGTGATCATCAGCGGATACATTATAGAACCAGCTAAATTATGAACTGTAGCTTTCCATCCTAAAAAGATTAAACATACTAACAGAAGAAGTCCATTGATTATATATATAAAAATTGATGCATCCCAACCAAATAATCTTTGAACAACTATTGCTACTCCACTAAAACCCGAAACTACCAAATCATTAGGAATTAAAAACAAATTAAAGCAAAGAGCATATAAAAAAACCCCAATTACAAAAAATAACCCCTGAAAAATAGCTTCCCTTGTTTCTGAATTATCATTCTGCATAAGCTTCACCTATCATAATTATAAAACATTAATATTTTTTTCGCAATCGGAATATATTTTCTTGAGGTGATTTTTAAAATGAATGGTAGTTACTACCAAAATCCAACATTTCCAAGCAATAATTATCAAACTCCTCCGGGAAACATGTCAGTAAACGAAGTAACCACTAACATACCCCGGGAACAAAGTTACATTGAAAATATTTTACGTTTAAACAAGGGGCAAAAAATTAAAGCCTATGTATCTTATCCTGACAGTAGTGCCTGGCAAAATAAAGTTTACGAAGGCATTATTGAAGAGGCAGGAAAAGACCACTTAATAATTCGTGATCCTGTTAATAACATTTGGTATTTAATAAGAATTATTTATTTAAATTATGTTGAATTTATGGATCCAATAATCTATTCTCATTCTTATTCTGAAAAAACATATTAAAAAAGGATGCTACAATCCTTTTTTAATAATATTTAAAATTGTTTTTTTCATATCCTAAATTTGTAGGTTCTCCATGTCCTGGATAAAGAACTATATCATTAGGATATTTTTTTATATACGCTAAACTTTCTAACATTTCTTTATCACTACCCGTTGGCAAATCACATCTACCAATATTATTTAAGAAAATAAAATCACCAACAAACATAACTTTATCCTCTTTAAAATAGAAACATACAGAATCTCTACTATGGCCAGGAGTCTTTATAACTTCCATTCCTATTTCAGGAATAAAATCACTTTCTTTTATTTTAAAATAATCTTCTAATTTTTTTAAGGCACCAACATGATCAAAATGGTGATGAGTAATTAATATACCCACAACATTCTTATCTTTAGTAGCATCTATAATTTTATCTGCTTCATCTCCTGGATCAATTATAATTGTTTTTGTATTTTTAGTAACAATATAACAATTTTCTTTTAAAGGGCCTACAACTACTCTATCTATTACCATGATATTACATATCCTCTGTAACTTCCGGAACGATACCACTTAGAATATTCATTAAATTAGTAGTTATTTCATTTTCTTCTGCATCAGTTAATGTATTAATATCTTTAGTATTATTAAAAGACTTTTCTTCTACTAAATCATATCCATTTTGGTTATTCAAACTAAGTGTCAAATTAATGCTTTCATTATTTGTAGAAATATTTATATCTCCACTAGTTTTAATCTCATTATCACTAACTTTTTCAACAGTTAAATTTGTTAACATATTAATTTCATTTGAGGAAATATCTGTTGTATTTACTTCCAACACAACATTCTTAATATCATTACCTTCATTAGTAATATCTAAATTAATTATATCACCATCAACTTCCATATCAGCAGATAAAGTATATTCCTTGAAATTAAATGTTATATCATAATATCCATAGCTTTTATCCGCACTAACCAAATTTACATTATCTCCATTTACAGTTACTTTTAACACTTCTTCTTCATCAATTATTAAATCATATTTATCTTTTGCAGTTTCTTCTAAACGCATAACCGTATTATCAATAGTTACCTCAAATTCTTTTAAATCTCCACTTGGAATACTAACTGTAACTTCAAACACCATATTACTTAAGGTATCAGCAGATACAGTTGCATCGGTAATGCCTAGCATTTCTAAAAAATCTAACATGTTTTCATCTTGTTCAATTAATTCATTCATTTTTTGAGCAAAAGCTTCTTTATTATTATCATTTATCACATAACGATAAATAGCACTTAAACCACGAATTGAACTTGACATATCAGATTCCTTCATTGCTATGCCCAAATATTTTACAAAGTTTATGATTGCATTTTTATAATTTTCAAAATTCATTTTTTCAACATTAATACTAGCAAACGGATTTTCTCCTAAATCCATATATAAAGGAACATCATAAATATCTAAAGACTCTAAATACATTCTATTATTATTTATATATAGATTAGCTGTATAATCGCTTTCCGCATTAGCTAAACCAAAATTAATATCTACTATTTCTTTTGCTAAAGAAGTACCAACTTCAAAATTTAACTTTAAATTATTTAGCACAGCTAATTCCGAAACGTTCGAATTAATACTAAATTCACCATTCATTATTGTATCTGCATCGGCATCGTAATTGTATGTCATAAACATTTCATCAACAAAAGTTGTTATTTCTTCAACTTTATCATCAATATATTTAGTGGCGGTAAAACCAGTTTTAATATAGATGAATATTGCTACAATAGCAATTATTATTATCCCTATTATAATACCAATAATTATAAATAACTTTTTATGTCTTTTTTTATCAGTATTATTATTTGAGGACAATTCATTTCTATCATTTAAAATAGTCAAATTATCAGTCACTGGATCAATACTACCCCAAGCCTCTTCTCCAGTAGTTATATTAGTAATATTTTCAGAATTATTATCAACTTTTTGATCATTTTGCATAAAATCACACCTTTCCTATTAATTATATTATAATTATAGCATTTTTTTAGACAAAGAAAATCAAAAACTGATACTTTACATATCAGTTTAGTCAAACCACTGCGTTCTTGAATAAAACCATGACCCTTTACCAGGAAATCCTGGTGGATCTATTAAATTAGCTGTATAATTTGAAAAGCTCGTATAAGCACCTTTAGATACTCCAAAATGTAAATGAGCTCCGGTAGTACAGGTATCATATCCACCATATCTTGAAGCAGTAGAATATCCTCCAGATAAAGCTATAACATCATTAACATCAACTGTATCACCTTTTTTAACATAAACTTCTAATAAATGAGCATATTGCATTGTATAAACTTCACCATTAACAACTGCTTGAATATATATTTGATTTCCTCCACAAGAACTACGACTTACAGTTCTAATAACAACACCAGATGCTGCTGGATAAACATTAGTACCCTCAGATATAGCAATATCAATACCACTATGGTAACTACTTTGCCCCGGAACGCTTCTCCAACCAAATAAACTAGATATTCTTCCTTTAGTTACAGGCTTTAACCACCCATAATTATTTACATACCAAGTATAATCAACATCATCTTCTCTACTTAAACGCAAAGTACAAGCATTAAGGGTCTCACTTTCTTTACACCCCATATTTTCATTAGTTTCAATAGAATCTTCAAGCATTTCAATTTGTTCATCAATACTCATAGAAATATCTGAAAATTGAATAAGACTTGAATCTATTTCTTCTAATTGTTTTTGATAATCTGCAACATTGGCATTTAATTCGTCTTCATACTCTAATAACTCTACTTGCTTTTGCTCAGTATCATCAATTAAATTTTCTAATTCTAATAATTTTTCTTGATTATAACTTGATAATTGCTCAATTGCATCACTTCGCATTATTAACTCAGTCATACTACTTGAATCCGTAATAAATTCCATATAAGTATTGTTACCACTAAGTATTTGATAATAAGACATCAACTCTTGTGTTTGTTGATTTAACTCTGCTATTTTAGCATTTGACTCTTCAATACTTTGTTTAGCTTCCTCTACTTTAGTTTGAGTTTCTTCAATCTTAGCATAAGTATTACTTAAAGCTCTATTTTTTGCTTCTTTTTCAGCTTCAGTAACTTCTTGTTGATGTTCATTTTCTGCTTTTTGTTGCTTTAACTTTTCCAATTGTGTACGCATTTGTGCAAGTGTCAAATCACTATTACTAGTAGCGCTAGCAATTGGAATTGGAAAAATATAAAAAACTAACAACAAAATAACAAGAAAACACCTACTAAAACAAGAAACAATTTTGTTAATATTCATCATATCCCTTCTCTCATTTTTACATATAAACATAAAAACTTAGAAACTCACTACTTTAATCAAACCATTGCGTTCTTGAATAAAACCACGAATTTTTTGCTGGATATCCCGGCGGAACTATTGCATTATTATTAAAGTATGTCGCCATATATGTTGTTTTTATATACCCTTCAACTACCCCAAAATGTAAATGCGAACCAGTTGAACACGACTCCCATCTTTGAGTTTTTGGACCTCCACCTTGGGTTCCAATAACAGTATTGACATTTACAATATCTCCTACTTTAACACTTACAGTAAGCAAATGTGCATATTGAACAGTATATTTTTTTCCTCCAATTAGGACTTGAATATAAACCTGATTTCCTCCACAAGTTTTGCCTTTTCCATTAGCAACTTTGGCCTTAGCATCCACTGTTGCTACAACTATACCATTTCCTACTGAATAAACAGCTGTTCCTTCAGAATTACCAGCAATATCTACTGCTCGATGAATTTTTGTTTTTCCAGTAAATGGATCAGTCCTTTTGCCAAAAATACTACTTACTCTTCCTTTATTTAAAGGCTTATACCATACTTTACTACCATAAATACTAGCACATACATCTAAATCTTGATCTTCACTACATCCCATATCTTCATAGGCCTTTATTAATTCTTGCTTAGATCTAATTTCACTATCAATATCCATACCTACTTCTCCCAAGCTAGATAAATCATATTGCAAAGTGCTTATTTTTTCTTCATAAGATACAATATTTTTTTCAAGTTCATCTTCATATTGAATTAACTCTACTTGTAATTGTTCATTTTCTTTAATTAACTCTTCTAATTCAATAAGTTTATCTTGATTATAATTAGCTATTTGATTAATTGCATCACTCCGCATTACTAAATCAGTCATACTGCTAGAATCACTAATAAATTCCATATAAACATTTTCTCCACGCATTATTTGAAAATATGCCATTAACTCTTCCGTTTGGTCATGAAGTTCTTTAATACGCTCATCAGTTTCAGTTATTAGTATTTTAGCATTTTCAATTTTTTCTTGAGATTCCTGAATCTCCTCTTCAGCATTTAAAATAGCAATATTATTTTCTTTAATCTCACTTTCTGTTGCTTGTTTCTGACTATCATTTTTTCGTTTTTGCTCTTGCAAACTAGCGAGTTCTTGTCTTAATCCCCGCAATGTATTAGCAGAAGCCGCTCGAACATTTAAAGGCATTAACAAAAAGCTAACAATTAATAAAGAAATAATACTTATATTCATATATTTTCTCATCATATCTTCAAATACTTCCTTACAGCTTTTAAACTACCTAACATACCAACTACAGCTCCTAAAATAAGAAGAACAAGTGATACCCAGAAAACAAAATTATAAGGTTCGATTAATACAATCATATTTGAAAAAACATGACCATTTAAAGCTCCATATAAAATTGCATATCCATAAATAGTAATACAAATTGGAATAATCGCTCCAATTACTCCAATAATAAAGCCTTCAAAAATAAATGGCAACTTAATAGCAATATTGCTTGCCCCAACCAATCGCATTATTTCAATAGCATTTCTTCTACTAAATATTGTAAGTTTAATCGTATTACTAATGAGAAATGCCGTTACTAAAATAAGAGCAATTACAATTACTACCACTACTTTTTCGACAACATTGAAAGCTGAAATAATATTATCAACCATTCCCTCACCATATTTTACTGTATCAACACCACTTATAGATTTGACATATTCAGCAGTATCAGATAAATGATTAACATCATTTACTCTTATAATAAAGGAATTCATCAACGGATTTTCATCCAAATAATTTAAAACAGTTTCAAAAGTATCGTCGTATTCGCTCATTTCTTCTTTCCATTCCGTATTACTTTTAAATATCACTTCTGCCACGTTTTCCTGACTATCTATATCAGCTCTTATATTATTTATTTGCTCTTCTGTTACTTCACCATCTAAATATACCACAATACTAAGCTCATCTTCAATTGACTTCGTAGCATTTTCAATATTTGCAGCGCAAATCAACGCTACTGAAACTAATATTAAAGTAATAGTTGTACACATAATTGATGCAAAACTCAAACTAAAATTTCTAAGTACACTTTTAAAAGCATCTCTAATACTTCTTACAAAAATTCTAAACGCCCTCATGAGTCTTATAACTTCCTTTCGCATAATCGCCAGCTAAAACGCCATGTTCAATTAACAGAACACGTTTTTTCATTCTATTAACGATATCTCTATCATGAGTAGCCATGATAATAGTTGTTCCCAAATCTTTATTGATTCCTTCGATTACTTTCATAATTTCTTTACTTGTATCTGGATCCAAATTACCTGTTGGTTCATCACAAATAAGTAACTTTGGTCTATTAACTATTGCTCTGGCAATACAAACTCTTTGTTGTTCTCCACCAGATAATTCTCCCGGAAATGACCTTACCTTATCTTTTAAACCGACTCTTTCTAAAGCACTCATTACTTTAGGACGAATTTCTTTATCTTTCATTCCTACACATTCCAAAGCAAATGCTACATTTTCATAAACTGTAAGTTTTGGTAAAAGCTTAAAATCTTGAAATACTATCCCAATCTTTCTTCTCAATTTATAAACTTTGCCATTTCTTATTTTTCCGACATTTAAGCCACCAACCATAACAGTTCCCTTCGTCGGTTTTTCTTCTCTATACAAAGTTTTTATAAAAGTTGACTTCCCGCTAGCAGTAAGACCAATAACAAACACAAACTCTCCCTTTTCAATTGAAACAGAGACATCTGCTAAAGCTGTCACACCATTTTTATAAACTTTACTAACATTTTTTAATTCAATAAACTTCATATGGTCCTCCATAATAAATTATATCATTAAAAAAACGTAAAATAAATGGAAAAATTGTGAAAATACTACTATTTACCTTTTATTTTACGTAATTTACGATAACAACCTAATAATAGCGGTAATACTTTATACAAAACTTTTTTATTTACCAAATCGAATTCACCTATAAATTCGATATACTTATCACCATATTTTCTTTTAAAATCATGTAATTTAGCCAAATTTTTATAGTCAGTATGTGGATCACCTGGAGTACCAAACACATCAAAAAAGTCATAGCCTTGTTCATAAGAATATTTTATAACTTCATAATAGCACCGCATTACTGCACAAGTCTGACTAGCAAGTTCATCTCCACCTTGAAAAAAACTCCAAATCCGATTATTAGTAGTTGTACAAACTATTGTACAAATAACTTTTTTTTCACTTTCATATTTTCCAAATAATTCTTTTTCTTTTTCTAATCTTTTTATTTTGTCATTATAATCCGCAAGTCTTTTCTTATTTACTTGTCTAATATTTCCTTTTAATTCTTCAAGTTCATTACTTATTTTATCCTTTACTTTTCCAATATCAATTATTACATTAAAAAACTTAATATGATCTTTAAATTCTTGAACTAATGTCTCATAATATTTCTCATCATGCGGATTAAAATCATCTCTTAAGCTAGTTTCTTTAATAAGTTTATAAAATTCTTTTATTTTAATCTCATTGTTAATCTCTAAATCATATTGATAGCTTCTTTTTACCGATTGCAAAAAAGATTTAGCCATACATGCCTCAATATCTTGCCAATCTCTTTTTAAATCGACTCTAAAAGTATAACGTGGTTGATTGCCTTCATAAAGTTTATAAAATCCTGTATGATTATACCCTAAACTAATCATATAATTAAATAAGTCATAATTGTTTTTACCACCTGGAATAGGATTAGCATCCTGATCTATCTCTTGATAAGGAATGTCTGGATCAAACTTAATATAAATTATCTTTTTCTGCTTCATAAATTCCTTTAAATATTCTGTAAATTTCCTTATTACTTCCTTATTTTTATAATCCGTAACAAATCCTCGTGGTGAGTATCCATAGCTAAAACCTAAAGGAGTTTTTCTCTCTAAAATTAAAGCTGTTGCTACCAATTTACCTTCATCATCTTCCATCCCTACATAATTAGGAACTTGCCCTTTTATCTTGCGACAAAACTCCCCCCACGCATAGCTTTGCAAAAAATGGGACTTCGGATGATTTTCTTCAAAATCTATGTATCTTTCTTTAGCAACATCACTAATAAATTTCATACCTTCACCTCACTTTATTTTTAAATTTATATAAACTACTTACCAATCCTTTAACACAAATTGTATATTCTCCTAATAACTCCTCAACATAACCATTAAAACCTCTTTTAAACAAATATATGCCATAATCTTTATCATTTTTATTTTGAAAATTCATTATTCCAAAAAAATTATGCCTTTTATAACCATTATTAATTGCATACTTTATGACATCCCATTGAATTAAATATTGACCACCAAATTCATTAAGCTCATCATAACTACCACTAAATAAATAGATAGTTTCATCACCATATAACATAAACATAGCTGCTGCCAAATTAACATAACCATCATTAACAGGTAACTCTTTAATTTTACTCAGCTTTTTATCAATATTACTAACTTCAAAAATATAGTTATCTTTCTTTTTATTACTTCCCACTATTTTATTAATTTTTTCTTCGTAATCATATTTTAGATTATTTAAATAATTTTCATATTTATTAATATTCAAACGAGCTAATTTAAAAACTACTTCGTCCCCAAAAGCTTTATACATACTCTGATAATATTCTAAACTCTTGTCTAAAAAACCCCTTCTTTTACACGTATCTTCCGTAATAGCTTTAAAATTATCTAATTCTTCATAACTTAAGTCTATTACTTCTACACCTTCTCTTTCTGCCTTATTAATTAAATTCCTTGTTGTTGCCTTAAAATTTTTAAATACTTCCTCTTCACTTTTGCCTAAAACATCCAAACAAAAATTAAATCTAACTTGCGTATCAACCTTATTCTTATGATAACCTATATTCCTTAATGCTTCAATAACTTTATAATTATTTTTTCCCCCATCTATTATTTTGCCATCGATATCTCTTTCAGTTTCAATAATATAAGGATCTATACTTAACTTAAATCCATTTTGTTCTTTAACAAATTCCAATAACTTTTCAGTAAATATTTTAACCAACTCTGTATCACTATAATCTATTAAAAATCCTTTTAATGCCTCAAATACTTTTTTTCTTAAAAAAGTTCCATTTTCTACTAACATAGCTATAGCTACAATTTGTTCATCATCTTCCAAACCTAAATAATAAATTTTCTTCCCCCGCATTTCTAAACTACTGCCCATATTACTTGTTTGGAAAAAATTTCTACAGGCAAATTTAGTTGCTATTTCATTAAACTTATCTTTATCAATACTTTTTAGTTCCACTATTTGCCTCCTTTTAACCTATTTTTAAGTTTATATATCCGATATAACACTTTCTTAATTGGCAAATCAAATTCTCCAACGTATTCTAAAGTATTACCTCCAAAACCCCTCTTTACATCATAAACCCCATAATCCGAATCATCTTTATCAAATATATTTTTTACTCCCAAAAAATTAATTGTTTTCAAATTTTCATTTATAGCATCCTTAATCATCGCAGGATACATCACATATTTAGGATTAAATTTACGATAATGATTATCCATGCCACTTACATATGATACTACCTCCTTATACTTACTTATCGTAAGCATCGCTGCAATATCGGTTTTATCTTTTAATTCTTTTGCAGATTTTAATTCCTCTTTATATTTTTGCATTGCTTGATTTAACAATAATTCTTGATTTTTTAATTTCTTACCTACATTATCATGCACCATCTTATAATGTAATTCTTCCAAATCTCTTCTTAAATCATTTAACTTATTATTAATATTATTAATATAAACATTTTTATCAATATAAGTTATATATAAAGTTAAACCATTTTTAAATGCTTTATATAATCTTTCATAATATTTATTATCAAAACCTTTAAAGTGTTTTCTTTCACTAGACATTTCAAAAAACTTTTCGGCGATATCAATGTCTTGTAATCCACATTTTCGAAATCTTACTCCTCGAAATGTAGCTAAATCCATGTTTTTTCTTGTACTTTTACTCATTCCCTGCATTTGTTCATCAAAATCACTTGCAACATCCAGAACATGAACAAATCTAAATTGCATAGTTTCAAATCCCCGATTAAATCCATAATGTTTAAACCCATAAAATTTTAAACCTTCAATCAACTGACGACTTTCTAAGATTTCTTCTTTTTTCATATTTTTATTATACTTAGCCAAAACAATCAATGGATCCATTCTAAAAAATATAACTTTCTTCTTTTTAAAATATTTAATTAAAGCTTTTTTAAAACCCAGAATATCTTGATAATTATAAATAAAGCCTCTTGATGCATATGCAAAATAATACTTTTTTAAAACTCTACTATAAATTATTAAAGATACCCCAACTAACTTATCGTTCGAAAATAATCCTAATAATTCACACTTTTTTCCTTCTAATTTTTTTAAATTAAGCCATTCAATACTTTGATACATGCTGCCTTGCCCACTTCGAATAACAAATTCTTCATAGCTTTTTTCATCAATCTTCTTCAGTATCATTTTCGCACTCCTTAACTTTATATTTACCAAAAGTAATTATTTTTAAAACCTTATTAATAACCTTTTGGCCAAATAAATCTTTAATAATACCCATTTTATACATCAAGAATAAGTAAACAAGTGCCCCAACAACTGCATAAATGACAATATCAATAATCGATAGCATTTTCGTTGAAGTATGGAAAGGTAAAATCAATTTTAATAAAGATAACACTACAAGCATTACTACTAAAACCCCAATAGTTTTAAATAACATTTTCCAAGTTTCTCCATACCTCATATCTTTTATCTTTTTTAAGGCCACTAAAACAATAACAATAGCAATTGTATAACCTAACATCGTTGCAAAAGAAGCCCCATAATAAGGTGGTAAACCAATTTTATTGCAAAGCAGCATTAATGGAACATCCAATAAAGCATTAGTTAAAAATCCCGTAATAACTGCAATATAGACTATTTTATATTTATTAACGCTTTGAGCAGTCTGAATAGTAATCAAATAAAAATTACAAAATACCGCAGTAATAATACTAAGCTTAAAAACAGTTGGGCCATATGCATCTATTCCATAAAAAACATTCCAAACAGGATAAGCCAAAAACGACAAGCCAAAAGCAGCGGGTATAGAAATAAATAAAATTATCTGTAAAGCCTTATTAAATATTTTATTAACCTTATTATATTTTTTTAATGTATATGCTGAAACAATATTAGGTATTAAACTGACAGTTAAACCAGTAGCAACAGCTGTTACTATCATATTAAGTTTATAACCCCAAGTAGTAATAACACCAGCTACAAACTCAGCATCAGCTCCACTATAACCAATAGATGATAATGTTCTAATAATGAGTGACATATCGACGGTATTATAAATATTTACCGTCAAGTTAATAATGACAAAAGGAATTGCATAAGAACAAATCTTTTTAAGGATTTCTTTATTAGAAACCTTATCTTTTATTAGTTTTTCATCTAAACTTAATTCCTTTTTATGAGTAAATATTTTTCTAGCAATATATAAAATTGCTGCAAGCCCCCCAACAAACGCTCCAGCAACAGCTACTGCTACTCCTAATGATACTGATTTATGTAAAATGTTGATAATAAAAAAACTACCAACAATTATAACTACAATTCTAACAATTTGTTCAATCATTTGACTCGTTGATGATGGCTGAATATATTTGTGTCCCTGTAAATATCCTCGAGCCACACTTAAAAAAGGTATAATCAGTACAGCAAAAGACACAACAAATATAACTAGAGTAATATCTTCTAAAGAGTTGCCACCCGTCATATCTCCAACAATAAGCTTAGCAATACTTTCTGAAAAAAACATCAAAACCAAAAAACATAAAACAGATAAAATACTAACTATAAAAACACCAATTTTAAAAGACCTAACCTTAGCTTCCTTTAATCCTTGCGATTCATATTCACTAACTATTTTGCTCATTGCAGTAGGAATGCCAGCTGAAGAAATACTCAAAAAAATCATGTAAATATTATATGCATAACTATATAATGAACTTCCTTGAGACCCAATTATTGAATAAAAAGGAATTACATAAAGCATTCCCAAAATTTTTGTAAAAACAATTGCTAATGTGGCAATTATTGTTCCTTCAACAAATGAATTTTTTCTCATGGTAATCATCCCTTAACATATACATATTTTACCAAATTATTTGCAACTTAACAAGTAAAGCCCTTTTACGAGTAAAATATCCGTGCTATAATATTTATGGTGATTTATATGATAACAAGTTTTATACTAGTTCTTATTATTATTGTGGGAATTATTGCCATCGCTTATGTAATAACTTACAATAATCTTGTAAACTATAAAATAAAAATAGAAAAAGCTGAAGGAATTATTGATGAAAATCTTCGTCAAAAATACGATTTAATTGTTAAAATGAATATAGCTATTAAAAAAGTAGTAACAAAAAAAGATTATTTAAAAGACTATATTGACCTTAAAGATAAAAGAATTAGCAATTATGAACTTGACAGAAAATTAACAGAAGCAATGAATATCATTTTAGAAGTTAAAAACGATTATAACGAATTAGATAATAAAGAGTTTAATAACGAATTAAAAGAAATAAATATTATAAATGAGACTTTAACTTCTTGTAAAACTTATTACAATAAAAATACGACGGAACTCAATCAAATAATTCGTAAGTTTCCGTCGAATATAGTAGCTAAAATTCATCGGTATAAAATTAAACCTTTCTTTGATGGTAAAAATATGCAAGATGCTGTCATCGATGATTTCAAACTATAGTGACCAATCAATTGGTGGTATTCTATTTTTTACTAAAAAATCATTAGTTTTTGAAAAAGGCTTACTTCCAAAAAAACCCGAATAAGCTGAAAGCGGCGAAGGATGAGGGCTAATAATAATATAATGTTTAGGATTTTTTATTAATTTTGCTTTTTCTTTTGCAAAGTTTCCCCATAAAATGAACACAACTGGTTCATCTTTTTTATTTAAAAGTTTAATTATATAGTCAGTCATAGGTTCCCACCCTAAATTTCTATGACTTGCTGCCTTATCTTTTTCAACTGTTAAAACAGCATTAAGCATCAAAACTCCTTGTTTAGCCCAGCCAGTTAGGTCTCCATCACTTTTTGGAGGTATACCTAAATCACTTTCTAATTCTTTATAAATGTTTTGTAATGACGGCGGTAACTTCACTCCCTTTTGAACACTAAAAGAAAGTCCATGAGCTTGATTTTCTCCGTGATAAGGATCCTGACCAACAATTACCACTTTCGTATCTTTATAACTTGTAAGTTTTAAAGCATTAAAGATATAATCCTTTGGTGGATAAATAATTTTTTTATCATATTCTGCCATAATCATTTTATAAAATTTTTGAAAGCCCGGACTATTCCAAATAATTTCCAATTTTTGATCCCAATCATTACCAATCACTAAAATTCCTCCTTCAAAGCTACATTACAAGCATGCTTTACATCTTCCAAAGACTCACCCGCAATTAAAAAGCGACTTTTATGACAAAACGTTAAATAACTTGGTAATTCATTAACCCATTTTTTAGGAAAGGGCTTTTTAAGTTCAATTGTATCAGAATTAATTGTAACTCCTTGAGCAACATACCCACCTCTAATAGATGGATAAATTACATATAAAGCATCAGTTCCAGGCAAAGTATCTTTAAAGTGCAAATATTTACTTAATACAATAATCTCTTTACTTTTAGATTTATCATATATTTCTTTTACCATTTTTTCTTCTTCAAAATGAACTTGTTCTTTTATCACTAAATGTTCTAAAATGTTTTTCGCCACATCAACAGCTAAAGCAAACTCTTTATCCCCGCTACTATCTTTGCCAACAGGATTAAAAGCAGCTATAGCCAAGCATAAAGAATCTGGCTTGCCAGTATTATCTGACAAATCCATTGCCTCAATTAAGCTTCGATCAATCTTTTTGCTTACATATTCTCCATAAACATCTTTAGCAAAACTTCGCCACAACTTACCAAATGCTGCATAGGGAATTCCATTTTCTCTAGTTTCATTATCATCTCCATGATGATCAAATTCACCTAAACCAATATCATAAACTATTCCTGTAAAATTATTCGGCACTTCATTGCCCCTGACAATTTCAATATTGGGATTAATCATTTTAATAAAGGCTGTAGCAAATACATCATCAGCATGAAAAATTCCACTATGCGTAAAGCCACATTTACAATTTTTTAAATCTTCAAGATTCATTATTCCACCTACTTATGATAAGACTCATTATGTATTATTTTAAAAGCCCTATATATTTGTTCAAGTAATATCCCACGAAATAGCCCATGTGGAAAAGTCATATTTGAAAAACTAATAACCTTGTTACATTTATTTAATATTTCTTCATTTAACCCAAGTGATGGACCAATAATAAAAGTAATATTGCTGTTGACAACTAACGTCTTATCAACAAAACTAGCAAATTCTTCACTAGAAAAAATATTACCCCGCATATCTAATGCCACATTGTAATCTTTCGAATTGATTATCTTGCTCAAATTAGCAATTTCCCTTTCATGTATTGAATCATCTTTTAATTCCACAATTTCAATTTTCATATATTTGCTAATTCTCTTTTGATAATCTGCAATCAATTCCTCAAGGTATTTTTCCTTTATTTTTCCCACGCACAATATTTTAATCATACTTCAATCACTTTCGTTATTTCATTTTGTCTTGCACAAATTATATTATGAAAATCTATTCCATATTCCATAAATGTATTATTAATAGTTTCTAAGGCTATTTCTTCCATATTATTTGTCTCACTTAAATGTATTAATACAATTTCTTTTGTTTTATCACCAATTAATTTAGTAAGATAAAAAGCCGCAGCTTTATTTGACAAATGACCATCATCACTTAATACTCTCTTTTTTAACCAAACTGGATATGGGCCATGCTGAAGCAATTCTATATCATGATTGCTTTCAAATAAATAAACATCTAAATTTTTTATAAATTTAAAGTTTTTTGTATTTACATACCCCGTATCAGTAATATAACCTATTCTTACACCTTTTTCTTCAATCACAAAATTTCTTGAATCAACTGCATCATGACTAGACTTAAACGAAATAATTTTAACATTATCAATTGTTAACTCATCCTCACATACTAATATGTGAGGATAGTTACTTAAGTCTTCAATTTGATAAAATTGCTTTTCGCTTAATATTACAGTTGCCTTAGTTTTACTAATAAGAGTTTTTAATGCCGATATATGATCACTATGATCATGACTAATTATAATATAATCAATGCTTTTAATATCAACATCAATACTATTTAAAGCATCACTAATATATTTATAATTTCGCCCAGCATCAAGTAAAAATCTTTTACTTTCAGTCTCTAAATACGTTACATTTCCTTTAGAGCCACTAGATAACACTGAAATACGCATTATAACCCACTATATATTGATGTAAGAGGGTTTACTGAACGAGTACTACCACCAGAAAATGGTTCACCAATATAAATTCCTAAATGCAAATGCGTTCCCGTTACAAAACCACTATTTCCCATATAAGCAATTACTTGGCCTTTTCGAACAGTATCTCCAACGCGAACATTAAAACCACTTAAATGCAGGTAAGCAGAATAAACATTATTAGCATGCTCTACAACAACATAATTACCATTCGACCATTGATAACAAGATGAACATGCCGGAGAAACATTTACTACTGTTCCATCACCAATAGCATAAATTGGCGAACCATAGCCAGTACCAGAAATGTCTATACCTTCATGTAATCGTCCCCAACGCATACTATAACGACTTGTAATAACTGATGGTTGATTTGTTGGCCAGCCCCAGTCTCCTGGAATATCAACATATGAACCACTAACACTTCCACCACTAGAATATGTTGGCCCTACAGTTGTAATTTGATCGACTACATCTCGGATAGTTATTGAATCAATTATAGATATTTCTGATGATTGTTCTCCGTTAGTTACTGAAAAAGTTTCGTGGTTAAGTGTTAAGCCAGTTACCCCAGCTTGTGTAATTTCCGAATATCCTCTTTCTTTAGTTTTATCAACTTCTGTTTTAGTTGCAAATGGTGTCACAGATTCTTCAATTCTATAAACATCATAAACAAAAGTAATAATTGGATCTAACAATGTTACATTTACAGTATCTCCAATCTTAAGCAAAACATTTTCACTTCGATAATTAGGATTAGCAATCAAAAATTCTTGAGGATTTAGCTTATAATCAGCACTTATACTTTCAATATCATCACCTGCTTGAACTGTATAACTGTCCATTGTTGCATCTGGCCCAAAAAGTAGCACCTGAGATAATTCTGCAGCATCAGTATATATTTTTTCATTAACACTGATATAGGCTTCTTTAATCGTAATCGTTTCTTCAAAATACATATTATTTATAATTTCTCCAATATCAGTTAAATCAGCTATTTCTCCAGTTATATAACTATTTAAATCTTCTTCTGAAACAAACGCTAGTATATAATTTCTAATTGCCTCTTCAAATACTGATTTATCTAAAACATTAATAGTATAGTCCTCTGGCACTTCCTCCTCTTCATAATAATCATCTTCGTTATATTTAATAGTTATCGTATAGCCTCTAACTGTAAAATCATCACGCTCTTCAATCATATCATATATGTTTGTTGCAGTTGTAAAGTCCTTATCATATGTATTAACTTCAACAATTTTAAATACATTTGGAGGATAAACGCTATCAACGTTATACGTGTTTTTTATTTCTTGTTGTTCATTATTAATTAAATCATATAATTCCTGATCATCTTCAATAAGGCCAATTACTTCGCCATTTAAATATACTTGATATGCCTTATCCGCATATTTAATTTCTGTATCAATATTTTGATCAATAAAATAAAGACCTATAACAATCACTGAAAGAACAACAGTTATTATAATATCTTTCGTTTTCATTATTCATCTCCATTCACTTTTAATTGACTTTTAAAACTTGACATATTAAGTTCAAAAAGCAAATTAACTGTACCTAAACCACCTTTTCTATGTTTTGCAATTATAAGTTCTGCCGGAACAATTTTTTGATTAAAATCTTTAGCTTTTTCATAATAGTCTTTTCTATTTATAAATAATACCATATCAGCATCTTGTTCCAAAGATCCGGACTCTCTCAAATCCGCTAGCATCGGTTGATTACTTTCTCTTTTTTCAGCGCTCCGCGATAATTGAGATAAAGCAATTACTGGTACATCCAATTCCAAAGCCATAGTTTTTAAAGCACGAGAAATTTCTGATACTTCAACTTGACGCGACTCAACTCGTCTACTACCGCTATTAACAAGTTGCAAATAATCGATAACAACTAATCCTAAGCCGACTTCACTATTAGCAAGCCTCCGACACTTAGCTCTGATTTCTTGAGCTGTAACTCCAGCATTGTCTTCAATATAAATGTTAGTATCTGCAAGTTGACTCATTGCCTCATTATATCTTTTCCAATCCTTTTCTTGCATATTACCGGTTTGTAATTTATATGAATCAATTTGGCCAATTGCCGAAATCATTCTATTAATAAGCATATCAGCAGACATTTCTAAATTAAAAATTGCTACAGCTTTTTTAGTCCTTGAAGCCGCATAAGTCGCCATATTTAAAGCAAGTGCAGTTTTTCCCATACCAGGACGAGCCGCCAAAATAATCATTTCGCCACCTTGTAATCCTGTTGTAATCTTATCAAAATCTGGAAAACCTGTTTCAAGTCCTGTAATACTTCGTTTATTTTTAGCAAGTTCCTCTAATTTAGCTTGTGCCCTTCTAAGTATTTCTTGAATTGGCACAAAATCCCCAACACTACGCGCTCTAACTACATTAAGAATATTCTTTTCAGCATTATCGAGTAGACTAGTTACATCTTCATCTTCATAAGTTTCATTAATAATATCTGTTGCAGTTTCAATTAAATTTCTTCTTACAGCATAATCTTTAACTATTTTAATATAAAAGTCTAAATTTGCACTAGTTACTACTGAATCGATTACTTCTGATAAATAATCTAAACCAACACTATTTAATTTTTTATCTTTATCAAGTTCATTTTTTATCGTTGTTATATCAATCGGTATCTTATTATCATGTAGACTCTTTATGGCATTAAAAATATGCCTATTTCTTTCATCAAAAAACATATCAACTGTTACTTCTTCAACAATTTTATTAACATCATATTCATTGATAAAAGCAACACCGAGTACACTCATCTCTGCTTCTAGATTCTGAGGCATTTTTCTTGCCATAAGTCCTCCTTAATTATTTTACTAAACTAATACTTAAATTAAATTTAACTTTTTTATGCAACTCTACTTCTACATTTGTAATACCAAGCATACTAATTGCATCATTTATTTTAATACATTTTTTATCGATTTTATATCCCATTTCTTTCAACTTATCACTAATTTGCTTACTAGAAACAGTACCAAACACTTTATCATTTGCACCAGTTTTAACTTTAAATTCAATTACTTTATTATCGAGTTTATTTTTAATTACGTTATATTCTTCAATTAATTTTTGTTCTTCTTTTTCTCTTATATCAATTTCTTGATCTAATATTTCTTTACTTCTTTTCGTATATGGAACCGCCAAACCATTTTTAATTAAAAAGTTATTAGCATATCCATCACTTACTTCAAGCACGGCATCTTTCTTACCTTTCCCTTTAACATCCTTAAGTAATATTACTTTCATTAGTTACCTCCTCAAGTACAATTATTATATCATTTTTACTATAATTAGTAAAATGATAATTCAAGGTATTATTTTCACTAACAATACTTTTACTTATACGCCTTCTAAAGCAATTCTAAAATTATTAATTAAAATTACACTTGTCTATGTATACAAGTTAAAGGAAGATTTCCTTTTTTTAATTAAATTTTTAAAACAAAATTATGTGAAATTCTACATAAATATTAAATACGTAATTAGGCATTACGATGAAAGAAAGTCTTATTCTAAATCTATAACCAAATTAATTGTGCAGAGTACAAATTCAACAAATTTGCCAATTTTGTATCTTAAACAATACAAAATCGACAAATAAATAATAATGTAATATAATTACTCTTAGAGGTGAAACTATGATAATTAGAGAAAATTACCTACAAAAGATAAGACCGTTTTATGAACAAGATTTAATTAAGGTTATTACTGGAATAAGAAGGTGTGGAAAATCTGTAATATTAACACAAATTATCGACGAAATAAAGCAAAATAATAGAACAAAAGCCAAACAAGTTTGGCGGCCTTGCATCACTACAAGGCATTTCTACTTCACTGAGTCCTGTGGACTCTCCATAGACCAACTTCGGATGGTCGCCACCCTACTATTTTTGTTCTATCATTTATAATTTTTTTATCAAGTTAACAATATTACTTAGATTATTAAGTATCTCAACTATATTTTATTCACCCCCTTTAGTTGATAAATTAATTATACCAAACAAATGTATGTGTGTCAATTGTCTTTTTATTAATTAAAGCAATTTCCTATAAGATAAAAAATTCTAATATACTCTACATTAACTTTGAACTAAATTATGTGGAAATCCACATAATTTAAAACAAAAAATATAGACTATTACATCTATATTATTTTACGTATGGTATTAAAGCCATAAATCTTGCATATTTAACTTGTTGAGCAATATGTCTTTGATGTTTAGCACAAGCACCAGTCATTCTTCTAGGTAAAATTTTACCTTTATCATTAATATATTTATTAATAATCATGACATCTTTATAATCTACGCTTTTACCAGCACACATTTGACATATTTTTTTCTTCTTACGATAATATTCTGCCATTATTATAATCCTCCTTCTTTAAAATGGTAAATCATCACTACTTAAAGTAAATTCGTCACCAAAGTCTTTGTAAGGATCTTCACTAATATCAGTTGTTTCAATATTATTACTTGGAGCACTTGATTCACTTGGACTATAAGCAACACTATTATCTACTGCTGGTACAACATTTTCTCCACCATTTCTAGAACCTAAAAATTCTATTTGTTCTACCACTATATCAGTTGTATATCTTTTACTGCCATCTTGAGCATCATAACTACTATTTCTAATTCTTCCAGTAGCACTAATTAAACTCCCCTTACGACAATATCTATTAATAGTAGTAGCTAATCTATTAAAAGCAACACAATTAATAAATTCCACATCACGTTCTCCATTACGGTTAACAAATTCACCTTGACAAGCAAGAGAGAATCTCGCTATTTCCATATTACTTTGGGACATTCTTGATTCTGGATCTCTAGTAAATCTTCCAATCAATATTACTTTGTTCATATTATTCTCCTTCTAATTTAATAATTAAATGTCTTAAAATGTTTTCATTAATAGAAACTTTACGATCAAATTCTTTAATAGTATCATGTGTAGCTTCTACAGTCATCACAAAGTAATAACCACTAACTTCCTTATTTATAGGATAAGCTAACTTTTTTCTACCCATTTCCTTGAATTCGATAACTTTTGATGGTTTAATGTTTATAAGTTTTTGAACATCTTCACTAGTCTTTTTAATAGCATCTTCTTCCATCGTAGACTTAACTATAAACATAATTTCGTATTTAGTCATCATCTTTCACCTCCTTATGGTCACTTTCGGCTTCAAAAGAAGCAAGGAGTAATTTCTTTTACTCGCAAGTATTATAACAAATATATGTTCTAATTTCAACAAAATTTCCATATTTTCAAAGAAAAAAAGAGCAATTATGCTCCATTAAATTTTATTAAATATATTTTTCTTTTTAGTATAATAGAATAGTAATAATCCTAATCCCAAAAGCACAAGTAACAAAATTATAGGTATAAATACTCCAGTACTTGGATTTTCTATTTCATCATCTATATCAGTTTCAGTATCAACATTTATTTCTGAATCAGCATTATTTTCATCATCGACATCTTCATTTATATTATCATCTCCTGACTCAACATAATCTAACGTAGTAACACTAACAACATCGCTATCAAGATCTCCCTTATCAAATTTATAATAGTATGTTGTATTCGGAGACAAATTACTATCAGTGTATGTTCCATCACAAGGAATATCAGCTAAATATCCATAAGAGATTTTATCCGTTGATCTATAAAGTTTACAAATATCGTCCCCACTTTCCCCGCTATCAAAAGATAAAGTCACACTATTTGAAGTTACATACGAAACTGACAAAAGCAAGGGACTTTCATTAATAACTAATTTTGTTTTATCAACATCAATTCTATAAGATTTTATAACTTCTCCAGACATATTTACATCACCAGAAGATACACTATAATTATCAACAATCATTTCTAACCCGTTATCAGCAAAAGTATACGGATATTCAAAATCTATATTGTTAATATCTTCTAATGTATAACCTTGAATTTTAGCAATTGTCGATAAAGTTTCAACTAAAAAAAATGTATCTAAATTTGCCATAAAAGCAGAATTATAATCATTAACAGAATACGGTCTTTCATATGAAATAACATTTCCTTCATAATTCAAAGAAATTGTATGAGGAACTAATTCATCTGAAGATGCAATTTTAAAATTAACTGTAAGAGAATCTTCATCAGAGTCAATACTAAAATCTTGAATATCCCCAAATAAATTCATATATAGAAAATTTTCTTTTTCTAATTCCGTAACTAATTCATCAATAGTAGTTGCTTTAGCATTAATACCCCCAAAAAACGTCCCCATAATTACCAATAAAAATATAAATTTTTTCATCATGGCATTTTCCTTTTCTTTTCTAAATTTTTTTCCTTCCTAAATATTGGTGTAACAACATAGTCATCAATACACATAACAATAAATGCCACACAAGTTGTAAATAAAATATTAAATATTATACTTGCATGGTAACTCATCTCTGGAAAAAGATAAGCTAGTAAGAAAACAAATACTATATGTACAGCATAATAGTAAAGCGATAATCGACCTAAAAAATTACAGAAACTACTTTTATTATACAAGACTGCAATATAATCTTTATTTGTAAGCAAGACTACACAAAATACAAAAAGAATTATACCATTAGTAAATTCACTCCAAGTAATACCCGCATATATCGTATATAATAAAAATATTGCAATGCCAATATGTAATATACTAAACGCCATCGTCATTACTTCACTAAACTTTTTCTTTCTAAAATAATCAACAACATAATACATAAGCATTCCTAAACACATACCAGCCATCACTCTAGCTAAGCCATTTGGAAGCCCTATAGAATTAACCATTGTTCTATCCCATCCAGCATCTGTAAGTCCAACACTTGCATACGTTATTATGACAAATACCGGAGCAAAAAAGCCTGTAAAAAAATCTTCACTTTTAGAAACAATATAATATAAAATTAATCCTGCTAAAATCAAAGCTGAAATATACCAAAGGGGGCCATTCCACAAATAAGATACTCCTAAAACAGGATCAAAAGTAATAGACTTTAATTCCAGTAAACCTACAGCTCCAATTTGAGAAATACCTAAAAATTCCCAAATAGAATCCATAAATACGCCAAATATTTCTGTTATTTTAGTCCCACTTATAGCATTTCTTACAATAAAAGCTAGTAATACTCCCATAAATAGTGCAGGATACAAAGCTTTAAATCTACTTTTTGTATATTCCCATGTTTGCTTTGCAGCACTTACATTTTTATTTTTTCCACTAGTCTTTTGTTTTTTATAATGCGCCATTAAAAAGTAACCTGATAAAAACATAAAAAATGCCAAAACTCTGCCACCAGTAAAAATCAAATTTTCACCAGTATCAAGCCATACAAAAGTATTTAAATGTCCTAAAGCAATGGCAACAGTCAAAATAAATCGCCATAATTCAATTGTTGTTATTTTTGTATTTTTCATAAGCACCCTTTCTAGTATCTCTACTATACTCATAGTATTACATTAACCCCAAAATGTCAACTACCCCGTAGCAAGACTATCGGGGCTTGATAAGGAATCATCGCAAAAATAAAGTTGTTCATATTTATTTTTGCCTTGATTTTTTACATATTCCTTAATAGTTGTTTCCGAACCATACTTACTGACTGTTACTACCCAATATCCATCAGACCAAAATTCTCCACCCCACAGTTGTTTCTTTACTTCCGGATTTAATTTAAATATCATCCTTGATGTTGTACTTTTAATAACTCTAATTGTTTGACTTAACGAATATGATGGTGTCGTTTGTATTAACATATGTACATGATTTTGGTCTGTACCAATTTCTATGAATTTCATATCATCATATTTATCTTGGATATTCATACATGTATTAACTAAAGTCGTTTTTACTTCATCAGTTAATACATTTCGTCTATATTTTACCGTACAAACTAAATGATATAACAACATCGATTTGTTATGTGATTTATGTATATATCCACCCATAATTTTTTCACCGTTAGTATTATATCAATTTATATATCCCGCCGCAAGCAGCGGGGCTTGTACCCAGGATTTAATTCTGCGAAACTACGTAACTCGAATTAAATCGTGTCAATCAAAAAAAGAAAAAGATTTATTCCTTTTCCTTAGATTTAGAGTTTTTCTTTTTCTTATTATTTTTACTTTTTTTAGTTTCTTTTTCTTTAGTATTTTCTTTAGCTTCAATTGTCACTTTTTCTTCGTCATCTTCCTTTTTATCAACCAAAGCATTCGGGGAAACATCGATTACCTTAGTTCCTGCAACTATATCATGAAGCCCTCGAAAATCTTTACGTAATACAATCATTAACATAATAATAGACATCACTAAAAGTTGTAAATAACTGACTATCATCGACAAATTATAATATCCATCTTCTTTAAATAAATATACTCCAACAATTAATACTATAGTAAATATAATATTATTTAATATTAATGATCTTAAAATGTAATTACCAATATTCAATTTTTTATCTTCTCTATTAGCAACTACTTTTATTTTCATTATTTTTTTACCAATAGTTTGCCCCTTTAATGCCCATTGCAGCAAGGCAAAATATAATAATAAACTACCTGCCGAAATACTGCTACTTACTACCTTATATTTATTTATTTGATAATTTAAATCAATTATTTTTTCTTCGTATTCAGCATCTTCAGGATCTATATCCCCAGCATTAGCTTGTTCTAATAATTCTGTATATTCTGTATAATTTTCAGTATATTCATCAATATAAGGATTAATAACACTCCAATTTAATATGGGTGTCATACAAATAGAAACTATTAATATATCAATAACATAAGCCATTAATCTTTTTAAAACTAAATCCATAATTAACCTCTAATCTCTACTTTTTCCAAATATAGATAATAAATGGATAAATAAATTAATAAAATCCAAATATAAATCCAAAGCACCATATATTGCTAAATTTTCTTTAGGTAATCCACTATTCTCTAATGCCTTAATTTTTTGAACATCATACGCTGTAATACCAATAAATATTAAAACACAAACAATTGATATAATCATCGCAAGCATTGAACTACCAATAAAAATATTTATTAATGCAACTACTAAAACAGCAACTAAAGCGAAAAACAAATATGTTCCTATACGAGTCAAATCGACATTAGTGGTATATCCAATTATTGCCATTACTGCAAAAATAATCGCTGCCACTAAAAAGATGATCATTATTGAATCAATTGCATAATAAACAAATATTGATGCAAAAGTAAGGCCACTTACAAACGAATAAAGTAAGAAACACACCTTTGCTGTTGCAGGTTTCATCCTCATAATCCAAGCAGATAAAACGATTACTAATAATAATTCAACAATAACAAATATCCAGTAGCCCCATCCTCCATAAATATTTTCAAGCATAACTTCGTTATGAGCTACGAAATAACCAGTTATGAATGTTATAAGTAAGCCAAAACACATCCATAAAAATGTTTTACTTATTAAATTGTCTTTCATACTTACCTCCTTATTATATATTATACATTAAATCGGAAATAACATATATCTCCATCTTTAATTATATAATCTTTTCCTTCAATTCGCAACTTTCCAGCTTCTTTTACCCGTTTTTCATCTCCTAATTCATGCAGATCATCAAAACTCATTACCTCTGCTTTAATAAATCCACGCATAATATCAGAGTGAATTAAACCTGCGCATTCCGGAGCTTTCATCCCCTGTTTAAATGTCCAAGCCCGAACTTCATCACTACCTGCCGTAAAAAACGTTGCCAAACCTAATAAATTATATGTTGCAAATATTAATTTATCCAAACCACTATTAGTTATACCAACAGATTTTAAAAATTCTTCCCTTTCGTTATCTTGCAATCCTGCCAAATCAGCTTCCAATTTAGCACACATTACAATTACTCCAGCACCTTCTGCTTCCGCATAGTTTTTAACTTGTAAGGAATAATCATTATCACCAACAACTATTGCTTCTTCATCAACATTAGCAACATATATTATTGGTTTTAATGTTAACAAACTAAAATTTTTAAGAATTTTTACAGCATCATCACCAAATTCTATTCTTCTAAGAGGTATATTATTTTCTAAATTAGCTTTACATTTTTTTAACACTTCTACTTCTGCTTGCACTAATTTATCTTTAGTAGTCTCAGCTTTCTTTTCAATTTTTCCTAATCTATTATTAACAACATCTAAATCTGCAAGTACTAATTCAATATTAATAATTTCAATATCACTCACTGGATTAGTACTTCCAGTAACATGTGTTACGTTAGCATCATCAAAGCATCTAACTACTTCAACTATTGCATCAACCTCTCTTATGTGCGCTAAAAATTTATTTCCTAACCCTTCTCCATGTGATGCTCCTTGAACCAATCCAGCAATATCTGTAAATTCAAAAGTTGTTGGTACAACACTTTTAGGCTTATACAAATTAGCTAAATAATCCACTCTTGTATCCGGAACAAACACAATCCCAACATTTGGTTCAATAGTAGCAAAAGGATAATTCGCCGCCAAAATATTTTGTTTTGTAATAGCATTAAATAACGTTGATTTTCCCACATTAGGAAGTCCAACAATTCCTGCTTTTAATCCCATATCAATCCCCCGTTTCTACAATGCCGCTGAAGCACCAATACCTAAAGGTATTCCTGTAATATACCAAACAATTATAACTATTAAAAATGTTCCCAAAGTAATTAACGCATAAGGCATTTGATATTTAACAGCTTCTAACATTGTTACTGGCTTATTGCTTTGATTATAATTTTCCATAAAAGCTAAATAAACAATAAAATAGACAAATACTGGAGTTAAGCCAATAGCAACAGAACCACCTAAACGATAAACTAGTTGCGTAAATTCTGGACTAACACCCACTTGCATTAAAGCTGGTACTGTTGATGAAAATATTGCCCAACTATTAATTGCATTTGGTAAAAACAATGAAGATATAACTGTTGCCAAAAACAAGAATATCAAAAGTGGCAACCCACCAAAATTTGATGTACTAATCAAATTAGCAAATGCTGCAGCAATAACATTACCAATATTTGATTCTTTAAATATATTAATGAATATTGATACTGCAAAAATCATGACAAGTATTTTACCAATCCCATTTAATGAATGCCCTAAAGAATCAATAAACTCTTTATTATTATTTATTGTCTTAGCGCCAATCCCATAAGCAAGCCCTAGTATTACAAATAAAACAGCTACGATAAATACAAATCCATTACTAAAAAACGAATCATAACTAAATAATTTATCAATATATAAATCTTGACTATAATCAAGCAAATTTCCTGAAAAAGGAAGCCCTGGAATAATATTATAAATAAAAATCAATAAATATATTAAACCTGCCCCTAAAGAAAAAATAAGACCCCGCATTTTTCTTTTAGTAAGAACCAATTCTTCTTCCACATCTTCCTCTGGGAATTCATACTTAGGTACTTTTTTAGCAATAATTCCTTCACTAATATTAGTAATTATTACACTCATCGCAATTATTAAAACAAACATTACAAATATATAACTCCATGACCCTATAACATATTCTCCACTTATAATATGGGCATTAGTTAAAGTCATTGTAATTAAACTTGAATCAACACTTGTTAAGAAAAAACTAATTCCACTTCCACAAGTAAGAGCTGCAAAAGAAGTAATAATACCAATAATTGGACTACGTTTTCCATAAAGGAATAACAAAGCACTTAAAGGAACTAACACTACATAAGATAGATCACCAACAATACTTGCAATGATACAAATAAATACTAAAACAAAAGTAACAGTTGTCTTCTTAGCTTTTTTAGTAAGAAGTATTATTAACGTTTTCAAAAAACCACTTTTAACCATTATCCCAATACCAATAAGAATAATAATTAAATTAGATAATACTGCCAAATTAGCAAAATTAGAAACTGTCGATGTAAATATATATTTAAGACCACTTAAACTAAATAAAGATTTAACAGCTTCTGTCGTAACTTCATAATCTCCAGTTACACTAGATACTTTACTATAAGTAGCTTGAACATTAAAGAAGCTTAAAATACCACTTAAAACAATTACTACAAAACAAAGTATCAATAACATCATGACTGGATGTAAACCAATCTTTTCTTTAACTCGTAGTTTTTTCATTTCTAATCACCTTTTTAAGCTTACGCATGAATTCTAGTCTATCCATCATTATTTCTCGACCACAATTGTTACACTTAATTTTAATATCTGCTCCATTTCTTGTAATCGTCCACAAGTTTGTTCCACAAGCATGTTGTTTTTTCATTATAACTTCATCTTGTAAATTAAATTCTACTATATTATTCATTTATTCATCCTCGATATCTATATGCATTTTTGCCAAAATATCTTCTAGTTCATCCACCCCATCAAAATATACTTCTATTTTATTCTTATGTACTCTAACCTTTGTATTAAGCGCATCCATTATTACATTTTCAAACATTCTATATTTCGTATCATAGTTACTTTTACTCTTTACTTTATTACTTACTTGTTTTTCTTCCTGACTTAATTTTTCTAATTCATGAACACTTAAACTATCAGTAATTACTTTCTTAGCTAAATCTATTGCTTTATCTTCATCTTCTATTTTACTAATTACTCTTGCATGAGACATTGATAAACTACGCTTTTCAACTAATTTTTTTACTTCATCAGGTAATTTAAGTAAGCCTAAAATATTGGTAACATAACTTCTACTCTTACCAAATTTATTTGCAAATTCTTCTTGCGTGTATCCCCTAAGTTTTATAATATTACTTATTGAAGTTGCTTCATCTATTGGATTTAAATCCTCTCTTTGAATATTTTCAACTAAGGCAATTTCCATCATTTCTTGATCATCAAATTCTTTAATTATCGCTGGTATTTTCTTAAGTCCTGCAATCTTAGCGGCCTTAGTTCTTCTTTCACCTGCAACAAGTTCATAACCCTTAATAGATTTTTTAACAATAATTGGTTGTACTACCCCATATTCTTTAATAGACTTTGCTAGTTCATTTAAAGATTCAATATCAAAAGACTTCCGTGGTTGATACGGATTACTTCTAATATCATCAATATTTACTTCTGTTACATTACCTTCATTTTCTTCAACTATATTATTTTCAAAATTATCAAAATCAATTACTGTATTAGAAAATAATTGTTCAAGTCCTTTCCCTAATGCTTTTTTCTTAGTTTCCATCGCGACTTATCACTTCCTTTGCCAGGTTAGCATATGCTTCAGTTGCTCTACTCATTGGATCATATTCATTGATTGGCTTTCCATGAGAAGGTGCTTCAACTAATCTAACAAGTCTTGGAATAATTGTGTTAAATACTTTATCTTTAAAGTATTTTCTTATTTCTTCAATTACTTCCAAACCTATATTAGTTCTTCCATCAAGCATTGTTAAAAGTACTCCTTCAATTCTTAAATCCGGATTCATACTAGATTGTACCATTATTATTGAATTTAAGAGTTGTGTAATACCCTCAAGAGCAAAAAACTCACATTGCACCGGAATTATCACACTATCACTTGCCACCAAGGCATTCATTGTTCCTAAACCTAATGATGGTTGACAATCAATTATAATATAATCATAATTATCTCTAATTTCATCTAATTTAAGTTTAAGTTGCATATTTTGTTGAAACTCTTTATCTTCAAGCATCATCTTAACAAACTCAACATCTACACCTGCAAGGTTAATTGTTGCAGGTATAATACTTAAATTATGAAACTTAGTCTTCTTAATAGCCTTCTTTACTTCACATTTACCCGTAATAAGTTCATAAATATCATTTTTAAAATCATTAGAGTTTAACCCTAACCCAGTAGTAGCATTACTTTGGGGATCCATATCAATTAGTAACACACGTTTCCCTAATTTCCCTAATGCTGCCGATAAATTTATACTAGTAGTTGTTTTACCAACTCCACCTTTTTGATTAACAAGTGATATTATTTTTGCCATACTACACCTCTATAACTTTTGTACTCTTATATTTTATCATACAATCATACTATTTTGAAATGTTTTTAAAAATTATTTTTAAAATTCGTAATTACTCAAATAAAAACTGATAAAATATCAACTTTTATCTTTGACATATTTATCAGTTTCTATATTAACATTTATAACTTTCATTGTATCAAAAATTGTTATCATATATTCTTTTCTTTATTTTTGTTGATAACTCGCGGCCTCCGGGCGGATTAAGAGCCGCCGGCGGAGGCTTAAGGGTTCTCACACTGCAA
>ENA-ORSI01000830-ORSI01000830.1-human-gut-metagenome-genome-assembly--contig:-NODE-830-length-30559-cov-9.898571_pt1 | contig 30559 bp, 26 predicted proteins | sample MGYA00242187_ERZ509154 | MGnify/ENA primary metagenome ERZ509154 (study PRJEB26280, sample SAMEA2338627) | human gut metagenome | biome: human gut; feature: human-associated habitat; material: faeces...
GTAATCGGATTAAAAAATTAGCTGCGCTGACCTTCGGTTCTGATATTCATTTCCGACCGATTGCAGATCAGCCGGCACATTAGCCTTCTTGGTTCTTATCGCACGCACTACGTTAGCTTTTGGATTTTTCACTCTTCACTCTCCTTATATTAGATTCCGACCGATTGCAAATCAGCCGGCACATTAGCCTTCTTGGTTCTTTTCGCACGCACTACGTTAGCATTTGGATTTTTCACTCTTCACTCTTAACTCTTCACTTCCGTCAGGCGTTTTTCACTTTTAATTTTTATTTGCGCATTTGCGCCTGCTCTTCACTTAAGCTCCCTTCCTGTGCAGCGTAATAACCGATATCTCGTGGCTTGCTCCGAAGCGGAAGGGGATGAAGCCGCCGGTGCCTACAGACACGTTGATGGCACGGTTGCCTTCATGATACAGACCGCCCCACTCTCTATACATCAGTCTGGCCGGCGACATGCCGAAGACGCTGAACTGCATGGCGTGAGTGTGACCGCTCAAAGTAAGCTGTGCCTTGCTGCCGGGAAGGATTTCCTTGCGCCACAGACGCGGGTCGTGAGCAAGCATAAGCACAAAGCTCGAACTGTCTACTCCGGCCATCGCCTTCTTAAGGTCTGTGCGCTTAGGCTCACCGCCACGGCCGTCGTTCTCAACGCCCGCAACAATTATCGAGTCGTTGCCGCGCTTAACGGTCTTGTTTTCGTTGAGCAATAGCGTCCAGCCAAATTCACGCTCACGACTGATAATCTCACGCTCATTGGCCACCTTAACAACGTCGTCGGCCTTGATATAGTCAGAATAGTCGTGATTGCCGAGAATGGAATATACGCCGTCTTTGGCGCTAAGGCTGCTCAGAAGCGGAATAAACTCGTAAAGTTCCTCGGGCGACATGTTCTGCAAATCGCCCGTAAACACTATCATGTCAGCCTTCTGAGCATTGATGCTGTCGACAATACGCTCAAACACCTTCTTGTCCTTTCCGCGGTAAGTGCCGAGATGGGCATCGCTAAACTGCACTATGCGATAGCCGTCGAAGGCCTGAGGCAGGTCGGCAGAATAAAAGTCTTCATGGCGTATGTCGAGCTTCCGGAAGCCTATGGTGCTGCCGTAGACCACGATATATATCTGACCTATGGCCAGCAGCAGTCCGACAAGGTTGCCCCAGTTGTTCTTTGTGTGATGATAGCGGCAATGTCCCCAGCCGAGCAACGAGCATACGGCAAAAATAAACTTGGGGATGGCCAGCACACCGAAAAGAAACAGATAAACGTTGAGCAGCTCGATGCGCTCGGGCGCAAAGTCGCGCGAGAACGTAAGCACCAGCGTATAGACAAAGAGAATGATACCCGGAGTCCACCACAACAGGCGCTGCCACCACAAATACCTGGTCTTACGGCGCAGCAGTCTTCTGTCGATGTAGATGTCAGACAGGATTATCATCAACACCAAAAGCACGAATATCCTTGCAATCATTTTTTCAGAAGATTAATTTTTAACTAAACATCAACTACAGCCCATTATCTGAAGGCTATCTCCTCACCACGGCAAGAGTCGAGGAAACGTCCGTCGTCATAGACATGCACGCCGTTGCAGAACGTGTGAACCACGCGCCAGTTGAACGTATGTCCCTCCATAGGGCTCCATCCGCACTTGCTCTGTATGACGTCTTTCGTAACCGTCCACGGACTGCCGGGGCGCACAACAACGACATCGGCCTTATAGCCCTTGCGGAGAAAACCGCGCCCGCGCACATCAAAAAGACGTGCTGGATTGTGGCACATAAGCTCTACGAGCCGTTCTATAGGCAGCACATTGCTGTCGACAAGCTCGAGCATGGACACGAGCGAGAACTGTATCATGGGCATGCCTGAGGCCGCACGGGCGCATCCGCCCTGCTTGTCGGCCCACTGATGGGGGGCATGGTCGGTGCCTATTACTGATATGCGGCCGTCGGAGAGTGCACGTCTCAGAGCGTCGCGGTCGGCAAGTGTCTTTACAGCCGGGTTGCACTTTATCCTTGTGCCAAGCGTGGCATAGTCGGCGTCAGAGAAAAACAGATGGGCAACCACAGCCTCAGCCGTTATATCAGGCATGGCATCGTGCCACGGCTCAAACAGCTGCAGCTCGCGAGCCGTTGTAAGATGAGCCACATGAAGACGCGCACCATGCTTGCGCGCCATGCTTACGGCAAGCTCTGTAGACTTATAGCAAGCCTCCTCGCTGCGTATCTGCGGATGCAGGGCCACGTCGGGATCGTCGCCGTGAGCGGCCTTTGCAGCAGCCATGTTGGCATTGATTATGCTGGTGTCCTCACAATGTGTCATGACGGGGACACGGGCTTCGCTGAATATACGTTCGAGAGCCTCACGACGATCAACGAGCATGTTGCCCGTTGACGAGCCCATAAACAGCTTTATACCGGGCACACGATGAACGTCGAGCCGGCTGAACAGGTCGACATTGTCGTTGGTTGCACCGAAGAAGAACGAATAGTTGACGTGGCTCTTTGCCGCCGCCAATGCGCGCTTCTCTTCGAGAGCCTCGAGCGTGGTGGTCTGCGGCACGGTGTTAGGCATGTCAAAATAAGACGTAACACCGCCATAGGCCGCAGCACGGCTCTCAGAACTTATGTCGGCCTTTGCCGTAAGGCCAGGCTCACGAAAATGCACATGGTCGTCGATAACGCCCGGAAGCACGTAGCACCCCGAGACATCAACCACCTTATCAAAATGTTCACTGCCAGAAATAAAATTGTCTTGGAGAATGTCTGATATCAAACCATTCTCCAAGACAACCGAGCCACGGAACGACTTTCCCTCGTTGACAAGCGTGGCGTCTTTTATCAATAATCTCATAATATCTTTTAAAGCCCCTGTATATGTTCCTTTTTTGCGGTTAAGCCTGACTCCCTTGTCACTCTGCTCCCTCAACAGCCTCGCTCAAAGAGTCTTCTGATCCCGGCTGTGCCAGTTCGTTGGGCGTAGGAGGCGCCAGCGTCGGGTCGTCTGTTCCGTCGGGCATTGCCGTACCGTTCATTATGGCCTGGTTCTGCTGTGCCTTGCGGTAATAGTCGCGCACGTAAGGATCGTTCTTGAAGTTGTCAGTTGCCTTGCTCATTATATCCTCAATCCAGGGTGAAAGTTCGGGATATCTGTGGCCGGCTGTAATCATGAAGAACACGCCCGGACCCAGCACGTTGTCGAAGTTCTCAACGATGAACGACGTTACGAGCTTGTCTTCCTTCTCAACAATCTGTGCAGCCTTCTGCGACAGTTTTGCGTTCACCTCGTTGATGTCGTGTCCGTCCATTATGGCCTGACTCTGCAGGTGGCCCAGTTCGCCTACCTCGCTCTCCAGCTGGTTGTACTTCTCGATAAACTTAAACAGCTTGTCGTTAAGCGGCGTTCCGCTCACCTTCTGCTGCGTGTTGTCTATCTTTATCTGTATTTCGCCGCTCTCGAGCACCACCGGCATAAGACTCTCATCGTCCATAAAGAGAGTTGCTATACGCGTAGAATCGAGCGCCCCCGAAAAATGAAACTGTCCGTGAACTATGTCGCAAGAGTCGATATTCTTCAGGTCGTCGCCTTCATAAACCTTAAGAAAGAGCATGCGGCCGTCTAACGTAGGAACATTAGATGAACCTTGAATGTTGTAAGAGTTTACACACGACGTAAACACGGCAAAAGCCCCCAGAAGAGTTAAAAGAGTCTTAACCATAACCTTGTTTTGTAATATTAGCACAAAATTACAACGTATTATCGATGTAAGAAAAATTTTTCATGCAATTTAAAATAAATACACTGACTTTTAGAGTTTTTTTGCCTCTTTAGCCAGCTCGCCTGATATTCTGTGAGTTGTATAAATCTCAAGCATGGCAGCAACGAGGAGCAGGAGCACCCAGTTGTTGTGAACATAAGTGACGTAATTGAAGTATCCGTCGGGCGAAAGCTTGAGAAACAAGGGCAGCAGCAGGCCATAAGAGTTTTCGACCATCAGCAGTGCCGAAAGAATAAACAGCACGTCGCCCGTAACCATGATACGGCGCAGACGCCTGATGGTGAAGTTGTTGCCGCTGTAGGTCTGCATCATCTGCATAGAAGCAAAGCACAAGGCACCCACAAGAAATATCCACGAAGCCATGAGCATCGTGCCAAAGACATAAAGTCCGGCACCGGCCACCATGAGCACCGCACCCGAAAGCAGAACAATAGTCTGCAGTTTATTTAGCTGTTTCATCGTTATCTGTTACTGGTTTTTGGTCATCACTAAGCACGAATATATCCTCGTCGTCGGCTTTCATAAAGTAGTTCTCGCGAGCTATCTTTGTGATGGCCTTAGGGTTGCGCTTCAGTTCCTTTATCTTCTGTTCGTCCTGCTCATACTGCATGTTGTAGGCATCAATCTGCTCCTTCAGCTCGCTCACGAGTATTCTGTTGCGCACATGCTTCAGCAGGCTGTTCTCATCGAGGAACCCGACAATGAGGACACCGAAAATTATCACAATCCAATATTTGTTGTGACTTATAAAATTCAGAATAGGATATAAACGTCTGCTCATTAAATTTACACGGTTTCGTTACGCAACGGCAACAGTACACACGACATATAAACGGGCTTTAGCCGCCGTAACGCTGCATATTTTTGTGCAAAGATAATGCAAGTTGGGAATATAACAAAATAATAAAGGTCTTTTAACCCAAATCAGTCATTAGGATTCGGTCGGGATTTTTGCTTTATATTGAGCGGATTTTCGTTAGATTTTTCGCAGTCATAGCGGGCTATGTCAAGAAAAATCTTACTAAAAGACGCCAATAGAAACAAAAAGACCGGCTGAAAGCATCAATGCACAAAACTGGTAAAGTAATATACGGTCTAATGACCGATTTGGGTTAAATTGTAATAAACAAATGTATCGCATAGTGTCATTATGAATCTATACAGATGCCCATCAATGACACAATGCTGCGGCATACAGCCGTATTTAAGTTTATTTAAAAGCAAAAGCGCGTATTTACATCACACGGCAATCTTCAGCGGCAACAATAAATACGGCAAACGGAAAGACGGACATGGACCGCTATACACTAAATAATGCCATAAAAAGGCTGACATAAAGGGGAATACTGACGACAACGCATCAGATATAAATCAACAATGCTGCTGAAGCGTGACGTCTTTTTCAGGACAAATCAGAAGCGCGTGAGCTGCAGCGTGGCATAATCAGAGCGCAATACAAGATTGTCGCCGTCGGCAACCACCACATCAAAGGTTGTCTCAGTAGAATTGATTCCGAACGGCAGCAGGTCTTCCACGGTAGCGTCAACGCCGTTGTCGCTCGTAGCAGCCCTCTGCTTAAAGTCTTTCATCACCACCTTTGTCTCGCCGTCCTCATATCCGAAGCGACCTATGTATGTGCCATAGCCGTTGGGACCCTGCTTCTCGGACACCTCAACCACGTATCTCGTTATGCTGTAATAAAGGCGCGTACACTCGTGCATGCGTCCGTCAGCCCTCGTCTCAAAGCGTTCCAGTTTCCAGAATCCTTCTATATCGCTGTTCACAGGCTCCTTAAAGTCGCAGCCCGACATAGCCAGAGCCATGACGGCAGCAACGATCCATCCTATTATCTTGACCATAAAACTCCTGTTTTGGTTATTGTTATCATGCAGCCCATGCTGTCGCCTATATAGCTGCCCTTGTCGTATCCGCAGGCCAGTCTGAAGTTCCATCCCGCAGCCTTGCGCGGACTGTATGCCACTTCTGCCAGCGTGCTTCCCTGACGCATGATGCGGTCGAGCGGCACTTTGTATGTTCCCCAGTGGCGCATGTACGACAGCAGCAGGCGATACGACCACTCGTCAGACGGATTGCCGCCAATGCCTATATGGTGAGCCTTTACGCGGTTGCTCCTGAACATATTGGTTCCGTCGGCATTATATATTGGTCCGGGCAGAAACGGATGGCCCATTCCCATACCCCAGTGTTGCCAGTTGTAGTCGTGGTTATAGTAGTTGTCGCCGCCGCTCATCTGTATCTCATGAAACGAACCGCCAACACCGTCATAAAGCAGCGGTCCGGTCTGATCGGTTGTGCACAGCCCTTCCCACAGCAGAGTTGACACAAAAGGATTCTCCGGCAACGTTAGTTCCACGCCTATATGTCCGTCTTTCCAGCGTCCATACTGCCACGTTAGCTGCGAGTGGTCGTCGAAATAATGCTCGTAATAGCATCTCAGCTTCCATGTCGGCGCCGTATAGTTGAGCGCAAAATTCCAGCTTCCCACATGGTTGCCCTCCACGTTCTGCAGCGTGCTCTCCTGTATCGGTATGATGGCCTTCAGATATTCTTTTATCCCGCCGGGCATCTTTGCCACACACGTTGTGGTTCCGTCGTCATTCTTGCGCCACTTGCTTCCGCCAAACTGTGCCGCCTCGATCATTCCGATTTCCATCGTAACTGGTATCTTCTTTGGATTTCCAACTCTGAGCATGACTGACTTGCTGTGATATATCACGCCTCTGGTGAACGTCTCGCCTGGCTTTACAAAGTCCGACCGCCAGTCGCCGTCTGTCAGCCATCCGTAGCCGAAATGAAACTTGGCAGCCACCCATCCTTTGGTGTAAGGCAGATTCTGATATTCCTTCACCTCAAGACGCACCTGCGGCACAGGACGTGCCCCGGGACCTTCAACCATCATGCCGCTGCTTAGCCTCATGTTCTTGTCCAGCGGAAAGGCTTCGCGCTCCTTGCTGCCTATGCTCAGCGTTATATTGCGCCATGACACATCGACAAAAGCCTGCTGAACGACAAAGTCTGAAGTCTGATTAACGGCTCCGGCCAAGTCGAGTCCTGCCTCCAGCCGCCAGTCGGCACCCAACTTTCCGGCATAGTCTACACCCGCTCTGAAATATCCGCTGCACGGCTCTACACCCGACAGGCCATAGCGGTTGGCCGTAAACCACATAGGGGCATAGTCGCCCGTAGACACATTGGCCGATGTCTCCAGCTTATATCTCAGCGTGTCGCCTCCGGCAAATGCCGCGGCAAGAGGCAACATACTCAACAATAATAACAGTTTAAGCGATTTCATCAGAATTAATCTTTCACCTTTAACTAAACACCTTGATGCTCTTTATCTAAAAGGCATGCTACATATTATAAATCTAGTTATACCGTTGTCCTGCAAACATCCATGAGCCTTCTTTCGCAAGTATTAAGGCAATTAACATGCCCGTTCTTACCAGACATGGCACAGTTGTCCTATTGTTACAATAAGTCAAGATATGCAGGAATGGTTTGAAGGACACCAATAATCTAGTTACATTTGATTTTCAGGGCGCAAAATTACAATAAAAAACCTGACAGATAAAAATATTTTTGTTAAAAACATAGTAATATTTTTAAAATATACGCACTTGTATGCTTGCATTTTGCACACTCAACTTAACATAATCGGGACACATTCTGCTCACGCGCATTACAAAATGCAATATGGCGACACAACAGAAACGGCACAAGCTAAATATTAGACAAAATAAAAGCAGCCACGAACAATGGCTGCATATAAGACAAAAAGTGCGCAATGCGGCATAACACCTTATGCCGCGATTGCGCAAAAGCTATATTTATTACTAACATCTAATACTTTCCGCAGGCTGTTTGCCGGCCTGTGGTCAGAAGCCTATTTCCTGCCCTCGGGCAAACACGCGGCGTATCACAGGCGACGTGTAGGCATAAGGGATGTAGTCAATCGAAGGTATCGGCTCTGTTATAAAGAAGTTAGCCACCTTGCCCACGGCTATCGAACCGTAGTCGCGGCTGAGCCCCATAGCATAAGCCGAGTTTATCGTGGCGGCATTGATGGCCTCTGCAGGCAGCAGTCTCAGCTTGATGCATGCCAGAGACACAATAAACTTCATGTCGCCCGACGGAGTTGATCCGGGATTATAGTCGCTGGCAACGGCAACGCCAAGTCCGGCGTCAACCATCTTACGTGCCAGTGCATAAGGCAGATTAAGGAAGAACGACGTGCCGGGCAGCACCGTAGGCATAGTGCCGCTACCGCGCAACAGCTCTATCTCCTCTTCGGTCATGCTCTCCAGATGGTCTACAGACAAGGCATTGCGCTTTACGCCTATCTCTACACCGCCCGACGATGCCAGTTCGTCGGCATGTATCTTGGGCAGCATTCCCCATTTTGCTCCGGCCTCAAGTATGCGGTCGGTCTCTTCTGGGGTAAAGAAGCCTTCGTCGCAGAACACGTCTACATAGTCGGCAAGATGCTCGCGCCCTACCTCTGGTATCATCTCCTCTACAACAAGACGTACATATTCGTCCTGTGTGTACTGGCGTCCTACTGCATGCGCACCAAGGAAGGTAGACACCACCTTTATAGGTGCCGTCTCCTTTATGCGCCTTATCACGCGCAGCATCTTCAGCTCGTCTTCGGTGTTAAGGCCGTAGCCGCTCTTTATCTCAACGCAGCCCGTACCCTTCATTATCACCTCGCGCACACGCCTCATGGCCTGCTCATAGAGCTGGTCCTCTGTCATGGTGTGCAGCAGGTCGGCAGAGTTGAGTATGCCTCCGCCGCGTTTGGCTATCTCGGCATAGCTCAGGCCTCTTATCTTGTCGACAAACTCGCCCTCGCGGCTTCCCGCATACACTATGTGGGTATGCGGGTCGCACCATGACGGCATCAGCATTCCGCCTTCGGCGTCGACAATGGTGTCTGCAGCAGCTTCAGCATCCGTCAGACTGTCCATCGTGCCGAATCCGGTTATCAGTCCGTCTTCGGCAGTCAGATAGGCGTCGTTTATCTGCTCCAGCGTCTGCATCTCGCTGCCCTGCAGCCTCAGCTTGCCGTGCCGGTCTATTCCGGCCAGTGTCTTTATATTCTTTACAAGCAGTCTCATCGGCTTGATTATTTTACGTTTTCCTTAGCGTCATGCTTATTCGGCATGCTCTCTCAGGAAGTCAATAGAGTTCTTTATGTGAGGATACATCACTTCGTCGTTCACGATGAACGGCACTACCTTGCGGTATTCATCATGCAGCTTCTCGATTACAGGAGACGACTTCAGCGGACGTCTGACCTCAAGAGCCTGAGCAGCATTAAACAGCTCTATTGCCAGCACGCGCTCTGTGTTGAGCACCACCTTATAGAGCTTGATGGCGGCATTGGCTCCCATGCTCACATGGTCTTCCTGACCCTGGCTCGAAGGTATGCTGTCTACAGATGCAGGCGAGCACAGATTCTTATTAAGGCTTACTATTGACGCAGCTGTGTATTGTGTAATCATAAATCCGCTGTTTACGCCTGGAGTTGCAACGAGGAAGCTTGGCAGGTCTCTTGTGCCCGACACGAGCTTGTAGATTCGTCTTTCTGAAATATTAGCCAGTTCGCTCAGTGCCATTGCAAGGAAGTCCATAGGCAGTGCGATAGGCTCTCCGTGGAAGTTTCCGGCTGAGATTATCAGGTCTTCGTCTGGACATACAGTCGGGTTGTCTGTTGCCGAGTTGATTTCAGTGTCGATCACTGACTTAACGTATGCCATTGAGTCCTTGGCTGCGCCATGAACCTGCGGAATGCAGCGGAACGAATACGGGTCCTGAACATACGATTTGGGCTTCTCTATTATCTCGCTGCCCTCAAGCAGTTGCCTCATGTTTGCGGCTGTCTGTATCTGACCCTTGTGAGGTCTTACCTGGTGTACGGCGTCTGTGAAAGGAGACACCAGTCCATAATATGCGTCGAGCGACATGGCAGCAATCTTGTCAGCCCATTTGCTCAGGCGTTCGCCCTGCAGCAATGCCCATACGGCAAACGAACTCATGTTCTGTGTTCCGTTGAGCAGAGCCAGACCTTCTTTCGATCCGAGCTGTATCGGCTCCCATCCGTTCTCCTTCAGCATCTCGGCTCCTGTCATCACCTTACCCTTATACTCTACGTCACCGAGTCCTACGAGCGGCAGACAGAGGTGTGCCAGAGGCACAAGGTCGCCGGATGCGCCAAGTGAGCCTTGCATGTAGACAATAGGATAAACATCGTTGTTGAAGAAGTCGACAAGTCTCTCTACGGTATCAAGTTTGCAGCCTGAGTATCCATAGCTCAGCGACTGTATCTTCAGCAGCAGCATTATCTTTACTATATCGTTAGGCACGCGGTCGCCTGTGCCGCATGCATGCGACATCATCAGGTTTATCTGCAACTGCGAAAGCTGGTCGTTGCCGATAGACACGTTGCAGAGAGAGCCGAATCCTGTTGTTACGCCATAGATAGGCTTCTCTGTCTCTTCTATCTTCTTGTCGAGATATTCACGGCAGCGTACGATGCGCTTGCGTGCGTCTTCACTAAGTTCGAGTTTATAACCTTTTTCTATTATCTCACCGATACGTTCAATCGTGAGATGTTCTGCTGATATTTGGTGAATCATTGTGTATTTAAATTTAAAGTTATGTGTGTGTGTTTAGAAGTTAAAGAAGTTAGAGGAGTTAGAGTAGTTAAAGGAGTTAAAGTCATATGTCTTGTGGACACACAATTATAAATTATAATTCATAATTGACTAACGCCTAATCTTGTTTCATAATCAGGACATTGTTTCTTAGTCCTTAATTATTTACTTAATTACTTCAAGGCATTTGACTTTAACTACTTTAACTCCTTCTAACTACTTTAACTACTGAATTTACTTCACTGCGTTATCTATTATCTCATCATCCACGAAGTTAGGCATCGTAACCTTCAGGTTCGGGGTGCGTGCCATTTCGCGCTCAATGCTGTGTATAGAGCCTTCGTTGCGTGCCCAGCTGCGGCGTGCAATACCGTTGTTTACGTCCCAGAACAGCATTTCGCGTATGTGGCGTGCGCTGTCTTCGCCTCCGTCTATCATCATGCCGAAGCCGCCGTTGATAACTTCGCCCCAGCCTACTCCGCCACCATTATGGATAGATACCCATGTGGCACCTCTGAACGAGTCGCCTATAACGTTCTGAACAGCCATGTCGGCACAGAACTGCGAACCGTCGTATATGTTACTTGTCTCACGGAACGGAGAGTCTGTTCCTGATACGTCGTGATGGTCGCGGCCAAGCACTACCGGACGTGTTATCTCGCCCTTCTTTATTGCCTCGTTGAATGCCAGAGCAATCTTTGCGCGGCCTTCGGCGTCGGCATACAATATACGTGCCTGTGAGCCTACTACGAGATGGTTGCGGCCGGCCTCCTTTATCCAGTGGATGTTGTCTTCCATCTGGTGCTGTATCTCCTCCGGTGCTGTCTTGCATATCTCCTCGAGCACCTCTACAGCCAGACGGTCGGTTACAGCCAGGTCTTCGGGCTTGCCTGATGTACATACCCATCTGAACGGACCGAAGCCGTAGTCGAAGAACATCGGACCCATGATGTCCTGAACGTATGAAGGATATCTGAACTTGCCGTCGGCAGCCATGATGTCGGCTCCAGCACGCTCTGACTGCAGCAGGAATGCGTTTCCGTAGTCGAAGAAGTACATGCCGCGCTCTGTCAGCTTGTTGATTGCAGCAACCTGCCTGCGCAGAGACGCCTGCACACGCTCACGGAACAGTTCGGGATTCTCTGCCATCATCTGCTTCGACTCCTCAAATGTCATGTCAACAGGATAATATCCTCCTGCCCACGGGTTGTGCAGAGATGTCTGGTCGCTGCCAAGGTCTACCTTTATGTTTTCTTCTGCCAGGCGTTCCCACAGGTCAACCACGTTGCCCACGTATGCCATAGACACAGTCTTGCGCTCCTCTACGGCCTTTCTTATTGCCGGTATCAGTTCGTTCAGGTCAGAGTGCAGTTCGTCCACCCAGCCCTGGTCATAGCGCTTCTGTGCAGCCTTGGGGTTAATCTCGGCAACAACGCTGACCACTCCGGCAATGTTTCCTGCCTTAGGCTGTGCACCTGACATACCGCCAAGACCTGACGACACGAACAGCATGCCGTGTATGTCCTTGCGGCCCGGTTCTTTCTTCATCTGCATGCGTGCAGCGTTGAGCACGGTTATCGTTGTGCCGTGAACGATGCCCTGCGGACCGATATACATATACGATCCGGCTGTCATCTGTCCATACTGGCTGACGCCCAGTGCGTTCATGCGCTCCCAGTCGTCAGGCTTTGAGTAGTTAGGTATAACCATACCGTTTGTAACAACCACTCTCGGGGCATTCTTGTGCGACGGGAAGAGTCCCAGCGGATGGCCTGAATACATCACGAGTGTCTGTTCGTCTGTCATCTCGCTCAGATACTTCATAGTCAGCAGATACTGTGCCCAGTTCTGGAATGCGGCACCGTTGCCTCCGTATACGATAAGCTCATGAGGATGCTGAGCCACTGCCGGGTTCAGGTTGTTCTGTATCATGAGCATGATGGCAGCAGCCTGTTCCGACTTGTGCGGATACTCGTCAATGCTGCGTGCATACATGTCGTATGTAGGTCTGAATCTGTACATATATATGCGTCCGTAGTCGCGCAGCTCGGCAGCAAACTCCGGTGCAAGTGTCTTGTGGAATTTCTTAGGGAAATATCTCAGGGCATTGCGCAGTGCAAGCTTCTTTTCGTCTTCTGTAAGTATCTCCTTACGCTTTGGCGCATGGTTCACTTCTTTGTCATACTCACGCGGCTCCGGCAGCACGCCTGGTATGCCGGCACGTATCGCCGCCTTAAATTCCTCGTTTGTCATAATATTTAGGATTTTTCTGTTGTTTATTCGTTATGTTTCTCCCGGTCTTGCCTCTATCAGTTTCCGCTGATTACTCGCTCAACCATCTGCATTATCTCGGCCTCCTGCTTTGTAGCCTCAGCCATCAGCGCCTCAGCCTCACCTATCAGAGCCTTGGCTGCATCCTGGTCTTTCAGCGACGAAGCGTTTATCTTGACGTTCAGTCCGGCACCCATCACGGCTGCTCTTGCTGCCAGTGCGCCAACGCCTGCGTCAGACACGCTGTTCGGGTTGCCGGTCTCTACCATTGCCCTGCACAGTTCAAACACCTGTGCCGATGTCTTCATTGTCTCCAGCGGCACCTGTGCAGCAAACAGTGTTGCCTTCTGTATAGCCTCTGAGCGCAGCTGCTTCTCTTCGTCTGTTCCTTTCGGCATTCCGAAGGCTGCCATTATGCGGTTAAAGGCCTCTGTGTCATCGTCAACGAGGCGCAGCAGCTCTGTCTCGAGCACCATGCCCTTGTCTGCCCACTGGCTGAACTCGTTCCAGCGGTCGTCCCATCCGGGCTTGTGTGCCGACAGGTTAGCCACCATCGTTGCCAGCGCGGCTCCCAGTGCTCCCATGTATGCAGCCACTGATCCACCGCCGGGTGCAGGAGATTCTCTTGCAGTCTCGTCAGCAAATCCCTTCACTGTCAGCGCCGTCAGTCTCTTTGCCTTCTTCTGGTCGGCCTCGAGCAGCATCTCCACAACCTTCTCCTCGGGTACAAACGGACGCAGGTCGTCGAGTCCCATCGACTTCACGGCTATGTTCATTATGTCTTCTTCAGGAATACCTGTCGATCTGTGCTGTTTCTCAAGGAAATACTTGCCGGCGTCTACAATAGAGCGTTTTGGCACAAGACCAACGATCTCTGTTCCCGTTACTCTCAGTCCTCTGTTCTGAGCGCAGCGGCACACCTCGTCGAATGCCACGTGCAGCGGCGTAACGTTGATGTTAGTTATGTTCATTGACACCTGTGCGATGCCGTATTCCTCGATAAACCATCCTATGGCCTTTGTCGACTTCAGCGTACCGGGCTGCATTATCGTCTTTCCGTCTGCGTCTTTCTTCACCTTGCCTGTTATCGGGTTGCCTTCGCGCACCGGTCTTCCTTTCTCTCTCACGTCAAAGGCCACTGCGTTTGCCCTGCGTGTAGATGTGGTGTTAAGGTTAAAGTTTACGGCAATCAGGAAGTCGCGTGCTCCTACAGCCGTACATCCCGTGCGTGCCACACCCTCGTCAAAGGGTCTTGCACCGAAGTCGGGAGCCTTGTCGGCGTCGCCCATCTTCTCCGGCAGCGCCTCATACTCACCGGCTCTGCACACGGCCAGATTGCGTCTTTCAGGTTTCAGAGCGGCCTCTTCATAGCAGTAGCATGGTATCTGCAACTCGTCGGCAATGCGCTTTGCCAGTTTTCTTGCCAGCTCGGCACACTCTTCAAGAGTTATTCCGCTTACCGGCACCAGCGGCAGCACGTCTGTAGCGCCCATACGCGGATGAGCACCGTGATGCTTGCGCATGTCTATAAGTTCACCGGCCTTCTTAACAGCCTTGAAAGCAGCCTCGACAACAGCCTCGGGCTCACCAACAAAAGTAACCACCGTGCGGTTAGTAGCCTCACCCGGGTCAACATCGAGCAGTTTTACGCCGCCGGCTTCCTCAATCACATCGGTAATCTGTTTTATAACATTCTTGTCGCGTCCTTCGCTGAAGTTGGGCACGCACTCCACAATCTGTTTTATCTTTGCCATAGTATTATTAAAATATTGTATAGTTTCTTTATGTTTTTCTTATTAGATGCATGGCAGAATGTTGCTGCCGGCCGTCGCCTCAAAGACGCCACAACATGCCGCAAACCTTCTCTCTGCCTTTACAAAGATAGGATTTTAGAATAAAAGTCGCAAAAAATATGGGTTAAAAATACAAAGATTATTTCATTAAATTTTAAGGCAGGCCGCCGCCTCATGCCGCTTTAAAATATCAATTTAAAACAAAAGACGGCGATATCAAAACACTACCCCCGTTCATTCACAGAAACAGCTTTAAACATTGCAGTTTACAGCCACGATTACTTACAATACGCCATTTCGTCTTTCATCATACTTTTATGTCGCCAGACACCATCAGTCCTCACATTTTTAGTCATTTTTCAGCGCATCATGTCCCGTCATCACGCCCTCACATCTGACACATTTCTCATTCCTCACCCCATAATCACACAAAAATAAACGGCTCTTCATCCGAAAAGCCGTCAACATCATATAATAACATAACAATTTGCATCCCGTCCCCGTTCGTCATACCATCCATGTCATAAGGGTATTTTTAGCGGATTAAATAAATCCTTATACTCAATTCCGGCAGATTAATTCTATTGATTGTCGGCTGCGCTCGGCATAACCAAATGAGATTTGCTTCTGCTCTCACTTGCACGACAATTGCAGATCCGCCGGAACATTAGCAAACGTAGTGCGTGCGCTTCGTCGATTATTGTCAATTATATTACATTGAATAGAATCAACAAATCATTTGACTTTAACTACTAGCTCACCTTAGTGAGCGATAACTTCTCTAACTACTTTAATTACTAATTACAATACCCAACAATGCATTTGAATTTTTCACTATTCACTTTTCATTCTTCACTTAAACACGCACTACGTTGCTATTGTCAATTGTATTACATCGAATAGAATCAACAAGGCATTTGGCTTTAACTACTAGCCAACTCCGTTGGCGATAACTTCTCTAACTACTTTAACTCCAAATGATTTCACTTAAACTAGTAGTTCTTATTATCAATATACACCTCGAGCAGCTTCGACACGCGGTCTTCGTTGTTCGGCACAACGTCCATGTCTGCCACGCAGGCTGGCACGAGGCAGCTCATGCCCTTTGTCAGATGCACCTGCTTTATCTCAGGCTCCTCGCCCTTCCACGACCTTATCACGATGTCGCTGCTGCCCTCAAGACACATATACACCACGAAGCTGTCATACTTATACAGCTTTCTGTGGAAGGCACGGTTCACCTCCAGCAGCTTCACCGTAAAGAATCTGTTCTCTGCCAGCAGCACCGGATAGTTCATCTTGCGCGTGTAGTGCGTGCGGTAGTCGTCCTCCACCTTATAGTCCAGCGCTTCCGATGCCAGCGCCGTGTGCAGTGCCCTTGGCTTGCCGTCAAGTCCCGGACGGTTATAGTCAAATATTCGGTATGTCAGGTCAGAGCTCTGCTGCACCTCAGCCAGCAGCGTACCGCTGCATATCGCATGGATGCGTCCTGACGGAATGTAGAACACGTCGCCCTCCTTCACGTCGTGCGATGCCAGCACGTCACAGATGCTGCCGTCCTCTATGCGCTTGCCGTATTCATATTTCGATATCAGACTCTTAAAGCCGCTGTAGAGCTTAGCTCCCGGCTTTGTGTCCATAATATACCACATCTCCGTCTTGCCGAACGAGTCGTGATATTTACGTGCCATCTCGTCGTTGGGATGCACCTGTATCGACAGGTCCTTCGCAGCGTCGATAAACTTTATCAGCAGCGGAAACGTCTCGCCGTACATGTCATACACCGTGCGTCCAATCAGCTCTTCCTTATATTCCGTCACAAGTTCGTTAAGCTTGCGTCCCTGCAGTGAGCCGTTGCCCACTACCGACTCCTTGCCCGGCACGGCACTTATCTCCCAGCTCTCGCCTATAGGCGTAGGGTCATTGTCTTCTATGCCCTTAAGTTTCTTCAGCAGGCTTCCGCCCCATATTTTCGAAAAAAAGTTGTTTCTAAATAATAATGGATAAAGCATGGTTTAGTCGTTTTATTGTTAGTGCACTATTATATCGATTACAAATATTTAGTCTATTCAAGCGGAAGTTTAAATTTACTACGCAATAAAATCTTATTTTCCATAAGCATTCTATATTGTCTTGATTTAGGCAAAATCTTTATTTTGCCTGTTGCCAGCCAATAATAATTATCATTAGCCTTTAATACCTCCAAATCTTTAGCCTTCTCTTTCAGCCATTCCTTCAGCCATTTTGACTTCGCAATCATCGTTGCCACATCGCTTGTGCTTGCCGGATGCACCTCAATGAAGTATGCTTTTTCGTCATAACCTAAAGCATAGTCCCAGCGCGACTTGTCAGGATAAATATCTCTTGTACATTTATCAATGTCTACACTTCCCTCCAGTTTTCTTGTATCATCCACCTGCACGCATGATGAATTTGCGCCAAAAGCTTGAATACCCTTTTTGTATCCGGCAGCAATATCAGGCGTATTTCTCACTGCACTTTCAAATTTAGTCATACCGCTGTTCTTCTTATTGTTCTGCATAGCGGCTGACTATTTCAGATGTCCTGCTTGAAAATGTAGATAGTCCTCCCCATTCAGATATATCCGTATCCTCATTAAAGGCATCTAACGTTGATATATCCGAGAATGTTACGCCCTCTTTTGTATACGACTTTGTCGAGTAAAACGTTTTTATTGTCTTCTCCTTCAAGTTATCAAACAAACCTGCGGCATTTGAATTTCTGCTTATACCAAACATCTCACACATGGCAATCTTGAATTCTTCTTCAGACAAATCAACCAAGTTGTTAAACGCCCAAACAAATTCAAGGAATGTTGTTGAATGAGTTGACACAACCACTCTCTTGCCATTCTGAATCAGTTCGAATATCTCCAACAACACCGACTGTATTGCTCGTGGATGAAGCCCCATTTCTGGTTCCTCAATAATAGCCAATTTGTAATCATTTTTATCAATGACCTGTGTAGGAGGACCTGACAAACAATATATTGCCAATAGTAACGGCATAAATTCTTTTTGTCCGGCACTCCATGCCATAAAAGGAATTTTCATACCGGCCACTTCCATTTTCATGTTCCGTTGCACCCCTGTTTTATCAAAAACGACCTTACCTCCATGAAAAATATTATCGTTTATCGATCTCTTTACAGCTCCCTTCAGTCGGCTTTTAATTGGAAATATTGTGTCAGGATTACCCATTCCCCCCTGCATAAATACGCGTAACGTTTCGCTAAACCATCTCAACACATAAGGAGTAGACGTATCATATTCCATAAAATTTCTGGGACGTCCTTCCGATATGCTCAATATTCTTTGTGCCGGAACATAAAATACAGACTCTTTTCTCTGTCCGGAAGCCTTTTGCTTAGATATTACATTAAGTAAATCTTGCGGAGAAAACGCCTCATTATCTAAAACTATCTTCGTATCTTCCCTAAATAATCCTGATAATCCTTCGCCAAAATACCAGTCTAAGATATTCTTTGCATCCGTTTTACTCAAATTAAAATTATAATTTCGAAGGGTTGAAACGATATGAGATTTATCTATGATAAGCTTAAGCAGTTCCAAAGACAAACTCTTTCCGCTTGCTTGCGGACCTATAAGAAATGTAAGGTCGCCAAAATTTATATTTGCCTCTTTTATCGGGCCGAAATTACTTATTGATAATTCCATAAACGTTTTCTATCATTACATAATATATAAATGCAAAGATAGTGAAAGGTGAGAGCAATACAAAATGAAAAAACATAATTTTTTTATTTTTGACTTTTCCGAACCGCAGTTCGTGCGAATTGTTTCGCACGAAAATGAAAAATTAAAAAGTAAAAATTCATGTGCATTATGGATTTTTTGTAGGAGTTAAAGTCAATTGCAAACGTAGTGCTTATTTAAGTGAAGAGCAGGCTGTAAGCACAAGTAAAAATTAAACAGCATTACTCAGGGTTGATTGTAGGGACGTACCCCAGGTGCGTCCAACTGATAAAATCCTGTATTTCAACGATTTACGACATGACAAAATGCTAAATGAAAGGTGGACGCACCTGGGGTACGTCCCTACATTGCGCCACTAGGGAAACAATCCATTACCATTAGTAGTTAAGTCCGAAAGCCCAGAGAGGTATCACGTTTGCGTATCCGCTTTCAATATCGTCTTTCACGATGTAGCCGTCGTCTGCACTTTCTATCTGTTTTTGTCCTTTTTTCCGTCCTCCAATTTCAAACACCTTGCCGTCTATCTCAAAATCTGAGATGTCAGAACTTCTCACGTCGTTACATACCCTTGTCTGGTTCATAAAGAACGTCTCTCTTACGTTTCCTATATCAGCACGTTCCGGTGCAAGGGTATAAATCAGGTTCGTGTTGTCAAGATACAGTTTCTCCACTTTGCCTAGGCCTCTCAGTCCTCCGGTTGCATTACGCAGCTGACTTATCATTCCGGCACGTTCCATGTATATCAGATAGTCAGGAATGTCATTTCTGCTGATACCAGTAACATCAGCCAGTTTCTGCATCACAGGCTTAAAAGGAACACTTTTAGATACAACCATTATCAGACTCTTCAGTTTTCTGCCCACAGATATGTTGGTCTTTATGTGCATTGGTATGTCTATTTCCATCGTCTGGTTTATCACCTGCATCAGCTCAATTTCAAATTCAGCGTCGCGTCCGAACGGATAATAGCCTCTTTTAAGATAATCATGAAAAAGTGGAAGGGGATGTTCTACACCACTAATCACTGCTTTGTGCGTAAGTATGTCTTTCAGACTGTAAACTGGTACGTCTATACTATGAAATAGGCGCAAATATTCTCTGAACGACAACCCCTGCATCTCATAAATAGGCATACGTCTGCTAAGATCTGCCATGCCCTTATAAATGTCAAGTATCGAAGAGCCGGAGATCACAATCTGCAAGTCGTCATAACTGTCATAAATCTGTTTCAGCTCTCTCGACCATCCTTCATATTTGTGAATCTCGTCGATAAACAGGTGTTTGCCTCCCATCTTTACAAAACGGTCAGCCAGGTCAACAAGTTTGTGTTCTGCAAAATAAAGATTGTCAGCCGATACATACAGCGTATCTTTTGTGTCCAAATTCTGTTTGATATATTGCAGCAGCATAGTAGACTTGCCTACGCCTCGTGGGCCGACAAGTCCGAAAGCTCTACTTTCCCATTTTATCTGGTTATATTTATATCTGAAAAACTCCACCGGAGTATTTTTCAGTTTTCTATAGAAAAATTCATACAGCCTTTCCATACCCATCCTATTTTATATCATGACAAATATACTGTATTTTACAGGAATTGCACAAAATAAATGCAGAATTCTGCCAAAATTGCATGAAATAAATGCAGAAATCCATTAAACTTGCACGAAATAAATGCAAACATAGTGATTGTTTAAGTGAAGAATGAAAAGTGAAAAACGAAAAATCCAAATGTATTGTGGTTTCTACTTGTAAGCATTACGTTTGCAATTGGATTTTTCACTCTTCACTCTTAGTTCTTCACTTAAATATGCTCCTAGCTCACCCAGGTGAGCGATAACTACTCTAACTACCAATAACAATACCAAACAATGCACATGGATTTTTCACTCTTAACTCTTCACTTCCGCCAGGCGTTTTTCACTTTTAATTTTTCATTTTTAATTGCGCTTTGGCGCCTGCTCTTCACTTTTAACTCTTCACTTCCGTCAGGCGTTTTTCACTTTTAATTTTTCATTTTTAATTGCGCAAGCCTGCTTGCGCTCAGCGCCTGCTCTTAGTTCTTTACTTAGAAAATGCTCCTCTAACTACCTAGAAACAAAAGCCTCCCCACGGGGGAGGTTTGGTGGGGCTTTCACTTTTCACTTAAATAAATGTCTTTAACTTCTCTCGCTATCTTGTCCCAGTCATACTTTGCCATGTCGTAGTCTATGTGCTGTGGCTCACGGCTTATCACCTCTTTCAGTTTCTTCGCCAGCTCATCCACGTTGCCCACCGGGAAGTAGTCATCTTTGTCAAGGCCCACCTCCAGGTTTGCCGGTATGTCGCTCACTATCACCTTCACGCCGTAGCTCATCGCTTCAAGCAACGCTATCGGCAGGCCCTCATGACTCGACGGCAGACAATAGCACATGCAGTTGGTCAGCAGCGAGTGCAGCTTACGGCCCTTCACAAATCCCGTCAGCACCACGCCGTTCTTCCTCGCCATCTCTTTCAGTCCCCTTGAGTAGTCGTCCTCAAAGTCCGTGTCACCAGCCAGCACCAGCTTTATGTCATCGTCGCCGCCGTCTTTACTTTTTAATTTTTCGTTCTTAATTCTCCCGAACGCTTCCACCAGATGGTGCAGGTTCTTTTCCGGCACAAAGCGGCACATGCCCAATATGTAGCGTCCCTTCCTGATGCCCAGTTCCTCAAAATACTCGGGATAGTCGCATATCTCAGGCTCCGACACGCCGTTATATATCAGATGCACGTTCTTTGTACGTCCGTATTTCTCCTTAATCAGGTTGCGTATCACGTCGCTGATCACTATTACGTCGTCAGCAAACATACACCCCATGCGCTCACCCAGCTTCAGCACCGCTTTGGCAGCCCTGCCCCATTTGTCCCTGTCGTAGTCAGGGCCATGATGCGTAAACACCACCTTCATGCCCAGCATCTTGGCGTATGGCACCAGCAGAGCCGGTCCTATGGCGTGTATGTGCAGTATGTCTGCTCCCAGTTTCTTCGCCTTGTTTATGGCTCTGTACGTATGTATAATGGCTTCAAACGACTTCTTTTTCGGTGTCTCAATGTCCACCAGCTTTACGCCCTTCCATTCTTTCAGACCGTCGCTGACGTAGCTTTTACGCCTTATCACCGTTACGTCTTCGCCCATGGCTGCAATTCTCGGAAACAGTTCCTCACAGTGCGTCTCCACTCCGCCCATGACATTAGGGATGCCACGGGTACCGGTAACAACTATTTTCATAAAATTTTCCGGATTAAAAATAAATCATTACTTTTGCCTCGTCATAAGCAAAAGTCCATGTCAAAGTTTTTTCTCAATATAAAAGAATCAGCCCAACACGCCGGCATAATTCTTCTTTCGTGCCTCTCCGCCCTTTGGCTGTTGATTAGGGGGAAGAGAATAAAATAATATAACTAGGAGTTAAAGAAGTTAAAGTAGTTATCGCCAACAAGTTGACTAGGAGTTAGAGCCATATGTCTTGTGGATTCTTGTCGCAAGCACTATGTTGGCAATTGGATTTTTCACTTTTAACTTTTCACTTTCGTAAAAAGCTGTTATAAAATGCTATTAGCTTATTCCAATAGCTTTCTTTGCTTAGATTCTCGTTAGCGAATTTTATTGTATTTCCGCTTATAGCTTTATATCCTTCGTCATTCAGGCCGTCTGCTTTTAATATTATTTCGCTTAATGCCTTTACGTTTCCGCTCTCAAACTGGTATCCGGTCTTTCCGTCAACCACGATTTCGGGTATTCCACCTATCTTTGCTCCAATTACAGGAGTGCCAACGGAGTAAGCCTCTATTATAGTCATCGGGTTGTTCTCATACCATTCTGAAGGCACGACCACGAAATATGCGTTGCTTACCAGATCTGTAAGTTCTTTACCCCTCTTATATCCGAGAAACTCCACGTTGTGCATGCCGTTGTTCTTGGCATATTCTTTCAGCTCATTTTCTTTAGGTCCCGTGCCTACCACTTTCAGTTTGCACTGCTTAATGTCCTTAAATGCTTCAAGCAATGTCTTTACGCCTTTCTCATACGACAAGCGTCCGAAGAACAGAAAATACTTGTCCTTAGGCATTTCTTTTGCGTGTTCAACAATAGACGTAGAAAAATTATACAGCGTGATGTTCTTCTTTGCCTTTACCGCCGGCATATATCGCTCCTGAATCTCTTTTGCGAAGTTGCTTACATATATAAAGCCGTCGATATATTTTGCAGGATTAAAATATCTGTTCCTGAAATATTGTTCTGCTGCCATCACTGCGCTCATCAGCTTGCTGCCTTTACAGCATGTGTTGGTAAAGCATTTATAAAAGTGCTTGCCTTTACACTCCTCACATATCTGTCCTTTACCGTTTCTGAATGTATATGCCGGGCATACTATACGATAATCATGAACAGTGAACAATATCGGTATATTATATTTCTTCAACACAGGAAATATCGAGGGCGTTATCTGTCCCCACATCAGATGAATGTGTGCAATGTCCGGTTTCTCGTCCCCAATCAGCTGTTCTATCTTGCGTGCTGCCTCAAAGTGATAAAAATAGTTTATCATATTTTTCACCTGTTTCAGTGGCCCGCGCCTTGTCTCTTTCGACTCAGGAAAATACTTGCTGTATGGCGAAGGATTATTGTCTGCCCACTTCAGTGTAAAGTAAACCACCTCATGCCCATGTTCTTCCAGCATCTTTCCCGTATTGAAGCATACTGTTTCAGCTCCGCCTTTGTTGTAATTGTATACGTCTATTAGAAGTACTTTCATATAATTATTATTAGTCTAATAGAATTTCATTCAAATAATAATATTTGCTATCCGTGGCCTCTGCTTTATTAAAGATAAAAGTATAGAGATAATTGTATTATTGAAATCTATAAAGTTCATTGTCAAAATTACATTATTGACATTCTTTTATTTTTACTATTTGTGCAGGTACCCCAGACACAATGGCATTTGCTGGAACATCTTTTATAACTACTGAATTAGGGCATACAACAGCATTGTCGCCGATTTTAATTTTACCAATAATCTTGCAACCAATTGTAAGTTCAACATTGTTGCCTATCGTTGCACGGTTTTCTTGAGAACCTTTATTTCCAACAATCACACCTGCCGAAACTGTGCAGTAGTCTCCCATTGATAAACAGTTCAGTTGTATTCCTCCGTGAAAGTGCGGAATATAAAGTCCTTTGCCGACAGTATTTGGATGAATATAAATCTGATATTTATTGGAAAGCCGTTTCCATTTGAATGTATAATATAGCTTCCATACACTACATTTATTAATATTTATATAATATTCGAGCAGTCGCAAAGTCTGAAGATATTTACGCACATAATAACTTTCACGTACAATTCCAAATATTGCCAAAATGGATTCTATCCAAAGATATTTCTTTGAGCAATTAACAATATTACGATTTCTATCAGCTTTAATAAATTCAATAAGTTCATGCTTGTTTTGTATCATATTATTACTTATATATATATCATATGCTGTAAATACGAAAATGTTCCCTCCTATAAAAACTTAATCTATATTACAAAGAATAAGAATCTTTAAATCAATTTTAAAGGAACAACTATTTATCTAAAAACATAGGCATAATATAAAATCGATAAAAAGCCTTTATATTAGAAGCTATCTTAAAATAGATTATACGTAATGATTTATATTTCAGATTAAGAAATAACTTACTAGTCAATGGTAACTTATTTATATATTTTGCATCTATACCATTTAACCTTTCACACATAGTAACATAATATGTATCATTATGATTCTTAATACATTCTTTTATATACATATAAATTCTATAAGCATCTGCAATGAAAATTGCATTTATGAAATCTATTTCTTTATCATGAAAAAAATTTTTCAAACTTTCTGAAACTTTCCATTCTTGTTCCGCTTTTACTTCAGAGAAAGAACTAACATACGAATTCTCATTTTGAAAATTATAGTGATATAAAAATTTATGTATATTTACTATTTTTTTTGCAAAATACGATAATCGGGGTATTATAAAATAGTCTTCACCCATATTAAGTCCTTCATCTAGTCGTATATTATTATCTTTATATAAAGATGTCCTTATTAAATGCCCATATATGCTATGAAAAGATTTTCTACTTAATAATTTAAGTGTCATATCTCTAGAATCCTTAAAATTTGGCAAGACTATACGTTCTGACAATTTCACCCACTCTCTAATTATGTCAACAGAAACGATATCATAATCACCTTCAAGTTGTTTATTTACACATTTTTCTACAATATCGGTTTCTACCCAATCGTCACTATCTACATGCATAAGAAACTCCGTATTAACAGCATCCACAGCAGTATTTCTTGCTGCAGCTAATCCACGATTTTTGTCATGACAAATAATACGGACATTAGGTTTCCTTTCAGGATATCTTTCTATAATATCTTTTAAAATTTCTATACTGTTATCAGGTGTACAGTCATTAACAAAAACATATTCAATATTATGATAAGTTTGTTCAAACAAGCTTACAGCACATCGCTCAATATACTTTTCTACACCATATACAGGAACACATATTGAAACAAACACGTCATTATTCATATTCTAACATTTTATATTTTTATCCATTCATCAGGAGCTATATCCGGTGATACTTCATCGTTATACCATTTTTTAGGACATATAGTTATGTTATTTATTTTTGATAAATATGCGCCCCAAAAGCTGAAAGAACTGTTAGCTATTATATGTGATTGGCACAAAGACATTAAGTACATATCTAAATAACTATCTGTACCACAATTCCAGTCTACAAAAAATACTTTCTCTAGATGGAAGTTTTTTCGAGCCCAATCAATATCATCTGAAAATATAAAGAATGTTGGTTCTTCTACTTTTCGTCTAATTATTTCTATAGCTTTATTATAGTATTCCAAAGTACATATATTACCATATTTAGATGCCTCTTTCAAATAATCACCTCTCCTAATATGAATACTTACAGAATTTGTTCCTTTTATAACCTTAACTATATCTCTATTTTTTTCATTTAAAACATTAACACGAAATGTAAGATTGAAATCCAAATCTTTAAAAAACTTTTTATCTTGCCAATACCCTGTGAAATAAATAGATTTTAGATTTAAATTCTTATCTGTTGAATAGATTCTGTTTTGTGGTATTATTTTATTTATTGTTCTGCATAAAAAAGCAACTATATCAGAAATCTTGTTATGTTTAGGCAATATAATATCAAAAACTTTATGTATTTCGAGACCATTATGCTGTTGTAGCCATTTTTTATTATAATATCCATATACATTTTCTTTTGTTTGATTTTTTATATATAAATAAAACATATATTGGAATATTTGATTACCTAGTCCAGAATTAAAATGTATTATTTTCATATATTATAATTCCTCCCAATTTTTTTCTGGATATATTAATCCTTCATTTTTTAATTCTCGTTTTAAATATTCCACATTTTCATCACTTAAATCAACATGTGTAATAACTTTTTTATCTTTATACACCGTTTCAAAAAGTTCTGATAGATAATCTTCGCTCAGTCGTTCTGATTGTGAATACAAGGATCTTTCATGACTTATAATCTCATCTTTTGAAAATTTCACGCCTATAATCTTTGCCGGAATACCAGCAATAACCGAATATGGCGGAAATTCTTTATTCACTAATGCACAAGCTGCAACAACAGCACCTCGGTTAATTACACATCCAGGAAGTAAAGTTACACGAGTTCCTAACCAACAGTCTTCCTTAATCAGGATATCCGTACTACGATCGTTTAAATGAAAATGTCCTGTAAAATAATATGGAATTCCTACCGTTGGTGTATGATTATCTGTAACAACGGTCAAGCCCGATGCTATTCCCGTAAACTTACCGATAAACAATCGGCCCTCATTTAAAATAAGATTTGCCCCATTTAATATTCTGGTAAAGTCATCCATGAATAATTTTTCTGGACGAGAAATCATATTAGGAAATGCAATAAAAACTCCTCTTCCACATTTTCCCAATTTAGAATACAACTTTTTCTCTCTATACTTTCTATATAAGTTTATAATAAACATATTCAAATATTTTTCATTATTTCAAAAAAACGTCTAGAAATTCTTGCAGGATTATGATATTTAATTATTTGCCTACGTCCTCGCTCTGCTATTTCTTCGTATTTTTCTTTATTTAATGATATTGAACGTAATATTGAAGGAATCTCTGATGCATAATTGTAAAGAATACATGACTCTTTATTACGCACACATATATTTTCTAATGCGTATTTTGAGCCAATTGTAAGAAGTCCATTACCAATACTATCTAATACTTTCCCTTTTGTTCCACCTCCATGGCTTATAGGGGTAATCTGAACATCATGTTTTATAATCTCATCAGCATAATTATCAACCCATCTTTTATGTTCACATTCATATTTATATTTAATCAATTTTTCTTTTACATTCTCCCATCCTTTACCCAAAAAGGTTATTCTTACGCGACTTTGTAAATCATTTAACCTTATCAATTCGTCAACCATTTCGTCCGTATCACTAATCATATAATGATTATATTCTCCTGCAATAAGAACATCAAGTTTGTCTGTATGGAATTTAATTCTTTTTTCCTTTAGCTCATAATGCGGATGCAACAGGAAAAAAGCATTATCAGCATTATGCAGCCTTTTATAAAACATCATATCCGCCATACCAACATAATGCATTGTTATGTTAGAATTGTTAAAGTCTTTTTCAAGACTAATACAATTTCTACGAATTATAAATTGTCTTATACTCCGTAAAAAAGTTCTTATATAAAATAAATCACCTATTCTAGCAGTACAAACATTGGACAAACAATCGCATCCTGTTACAATGAATTTTTTACGTGGCAATAAATTTGAATAATTATAGAAAAAATAAGGATAGATCCATATATAATCTGACTCCTCTAGTTTTGGTAAGATTCCTTTACACGGTTTGATGTATGTTATCAATGGTTTTGATAAAAATAAATCAAGAAACTTACAAAAAAAAGACCTATTCAATTTTTTATACCAATATGGTATATTTAGTTTGTAGATATCTATTTTTAATCTATCAGCGATCTCTTTTACCTCATCGTCAGAAATGTTATTAATATTATACGTATATAATTTTATCTTTACATCTTTAGGTCGTTCAGCTATAAGCCAATAAATTAAAGCTGATATACCTCTTTTATTTTCCGGTGTAGGGGTATAACCTGTTATACATGCTATTTTCATAATAATCTATTTCATTTTTTTTATCAGTTCGTCTACTACATCAGAATGTTCTTCATTAAATTTTCTAGCAAACAATGCATCAGAAGATAATAATTCTTCAACATCTTTAATTTGCCAAACATAAGGATTCCCACGTTTCCAATCAATTTTTCGTAAACAACCTAAATATTCATCAGATTCGTTATAAATTTTATATTTACCTTTATGTTGCAACAAAAAAGTCTGTAAAAAAATTTCATCAGCGCAAAGTGTATATCGATACATCTTTTTAAAAAGATGTTTATTATCAATAATATCTTTTGCCAATTTATTTGTTATACTCCACCAATTACATCCTTTTCCAAAATTATTAAATCTTTTATAATGGCGTATACCTAATAACTCCTGACATTTTAAACAACATTTTTCTAATAAACTTAGTAGAAAAAATTTCTTTTGCAAATTATAAGGAATTAAGTGGTATAAACCTAATTTGTACCCAAAATCAGTATTTGGTACAAAACCAACAAATTCTGTTCCTTTATGTTTACATAAAAATTCTTTTATATATTCATTAGATTTTATAGGAAAGTCTACACCCGAGATAAGATGGAAATAATCATACTTCTTATTTTTTAAAGCATATTCGAGCATCTGTATCGTTACAAGCATCTGTGATATATGCCCCCATATAACATTAACCCTATTTCGCAAACATACAACTGTAGAATATTTAGTTATATTCTCAAAACTTTTATAATCTATATCTCCAACTTTTTTGTCAATATGTATATATATATCATTATCTATATCATCTAATTGAATAATTATTTTTTTCAATAAATTAAAACTTCCATGTGCACATATCAAATAAGCCTGTTTCATTTTAAAATATTTTTTTCAATAAAATCAAAAGAAGATTCTCGCAATTTATTCAGTTTTTCATAAACATTTGAATAATCTATTGGCTCTTGTAAATCAGATTTTTGGCGCAATTCCTCAGGAGTAACATAACGGTTCATAAGTCCTAATTGTCGCAACAAGGAAGTAGCACGCCCATCACCTTCTCCCCCCGTTTCATTTAAATACCAAAATTTTTTCTTAAAAATAGTAGAAAAAGCAGTACCATGAAAAGAAGTTGTAAATATCATTTCTGCATTTTTAAATATATTCAAGAACGCTTCAGGACCTGTCAACGGAGTTATCTTAATACTTGTCTTAAATACGCGTTTTATATAATACTGTTTTCGATCCATCATATAGACAGGTAAATCCAATCTCTTTGAAAGAGACAGTACATTATCACAAAATTGTTTGTGATAATAAAAAGCATAACAAAATATATAACGTTCTTTTATAATTCTTTCTTTTGGCATGATTTCTTCATAATCACAACTATCTGCTAAAAATGTAGGATCCAAACAAACATGAACTGGAACATTTGAAATTGATTGAACCAATCCCTGAGATTTAAATTCTCTAACAGATATAGAATCAAAATCACTTAATAATTTTCTATACTTTTGTTCATGCTCAATAGTATCATTAAGATGTGCCTGACCTAAACTAACAGCATATGCTATTTTCTTAGATTTACTAACAAAATCCAAAAAATAAGCATCATCATAATCACCTGCTTTAAAATTCCAAATTTGATCACTTCCGCATACGAATACATCATACTGCCCATCCAAATTTTTCATTTCAGAACTATTTCGATAACTCTTTTCTGTGAGTTTGTAATATCTTCTGAATTTTCTAAACCCTATTTGTTCTTTTTTTAATATTGGATATAGAATAAATCGAAGCACATTTCTTAATACGTCTCTCGTACTACGAACATTGACAAATATAGAATATAGCTCATGCTGTTTTTCATTAGAAAAATTTATAATGTTCGTTTCTATTCCTTTATACTTCTCCAATACATGTTGCAACATATAAGCCTGCAACATAGATCCGCAATTATCTGATGCGTGGAATGTTATTATGCCTATTCTCATTTTTTATTAGATTTTCACTGTTAAAACAAAATAATATATAAAACATCATGAAAGTTATCCATACATTAGGAGTTGTAAGAGCCTGATTAAATAATCCTGTAGCAAATAGATATGCTATGATTAAATATCTATATTTTATTTTTTTAGACTTCATTATATTCCATAAATTTTTAATTTGTAAAGTAAAAATCAACAATGCCAAAGGAAATCCACAAACTAAAGTCAATCCAATAAAAGCATTTTCTGCACAAATAACATTATAATGTTTTTGAACATAATCAAACTGATCAGCAACTCCCAATAATAATTTTTGCATATCTAAATCAAAAAATATCTGAAATGCTACTATACGTGCATTGGAACTCTCATCATTAAAAGCTTTTGTTTGCACATCAAACAATTTCCCCCCTAATTCAGATTGTGATATGAGATTTAGCGATAAAATAATTACAATAGTTAAAATTAGTATAGAAATGATATTCTTTTTATTTAAATCACCATCTAAATATAAATAAGCAAAAGAGACTAACACTGTCATAATAGTTGCAGCTCTCGCATCATAAAAGAATAGAGCGAACAATCCTATAAACCATAGAATAAATTTCATTTTTTTATTTATAGATGACATCAAAATAAATATCATACATGCTCCATGAATTAAAGCCGTATATAAAGGATGTCCCCAAATACCAGATGCCCTAAACCTAAAATATGCATTTGCCACATTCCATTTTTCATTCATGTCAAAATAAAACAGATTAATATTATTTTTATATTCGAAATATGAAACCATAATATTTAGTAAATAGAAAAAAATTCCTATATATATAAATGATTTTCCATATTTTACATTTATTCTTCTATAAGCAACTGATAATAATGAGGTTATAAAAAATATATTTATTAAAACAAATACCATTTCCTAAATATGCAGCATTTTTTGCATCATTAACTTCTTTATAGAGAGGATCAAATCCAGCACTCACATCACTTGATAACATCTTAGAGTTTGTC
>ENA-ORSI01000834-ORSI01000834.1-human-gut-metagenome-genome-assembly--contig:-NODE-834-length-30499-cov-10.766292_pt1 | contig 30499 bp, 41 predicted proteins | sample MGYA00242187_ERZ509154 | MGnify/ENA primary metagenome ERZ509154 (study PRJEB26280, sample SAMEA2338627) | human gut metagenome | biome: human gut; feature: human-associated habitat; material: faeces...
CTCGACGCCGCCACAGTCACCATGTTCCCGCCGACAAGACGTTTAACCTCATTCGAACGGTTTGAATTCATGTAAATCACACTGTCTAAACCCAGACGCCTAGCGTATACCGGGCTAGTCGTTGCGGCGTTTCCGGGCGTTTGCTGCTGCTGGCATATCAATAGCGCCTTACGGCCATCGAACAGCTCACAGAGCGTGGGAATATCAACGGGAGCATTGAACACGTTGTATTCAGGTTCCGCCCACTGGAACCTGCCCCCGGTATCGAAGAACTTTTCATAAGCTCCCGGATACGTAGGAGGATTCGCAAACACGATGGTGTGCGGATCGTCCATGATACGTTCCGCGTACTTCATCGGGTCGGTGGCCTCATATTTCAGCCCCCCCAACTTGACCATGTTCGATGCGATTCGCTCCCGTAGGTGGCCGACGTGTTCCGAATCGTTGATGTCAAGATCAGCCAGAAGCTCACGGTAGTAGTCGACGTCTTCGTGCTTGCTGAGACGCATACGGTATTGCGCCATGATTACGGTAGCCGCGTCATCCGCTGCGTTCCCGGAGAGCGAGACTGGTGAACCGTCAACGGTTGCCCGCATTTCAGTGAGAGGCGTCCCGCTATACGCGTATCCGAGCGCCGCGGTGTACGCCCACACGTCGCACGCCTCGATCTGCTCCGGCTTCCAGCCGTTCTCAACGGCGACCATACAGTTCGCGAAGGCTCCGGCGTACAGTTCAACGTATCGCGTATATCCTGACGCGAGTGCCTGCCTAAACAGATTCCCGTTCCAATCACGTTCGGGCTTATCCCACGTGTTGAGGAACAGTATGGACGGTGAGTTGAAACCTGCCATCAGACCGCCTCCCAAGAGTCGAACTTGGTGCCTCCCTGTTCGAGACAAGGCGCTCTATCCGGTGAGCTAGGGGCGGAATGGCAACGGTCATCAGAATAGCACATTTTGGGTGGCCTCCAGACCTTTTTGTAGTTCCTTGACTTCTTCACCGGTTTTTTCCTGCCACCAGTGGGCGAAAATCGTTCGGTGGCACAATTCTTTTCTTACGTCATCGAAGCATAGAAGCACGATGTCTTTACCTCCGTTGAGTTGCGATATTGTTTCAAGTTCCGTTCTGATGCGGGCGACACCGTGTGAGTCCAGCATGGCACGATACCGTTCGGTGAATTCTTCGTCGGTTCCTTCCATGAACCATCGTCCCGGCGTCACTGTTTTCGCTGATGCTGCGATGGCGTATGGTAGTCGCCATCGTGGCGAACCGTACGTTATGCGTACCGGTATGCCTTGCGCCGGTGTGAAGTCGCGGTATCGGTTTGTGTAGACCTTCATAAGCATCCTTTCCTATGCAATGTGTGATATACATATTATATCATACTGTTAGTTCTGTGGCAAATTGCCACCATTCTTAACTTCGTCCGGGAAGAACTCACGTTCCAAAGCCTCCACACCACCGGAGGCACCCCAATACACACGCCTCGCACGCAGAACGGTCGCCACGTCCGCAGACATGGAATCAGGAAGCCTATGAGCCATCCAATTCGTTAACCGGGCTTCACTGCGTTGCTCCGGCTTCCGAACCAGCCAATTAGCCGAGTCGGCCAACCACACGGGCAGAGTCCGCACATACTGCAATGGCGTACCATCGCAGGACTCCACGAAACGTTTCGCCGCTCTCATAAGCGCATCGGCACCAACCTCATCGAACGCCTGATTGAAGCATTGAATGAATTCGTTGGACACCCTGCACTTCTTTGGCCACAACACCATAAGAGCCTTGAGAGTATCCACCGAATGGCAGGAGACTGTAATTTTTTCTTTTTCACGCGAGTATTGTTCTTGGGTTTTATTCTTATGGGTATTGTTAGTCAAAACCTCGTTTTGGGGTAGGTCAAAAGCAGGTTTTGGGGGGTCAAAAGCAGGTTTTGGGGTCGGCGCAGGGTCAAAAGCAGGTTTTGGGGTCGGCGCAGGGTCATAACCCTGTTTTGGAGTGGGCTTCCACAGCGAGACGTGATACCGGTTAGCCCTGCCATCGGACTTGACCCGTCGAATGTAACCCAATTGTTCCAGCACGTTGAGGCTCTTGGATACCGTGGGCTGTGAGCAACGCGCGATCTTCGCCAGCCGCTCCAAGCTGGGCCAGCAGATACCGGTGTTGTCGGCGTGACGTATCAGCGCCATGTACACCAGCAGGTCGTAGCCGCCCAACCGGTCATCATCCACCGCCCAATTCGGCAGCATCGAGAAACCCGAGTTCTGTGCTATACTTGTATCGGACATGTTTCCATTCCTTTCTATTAGCGCCTCTCTCCCGATTCCAGGGGGGAGGCGCTTACTTTATTCTTGTTCTTATCTTGTTTGATGTTGATGCGCCCGGTTTAGTGCGCATATATATATTATATAGCTAGCACATGCTACTTGCAATCAAGACTAATCTGATGTATATTTAAATTATGAACGCTAAAGACTACACCGTAACGACGGAGCAGTACGCGGAACGCTGGCACCTCAACATCCAGACCGTCCGCAGATACTGCCGTGAGAAACGACTGCCATACATCAAGGTAGGCAACCGCTACTACTTCAACCCCGACATCACACCACTACCCGTAGGAGCAACAATCAACGATGAATGACCCAAGAATCACACTGCCGCTCGCACGCTTGGCGGCAGACCCCGAACGCAAACAGACCCGCAACGGCACCCCCTACATGCTTATCCGAGTCGCCGCCACAGGCGGACACATGGACAAAACCACAAAACAATGGGTAGACCACGACACCATGTGGGCGACCATCTTCGAGTATGACCTGAGACTTGCGGAAACCTACGAACGCATGCTGCGCAAGGGTACCCCTGTCCGAGTCGAGGGTGTCCTGAAATGGAAGACCGGCACCGACAATCAAGGCCAGCCGCGCACCGACTTCATCATCGAACACGCGACCATCAGCCTCGCCATGCTCAAAGCCAAGAACCAGCAGACTCAGCAAGACCAGCAGTCCGGCAACCAGTGGCCGGGAACCGACCCGTTCGGCCCGAACAACTCGCTCAACCAGACCGACAACGAATGGGACGTGTTCTAAATGGCAGTGAACGTCACCGAGAAAGACAAGACGCTCAACGAGATCATCGACTGGTGCGAACAGTTAGCAGCGGAAGGCCTGAGACTGGCGAGCGCTCTTCTGATGGCTGGGAATCAGCGTTCACCCTTCTTGATAAGCTTGGAACCGCATGATTACTGCCGTTACCTCTTCGACGAAAACCATGTGCATGGCGTGCCTGACAAGTGGAGCAAAGGCCACGGGTTCGCGCTCAGCCTTGTCATGTTCAAATGCCATACGGGATTAACAAACGAAAACCGCAAAGCTGCAGCCGACTGGCGTGAAAAACATTGGAAGGACACGAAATGAGCAGAACAATCCGATACGGAGAATGCACCCACTGCGGCGAAACGGTGGGCACATATTACGTGACCTGCCCGTACTGCGGATACAGGTTGGCTGTGCACAGTCTGCCACCAATGGAGAAATGTGCGGACTAACCCAAATCACCACCGATTGAAAGGAACTACCATGACCCGCTATCTCGTAACAGACCAACAACTACGTCACGCAATACACTTTGCCATAAGCGCTATGGACACTGACAAGCAAGATAAGAATTACATCATCGACTCAACTATCAAAGTCTCCGATGAAGTCCTAGGATTATTAGCCTCATCGAAAACCACCGAACCGGAACAAACCGAGAATCCCAAACAGGATGCTGGCCGTGAAATCGATACGAGCGAATACCCATTCATCCAACTAGAGGCAGACGAACTCGTCCGAATGATCTGTGACGCCTACCAAACCGGCGTATTTTCAGGAAAGGAACAATCATGAAATTCACGAAACGCGCATACGTCAAAGTTTGGCAGAACTGCCCAGAAGACAACCGCGAAGACACCACCATAACCCTCTACGACTACGAGGACGCGAACGAACTCAACAGTATCCCAGTATCACTACTCTACCTGCTGGAATGCCATGCGTTCGTCAACAGTATGGAAGAATTCAACACCCTCGAACACTGCCTTACAGCCGAATCATTCGATCTCATAGGCTTCATCAAAACCTACCGGGACATGCTCAGCAAAACCGGCGACTTCTGGACACCCATGAAATTCATCACCGCCAGTCCGAAACCCGTGAACGGTATCCCACCCGTCTCATACTGCCCACGCTGCGGAGCATTAATCTGGCCAGACTCCACACAACGCTGCATCAACGGACAACCCGAAAACGACGCCGAATATTACCGACGAATCCTCGAAATCTACAAGAACAACCCAGACCCACTGTTCTGCCACAATTGCGGTCAACGCTTCAAATACGTCGGCCAAGACCAACTAGCCTACAAGCATCAAAGCAACCGCGCCAACATCCTACGCACACTCAAACTCAAAGCAGAAATACAACCAACATTCGACCTAGCGGAACTCAACCAATGATAAGCGAACCATTATCATTCAACCTGTTCATCCCCGGCATCCCCGCCAGTAAAGGCTCCTACCGTCCAATCACCGGCAGGAGCCGCACCACAGGCAAACCCGTAACCCGCCTCATACCAATGGACAAAAAGGAACGCCCATGGCGTAACCACGTACGCGACACCATCCTCAACCACAAACACCCAACCATCCCACCCAACTCATACATCAAAATAGAAACCACATTCTACCTCCCCCGCCCCAAAACCATCCCACCCACCAAACGCAAACACCCCACAGTCAAACCAGACATAGACAAACTCCAACGCGCCCTATACGACGCCATCACCGAAACCCAAATCTGGCATGACGACTGTCAAATAACCGACGTAACCAGCCACAAACGATACGCCGACAACACCACAACCGGCGTATCCCTCACAATCACATGGAAACCAAACCAATGAAACCAAAAAAACCAGAAATCAACTACTTCCGCAACACCACACCCGGCTACAAGCTAGGCCGCATTCTCGGCATCCTACTCATCACCCTAACCGTCCTACTCACCACCACCAGCACCATAGCCCTACTCAAACTACTCATAACCTACATCCTCGCGTAAGGAACCATCATGCCTCTCAGCCAACACCAAACCGAACTAGCCCTCCACTGGCACCGCAAACACTACAACACCGAATACATCGCCACCCTACTCAACACCACTGCAGAAGAAATACAAACCATCATCAACCAGCACAACACGCAAACTAAACTCAAGAAAGCGTAAAATACTCCTTATGAGCAACGTAACCAGAGACGCACGCGGACGAATAACCGGAGGCGTCAACAACCCAACCGGTAAAGGCGGCTTCCAAGAACGCCCACAAGACCGCAGCCGTAAATGGACAAAACGCGGCAGCGTGAAATACAACCTTCAGCAATTCCTTGAACTCACGAACGAGGAACTAGCGGAGTGGGTGCAGCGTATGGACGAACTGACCCAAGCCGAACAGATCGCCTTACGCCGGGTTCTTGAATCGAAGAAAAACGGTGAGAAAGCATTCCGCACTTATCAGGACGTTGCCAACCGTACTGAGGGCATGCCTCGACAGCAGGTTGACCAGACGGTGCAGATGTACGAGCCGCCTACGATCAACGTTACGGTGAAGTGAACAAACCCGAGCCTATTATTCTCAATAAGGCTCGGGTTTTCTCGGGTGAAGACCAGACTATTGAGAATCGCGCGCACATTATGGAACAAAACGGAACATTCAACCTCGTAATCCCCAAAGCATACGAAGATTTATTGTTCTTCCTCCATGACCGTGACAATCCGCCATACCGCTACTACGATTACAGCGGAGGCCGTTCAAGCGCGAAAAGCACCAGTGTAGCCCTAGCTTTAGCGCTCGAAGCCAGCATGTACCCCACCCGCATCCTATGCACCCGTGAATTCCAGAACAGTATTCAGGAAAGCGTCAAACAGCTCCTAGCGGATATCATCAGCCGTTATAAGCTTCCCGGTTTCACCATCACCCGCGAACAGATAACACACGCCAACGGCAGTGTGTTCTGGTTCAAAGGCTTGCACGAAGACCCCGAAAGCACACTCAAAGGCATCGAAGGCGTAGACCGGTGCTGGATAGAAGAAGCCCAGTTCATCACCGACCACAGTCTAGACGTATTGCTGCCAACCATCCGAAAGAACGGCAGCACCATTATCTTCACCCGTAATCCCCTAACCCCGGAGGATGCGATAACCACACGTTTCGTCACCCATCCGAGCCAGCTCACCCAACAACGCACCACCCACCATCACACCACATGGCGGGACGCGGAACAAGCTGGAATACTCCCGGAAGAGATTCTGCGACAGGTCGAGGAATCACGAAACAATCCAGACTTCGCCCACATTTGGGAAGGAATGCCCTACGAGAAAACAATCAACCAGATCATAAGCTGGCAGCAACTCACAGACGCGACCGAACGCCAACCTCAAACAGACGGCGGCGTAAGCTTCGGCGTTGACGTGGCCCGATACGGAGCCGACCGAACCGCCGTAGCCATCGTAAAGGGACGCCACCTAGTAGACCTCGTGAGCTGGAGCAAAACCAGTCTCGTCGAAACAGCGGAACGCATAATAACCCTTGCCGGAACACATCATCCAAGCATCATCAACGTGGACGATACCGGCGTGGGCGGAGGCGTAACGGATATTCTCCGCAGCCGAAACCAACCAGTGAACGGCGTCAACTTCGGAGCCAAACCCAAGCATCCCGACCGCTATCCGGCAGTCAGTTCGGAATTATGGTTCGAGTTTGCCGAACAGCTTCCGGAAATCACCATCAACCCGAATCTGGAACACCGAGCCGAACTGTTTCAGGAACTCAGCACCCGTGAATGGGCAATCAACAACAGAAACCTACGCGAAGTACAACGGAAGAAAGACTACAAAACAGAGAATCAGACTGGTAGCCCCGATCTAGCGGACAGCGTCCTTCTCGCCTACTACAAGCCGCTGCAACTCCCATCATGGGACGTTGCTGTCTGCTAGGTTTATGCGTTGCACCCGGTAGACTAGACGCAGGGTCTTATGACGAATCGAGGAAAAGTGAGCCTGCTGAACAATCTCCGTGAAGGTTTTATGAGCGCGTTCGACCATAACCATGCGCCCAGCATGTCCCCCACACCGATGGGCGGGAACATTTGGCAGCCGATGGGCGGCAACACTATTCCACTGCACGACACCTACGACAACCTGTTTCCCTACGTGAACGCTATCGCACAACGGTTCAGCACGGTAATCCCCTACGCCGTGGACTCGGACAATCAGCGTATCGACCCGGCTCCCGCACCATTGGCCGCACTCTACGCGCCCAACGACACGTATTCATGCTTGGAATTCCTCAAAATCGTTTGCACCACCATCCTCACCCAATCCCACTTGGATATTCTTATCTGGACAACTAACGGGCCGGGCGGAGACATTACAGCCGACAACATCATCGGATATACGCTGCTACCGTCGAACAGCCGCCAATACAATTCTTCTCGCTCAGACTGGTATCATCGCGTTACGATGGACTTGGGCAACGGAGAACGAGTCTACGAATTCTCCCGAAACGAAACCATCGCTCTCAACTACAGTCAGCATCCGAACGACCCGACGCGCGGCATTGCTCCTGCCATGACGGTGAAGAAGTGGGCGAACGTGGACGATATGATCGCCGACTATGAGCGTGGCTTTTTCGGCAACAACGCTGTACCAGCTGGAATGCTCGGCATCGTATCGGAAAACACCGAAGACTTCCAACGTAACCGCGACCGCCTCGAAAACACATTCCGTGGCGCGGGCAACAACAACGGAATCGTGTACAACATGATTCCGGTTGACCCTATGACCCATAAGCCCAGCACCACCAGTAAACTCGTGTGGGTGCCGTTCCAGAACGCCAACGACAGTCTGGACTTGCAGACCGTGAACAACGTGGTAAACAACCGACTGTCGAACGCTCTGGCAGTACCGGACATTATTCGCGGCATCGACAACGGCCAAACCTACGCCAACGCCGAACAGGCCGAACGCGCGTTCATCGAGAATACGCTGAAACCGTTGTGTATGACGGTGTGGGATAAATGGCAATTTGAGCTTGACCGGATCACCGGGGGACTTGGGTATGGCATCACTTTCGACCTCGCTCTGCCTTCCCAAACCGACGTGGAGAAGGTGCAGGCCGACATCCAGAAGGTACGTATTGACTCGCTCACCCAACTCCTGAACATGGGTGCCAGTCTGGAGTCTGCCGTGGATGCGCTCGGCTTACCCGACTCGTACAAGCGTCTTGACTTGCATCAGCAGGCTCCGACGCTGACTATCCCAGTAGCCGCGAAAAGATATGCGAGGAATATCAAACCGCAGGAAACAGCAACCGAGAAACGCATCCTTCCCGCCACCCGAACCTACGTGAACAGAATCATCCGAATGACCCGCCAATCCCAGAACGGACTCCGCGACGACTTGGAAGCCATCGGCAACCAATGGATAAACGACGTGAAAAATGACCTGACGACCAACCTCGCCGCCTACGCCCGCCGTACCGGCTACGAGTTAGAGCAGGTCATTACCGCGTGGACGGAACTCCACCCCGAAACCTCCATTGCCGTGGAAGTCGAGAACTACACTGCCGATGATTGGCGGCAACTCTACTTCTGGACTGAACTCCCCGATACAGTATATGAAGCCTACGTGGAACACTTGCGTAGCATCGCCAAGTCCACCAGCAAAACCATCACGAACAACGTCCTTGAACTGCTGAACCGTGCCGACGTGGAACAGTGGGACGCCGAACGCCTACGTAACGAGCTCGAACGCATGGGCAACGATCACGCCAAGCTGATTGCCCGCTGCGAAACCGTGCAATCGCAACGGCTCGGCAGTCTCTACAGTGCCCGCAATCTCAGCGAAACGCTCGGCATCCGACTGAACAAAGTATGGCATACCTCCGGTGACGGCAAAGTATGCGAATTCTGCCAACACATGGAAGGCAAGCGAATCTCATTGGATGACACGTATCTAGCTGAAAACGCCAGCGTCGAAATCGGAGACCGCACCTACGTGAACAACTTCGAGAGTATGCAAACCCCGAACGGACACCCCAACTGCCGGTGCTACGAGGATTACGAGGTGGTGGAATCATGACGTATGACATCCATTGCAAACACTGCGGACGCTACCTAGGTTCCTGCGCCCGTGACACGATGGTTACGTTGAAATGCCCGAACTGCAAAGGATTGGACGTGTACCGCATCGTGCTACTATGGGGGTCAGAACATTAAGCCCATTAAGGACGTTCAACCGCACCACTACCCTACTATTTGAAAGGGCCAAGATGAAGACTCGTAAGAGCTTCGCCAACAGCGGTGCCCCAGAAACCAATGGTCGTACCCTAACCTTCCTTGCCAACAGCGGCAAAGAGATGTGCGACGGACTCACCGTAGATTTGAAGACACTGAAAGCGCCGTTAATCGACGGCACTCTGAAACTGGTGTCCGATCTCACCGAGTCCGACAAACTATCCCTTCCGCTCCTGATCGACCACAGGCCCAGTATCGAATGCCAAGCGGGTGCAATCACCCGACTTTGGATGACCAATGACGGACTAATGGCCGAAGCGAAACTCAGTGAGGTAGATCAAGGAGAACGTATCCGACAGCTTGCCGCCGACGGATGCCTGACCAACAGTTTCAGCATCACCGTAGAATTCAACCAGCGTCCCGGCAAAGACGGTATCATCCACGATGGCGAACTACTGGAAATCAGCGTCGTCTATCGTGGGGCCGACCCAAGGGCCGCTTTCACCGCAATCAACAGCCGCAACAACAAGAAGGGAGACACCATGACCCCGGAACTCCTGAAGAAACTGGCGCGTACCATCGCCCAGTTCAAACTCACCCCGGACGAGGCGGAACAGCTCACCGATTCCATCGGTAACATCATGCAGTCCGCTCTCGATGACATTACCGCTGCCATCACCAACCAGAAGGAAGGCGAGGGCGAGGGCACCCCGGCACCGGAGGACCCCGTGCAGACTTCCAACGGTCGCCAGACCATCATCATTAACAAAGCCAACCACGCCGCCCACCAGTCGGGTACCGTGAACTTCTCCCACGACCGTAAGACGTGGCTTGACTCCGACGACGCCATGATCGCGTTCGAACGTGCCCTGATCGACACTGATAACAAGGGTGTCGAAGCATTCCACCGTGAGTGGACTGACACCGTGAACCGTAACATGTCGGACACCGCATCGTTCGGCGTTGACACCACCAACGTGGACAAGTTCATCCCGACTGCGGCAATCACCACAATCGCGGACGCGCTGAACACGCGTGGCTCCGGCCTGTGGAACCTGCTGCGCAAAACCGGTATGGATCGCCTGACCATCGGTGGCAACATTGCCGGTCTGACTGACCAGACCCGTGCTCACGGCTACCCTGTGACCTCCTACGGCACGAATAAGAAGGAACAGGTGCTTTCGTTTGTGAAACGCGAGCTTCAGGCCGACTACACCTACAAGTACATTAACCTGAACAAGGGCGATATCCGCCGCACCCAGCGTCCGGGCGCTCTGCTCCGCTACGTGCTTCAGGAACTCCCGAACTACATCGTCCAAACCATCGAACGTCAGATCACGCTCGGCGGTTACACGGACATGGCGCATTTCCGTTCGGTTGTGACTGACGCGGCAGACAACAAGTCGTCCGAATGGAAAGGCAACCGTTTCGCGCTCTCCTACACCATGACGGATAAAACTCCGCTGATGGACTTCGTGCGTGCCTCCCACATGGTTCGCGCTCAAGGCAACAAGGTGCTGCTGTGCAACGCTGACACCGTGGCCGACCTGCTGATGTCCGCGAACTCGAACGGCAACACGTATATCGCTCTCGGCGGTGACGATACTCTAGCCCGCGCCCTCGGCGTTAACCAGATCATTACCCCTGAATGGTGGACGGACACGGACGACACCACCACTATGGGCGTCATCATGGCCGCATCCCACTACGCGGTGGTTGGCGATACCTCCATCGAAGCTTTCACTAACTTCGCGTTGTCCACTAACACCAACGAGTATCTTCAGGAGATTTACGCTGGTGGCGGTCTGGACGCGGAGAAGTCCGCCGTGGTCATCAAGCCGAAGAGTGAATGAGGTGATCTGCCATGACGATTAAACAAGTTCGATTCGTTAAAGCGGACTCTCGTAACCCGGTTCAGAACATCGCCGAACTAGCAGTGTTCGACGCTTCGGGTAATCCCGTTAACCCTCCGACTTCCCTTGCCGATGGCAGCGTGACGACCGCGAAACTAGCTAACAATGCTGTCACTTCCAGTAAGATTCAGGATGGCAGTATTACCGGCTCTGACCTTGCCAACAGTACCGTAACCGCAGCCAAGATCGCGAGCGGTGTTCTGCCGACCAACGCGACCAAGGAAAAGGCCGGTCTGGTCAAGCAGGCCACGCACGTTAACGACCCGGCTGGCGACACTCCGACTAAAGCCGAGTTTATCGCGCTCCGTAACGCCTTGATCGCAGCCGGACAGATGGCGTCCTCCTGACACGCTACCCTAAACAGTAGCGGGACTGCACCGCAAAAGCCCTATCTCCTACAATGGGAGGTAGGGCTTAACTTATTTTCGGAAGGAGCAAACATGGACGTCGACGTAAGCGTAATCGATCAAGTGGGAGAGACGGTCTACGCGCGGTGGAAGGATGCCGCGCTCGCAGACCTTGCCAACATCATATGCCAAAAAAACCTATTCCCGATTACGGATGATTACGTGGGAATTGTCGTAGGAGATGGCCGCCACATAGCGTTACTGGCATGGTATTCGGAAGTAACCAACGTGCAGACCACCGACGGTGTGAAGCTTGATTTTCGCGTGAACTACGATATGGGCGACGGGTGGACGCCCGAAACCAAATACGCTAACTGTCTGACAATCGCGCAATGTTTTAATGTCGGTACGGTAGTAACCGTGACCGGAACGCACGGGTTCGCCAAGCTTCCCGCCCCATTATCTTCAGTATTGGCGGCTGTCATCGAGGCAGATCAGAACGTTCTTGAACAGACCGACCGCATCACGTCGAAAAGCATCGAGGATGTGAGCGTGAGCTACGCAACGATCAACGAGACGGCTATGGAACGCGCGTTGACCCCGTACCAGTCGCTTATTAGCCAGTGGAGCCTATGCCGGAACGGAGTCCAGACTGGTGGCATTCTCTCCATGCCTCGCAAGCATCATCAATTACCGTGGTGGTTGAACGCTCAGGATTACATGGGGGGTGATTACGCTTATGGCAACGCTCTGTGACCCGTTCCGCTTGTTCCCGAACCAAGTCCAGACAGCGACGCTTTGGCGGTACACGGCTCCCGGTCTGCCTAACGAACAATTGGCCGACTTGCAGGTGATTGTGAAGCATTCCACTCAGTCTGACCAGCCGACCGAATACGAGTCGCGGATCAGCAGTCGACGTTTCCATATTCAAACGGACACGGTTCCCGAGAACTTGCGGGAAAACATGGAACTATGGCCCGATCTCATGGTTGAATTGTCCGATGGCAGAGTGTACCAAGTCACGCAAGCCAGTCGAGGCGATGACATGGACATGGGGGAAACCCGGTTCATCACTGTGTACGGGAACCCGTATGGAAGGGATAGTCTATGAGCTACCGGTTACAGTTGTCCGCTGAATGGACACGCAAACTCTCCACCCAACAGTTGAACAAGGGCGGAGTGAGAATGATGACGGATATTCTCAAGATGGCACGTCAGAACGCTCCCGTCTTGACCGGCGCTTTGCGTAACAGCGGACGTTTCCAACAGCTCTCCACCATGAAGTGGCGTATCACGTTCGGCAACAGTCGCGTACCTTACGCACGTATCCGCGAACACACGAACCGGTTGCACCCGAACACGGTACGCTACCTCCAGCGAGCGCGGAACACCGCCGCTAGCCGTGCTAAATCATATTTCAACCTAGGATAGGAGCGCCATCATGATTGATCTGGCCATGTGCATGACCCTCCAAAACGAGGGTTTCGGCACTTACGGAAAGACTTTGTTTTTCGGCACCAGCCCAGTACTGGACACGGGCAGCGTCACGAACGCCGAAGGAATCTGGGTTAACGCGAACACCGTGGACATCAACGGCGACCTCTACACGGATCAGCTCACTATCAGTAGCCGCTATTTCGACGTGATCGAACAAGGCCGTCTGATGCTCCGACTCCTGCACTTCGTCAACAATCGACTACATGACTATTGCCAACTGACCTGCAACCCCATAGCTGATATAGACTTTGTATCAATCCGTGTGCATCCGGCGACCGCCATCGACATGGACGCCATCGACGGTGAAGGCCGCTGGGTGAAAAGCATCCGGTTCAACGTGGATTACAAGCTCTCCCCCGAAACGGTAGAATAGGAACCGTCCATTAGTCGCCGCGTGTGCAGTCCCGTCCGACGAAAGGACAAACAATGGCTTCCTACCCCCTTATTGGCAAGAAGACAGTCTACATCGACGATATGGTGATCTCCCCCGACTACGTTCAGGATGAAGCTGGCACCATTACCATGACTCCCGGCACTACCGAAGTGTCCTCGCAGTCCGGCACTATCAACGTACCGAATGGCTCATATGAGGAAATGAGTTTCGAGCTGAACATTATCTGTCCGAGCGTCCGCTACCTCGGTATGCTGTTTCCGGAACTGTACCATAATGCGAAGTTCAAGCGTGTTATCTCCGGCTCACTGTCCGAGACGGGTCAAGTGCGTTTCGGCGGCACCGAATGTGTTTCCAACACTCCGCGTGACATCATTATCCATAACGTGTGCGATGGCCATTCGTCAGCGCAGGACTTCCGTATCCCGCAGGCGCTAATCAGCGCGGGCGGCGAGTTCACCGTGAGCCTGTCCGACCCGTTCGTGGTCACACTGTCCGGTTCGATGACTCCCGGTGCGAACGGTGCCGTGGTCATGGGCGAACTTGATTTGAATACCCCAGCGTATTACGACGAGGATTCCGGCACCATCAAGACGGAGAACGTTCAGGTCACCGCGCTTACCGCGTCCCCGGCGAACATTTCGGGCAAGGTCGGCGATCATGTGACGGTGAATGTGGCGGCGTCTCCGAATGGTGCGACTGGTACCATCACCGCCACCGTAGTTGAAACCGCTAAGGCTGTCGCTACGGACAACGGGGACGGTACTTGGGGTATTCAGTTGAAGCAGGCTGGTACGGGTACTGTCACGTTCAAGGCTGGCGCTGTTCAAACCGTGGTTAACTTCAATGTCGCCGGTGCGTGAGCATAAGTAACGCCCGTCACCGTAGCAGGCATAGTCGGATGACGGGCGCGAGATGGAGAAGTTCCGAAGGGGAACAGTCCCATGATATCACACGAATGGAGCAACAATGACTACCCCTGTTTTGAGCATCGACACTCGAGAAGCGTTCCGCACCCTCACCGTGAAAATCGACGGCACCGTGTACACCATGCGCCCGCTTGGCTCGAAGGATATGCTCACGATCTTGGATAATGCGGAGACAATTGATAAGCTGAGCGCTGGTGTGACTAACCGTGAGACTTTGGAAACCGCTGAAAAGATTATCTTCCCGCTGGTTGAATCGCTTATGAGTCCAGCTGATAAATTCTCCGTGTGGGCTGAACAGACCCGTAAGCGTAGCGACCTTGCCTATCAGCGTGCCATGACCGCGTTGTGCGGGCTTATGGCGAAGAACATCACGGTTGACATCAAAGGATAATAGTGAAGTCGTGGGATAGCCTGCTCACCCCCGCCGAACGGGAGGGTATGAGTAAATTCAAGAAACGGGAGGCGGCACGTAAACCGCTCCCGTCCGTTCGTATCCTCGCTGAACTCGGTGACTTGTACGGGTGGCAGGCTATCCGCGACGTATTGGAGAACAACGTGACCCCCGATCTGATGATGAAACTTATCAAGGAGGGACGCCGTATCCAACGCTTGAAGCTGGCAGACCACTATCGTATGACGTTCGAGTGTTTCGCCGCCGCGTTTAGCAAGCATGGTGACCGGACGATAACCCGTATCATTGACGCTCTCGGAAAGGACGTGTGATGGCAGACTCGACACTGACTCTAGACGCCGAGATCAACACCGGCGATTGGAACGCTGGCGTAAAGGATATTCAATCGGGTAGTCGTCAGATCGAAGAGTCGGCGCGACAGGCTGATGAAGCGTTTGGGAACGTTGATAAATCTTCAAGCAAGTCTTCCAGCGGGTTAGGGAAGTTCGGTGCCGCCGCCGGTGCCGTTGGCGGTCTTGTTTCCTCGGGTATCGGAATGGCTGTGGACGCCATCGGTGATCTTACCGGAGACATTATCGAAGCCTCCGACTCTGCGGACAAGTTCAAAAGCACGCTGAACTTCGCCGGACTGGATACGGGTACTATTGACGCGCTCACAGCTAGCACTCAGACTTACGCCGACCAGACGGTTTACAGCATCAGCGATATCCGTAACGTGACCGCTCAGCTTGCCGCGAACGGAGTACAGGGCTTCGACAAACTAGCCGAAGCCGCTGGTAACTTGAACGCTGTCGCCGGTGGTAACGCGCAAACGTTCAGCTCGGTGGGCATGGTGCTTACGCAGACCGCTGGCGCTGGCAAGCTCACCACAGAAAACTGGAACCAGTTAGCCGACGCCATCCCCGGTGCATCCGGCAAACTTCAAGAGGCCATGCTCAAGAACGGCGCTTACACTGGGAACTTCCGCGACGCGATGGAGAAAGGCGAGATCAGCGCGGAGGAATTCAACCAAGCCTTAATGGACTTGGGTATGACGGACGCCGCGAAGGAAGCCGCTACCAGCACCAGCACTATCGAAGGTGCGATGGGTAATCTGGAAGCGTCCGTTGTCAGCGTGGGTACGACGATTCTTAACCAGTTCAAAGGCCCGTTGACATCCGGTATCAGCATGTTGGCGCAGAGAATCAGCGGACTTAGCGGCGTGTTTACGGGACTAGTGCAGACTATCGGCCCGATTCTCTCACAAATCGGCACAACGTTCCAGACAGCGTTTCAACCAGTTGTGGGAATGGTGCAATCTCAGTTGCTTCCGGCACTCAAGCCGCTTATGAGTGCCTTACAGAATATCGGCAATGCCATCATGCCTGCAATCCAGCCCATCGCATCAGGGTTAGCTACCGTGGCGAGCATCATCGTGCAAACTATGAGTGTCATCTCAACTGCCGTAACGCCGGTGATTAATAACATCGCCTCGTCGATTCAGACGGTGCTTCCGGCACTCCAGCCGCTAATGAGTGCTTTACAGAATCTCGGTAATGCCATCATGCCTATTATCACGGCCGCAATCCAGACCATTGCACCAGTGTTGTCTACCATAGTGAGCTACATCGGGCAAACTATGAGCGTTATCGCAACTGCTGTAACGCCGGTGATTAATAACATTGCTGCGTTGATTCAGGCCGTGCTACCCGCCATCCAATCAGCGTTTCAATCGTGGGGTTCAACGATTCAGGGTGTCATTAACGCGGTTTTCCCATTCATCCAAACGATTGTCACATCCGTTATGAACGTTATCAACGCGATAATCACCACCGTATTGGCAGTGATTAACGGCGACTGGTCTGGAGTATGGGAAGGAATCAAGAGTATCGTTTCCAGCGTCTGGGACGGGATTAAAAGTATCGTTTCCGGTGCCATCAATGCAGTGTCAGGCATCATCTCAAGCGTGCTGAACGGTATCAGCGGTATTTTCAGCAGTGTATGGAACGGTATTAAGGGCGCGGTAAGCAGTGCATGGAGTGGGATCACTAGTGCTGTCAGCAGTGGCGTAAGCTCGATGATGAATTTCATCACCAGTATCCCAAGCCGTATCATGAGCGTGTTCAGCGGAGCCGGATCATGGTTGCTGAGCGCCGGACAGAACATTATTCAAGGTCTGATTAACGGCATCACGAACGCCATCGGCGGTGCCATTTCAGCAGTCAAGAACGCTGTTGGCGGTATCATCGACGGTGCCAAGAGCCTACTGGGTATCGCGTCCCCGTCTAAGGTGTTCGACCGTGAAATCGGTCGGATGATTCCGGCTGGTCTTGGACGTGGCGTATCGGAGAACGAGCGTGCGGCCACTCGTCCGGTGGAAGACATGGTGAATTCTCTTCTACCATCGTCCATCGTGACGCCCATGCCGGTAGTGTCTAGCCCGGTGCCCATGAACGCGAATAGTAGCCCGCGTGTGAGCGCACCTATCACGGTGAACGCGCTTGACCCGAACGCGGCCGCTCAAGAGACTGTGAGGGTGATTAATTTCCATTACGTGTGACAAGCTGCGCGGGTAGACTGAGGGTATGGCTATCTTTACCCTTGACCCGCGCGATGTCCGTTTGACCCTGAACGGGTTCCCCTTGTATGGGACTGACTCGTATGGGTGTGAGTGGCACGTAACGTTTCAGAACGTTTCGGGATTGTTCGACGGTGTTGGTTCGACCTTGCAGACCAAGGGTAAGGCGTGGTCTGACGGATGGTTTAGTAATATTCCAGTGGCTCAGGGTCGCTCGATCGCCATTGAGGGTCATATTATCGGCAGATGCACGGAAAACTGCATCAATGCTTGGGATGCGTTCAAACGTTCGTTCAACATCACGGGACAGTCGCTTGTTATAAAGTTGGGGAACATCAGCCGTCAGGTGCAGGTCATGCAATCGTCTTCCGCTCCATTGGTGGAGTGGGCTGGCGTCAATATTCTTAAATTCAGTATCGGGTTGACTGCTTTGGACTCGTATCTTTACGATACGCAGTCGGTGAGCAGCAATACTGGTTTGCCGCACACTCAGGGCGGTATGATGTTCCCCTACCATTTCGAGGATATAGACACGGGCAAGGGTTCAACGTGGGGGTGGCCTGAAACAATCGTGTCGGGTAGCGTGTGCCTTACTAACACGGGTAGTGCTCCGAGTCCGGTGACGATTCGTATCGATGGGCCTGTGGTTAATCCGCAGGTTGAGCATAGTCCTAGCGGGCATATTATGGCGTTCGATCTTAGTTTGGGTGAGGGTCATTACATTCTTATCAACGGTGCCACTCATGAGCTTCTTGTCGATGGCACTGATCCGGCGCGTGGCAGTGTGACGCGACGTGAATGGAGTTACGCGGAGGTCGGGGAGAATATTTGGATGTTCAGTGCCGAGGAACCATCGGATAACGCTCGGATGACTGTCACGTTTAACCCGGCTTACATTTAAGGAGGCATACGGATGCTATTTCTTGCGAACAGATTGCCTCAATCGAATGGCTTGTACTCGGACACGGCGCGTGTATTGTGGCAGCGTTCCGGCTTGCAGTTCGTCGCCGTCACGTTGAACGACGGCACGGTGATAGCCGAACTCCCCGACCTGCAATTAACCCACCTGACGTACCGTTTCGAGGAAACAACCAGCGAAACAGCCACGCTCCCGTGGCGCAATGCTCCACGAAACTGGGATGAAGCCACCACCCCATATCAGGCCGCCATACTTCTGGTGCGCGAATCCACTGTGTTGTGGGGCGGTATCGTAGTCAAACGCGAGCGTGCAATGCGCGGAGACGGATTAACACTGACGTTGGCAACCGTCGAACACTATCTCGATAACGTGTACGTACAGGATCATACGTACACGAATCGTGACCAGTGCGAGATAGTGGAAGACCTCGTAACTACCACGCTTAAAAACCACCGTTTCAATCTCGTTGTCGAAGCGTCCCCGAGTAGCGTCAAACGTGACCGCACGTATGAAGCAGAAAGCGACAAGACCCTGCTAAGCGTGCTGCAAGAGCTTGCCAACGTGCTGAACGGGCCGGAATGGTGTACATCATGGCGTGCTATCAACGACGGCCATTATGAGCCTGTGATGACGGTAGCCGACCATATCGGCTCCACCACGTCAAGCACCACGTTCGACGAAAGCGTTATGACCACGTTTAATCTGCTGGAGGATTACACGAACGGGTACGGTGCTAACGCGGTAATGGCTGTGAGTACGGCTGACGCTGGAGACCGTCCGCAATCCGATTGGATGATCGCAAACCAACCTAACAGGCCCATGCTGGAATATGTGTTCCAACCGTCCACCAGCATCACGAACAAGAGTACGCTGAACGAACACGCCAAGGCCTCGTTGTTGCAGATGCAGAACGGTACCCAGACCATCACTATGGGCTTGAGTCTGCTTTCCGCTCCTATGGTGTATGAGGAATGGAAGCCGGGCGACCTCATATCGTGGACAGTGGCGGAAGACGCCGAGCATTTCCCCGACCATAATCACGGTAAAGCCCGTATCATCGGGTACGAGATAGATTTTAGTCAGGCGTGGACCATCACACCTATATTGCAGCAGGAGGACACGAATGCCGAGCAAATTCAAGTTCAGTTTAGATAGCGCGGACGCTACAGCACGCCAGTTCTCAGACATTAAACGCCAGTTGCAGGAACTGCCGCCGAGCATCGTCAACAGTGTTAAACCTATGGTCGATGAGATTACGAAAATGTATGAGGAAGTGCAGACGCTGACCAGCAATCTTGACCAGCGTGTGCAGGAAAGCAGCACTCGCAACAACTATACTCGTGCCGAGATTGACGTTAAAACTCAGACGTGGAACTGGGGTGTATTGGCTCCCAATCGTGGTGGTACTGGTATCGCCAACGCTTATAACAATGTGTTTGCGTCAGGCTCTTGGCGCGCGGTGTGGGTGTTGTCTAACGGCACTATGGGCACGGTCCAGTCGATTCGTGCAGTGAAGACGGATATCGTGGACGCCGACGACTTTATTCCGGTTGACGCTCTACGTAAGGTGAAGTGGCGCGTATATCGGATGAAGGATGACAAGAACCAGAATCTTGATGATGCTCAGCCGTTGGTCGGTATGATCGCCGACGATTTGGACGAAAACGGATTGGGGTTCTTCTGCGAATACGATGAAGACGGCACGCTGGTAGGCATCAACTATCCCATGCTTGGTGTGGCGGCGCTCCGACTCGCTCAACAGGTAGCGGATGACTTGGACGCGCTCAAAGTTAAGGTTGATGCTCTATCCGCTGACAAAGATAAAATGGTCGTAGACGATTCGGAGGAATGATTATGGCTATCATCATGCACCCGCTTACCGCGAAGAACGGTTCCCCGGAGTATATGGCGGACGATTACAGGCATGCCATCAATCCTCTGCTGTTGCCGTCCGATGGTACCGCGTTCAACGGGCTGTCAGGTATCCGTTACGGTTCTCCGAGTCCTCTGGTCACGGTGAGCGGTCTGACGGTTACGGTCAAACCTCATTGCGGTACCATCAGCCCGTGGGATGGTTTGGGCGCGTATACCTACGCTATCACCACTAATACGACCGTGCAGTTGGCGGACTCCACCAACAGTTACAAGATCGCGGTTACTGTGGAAGACCCGTCTCAGTCGCATGGTACGACTCCACGCGGCAGACTCGAAGTGTTTACCGCTGGCACTCCTGACTCGAATATCAATGGTCTGGTGATTGCCGAGGTTAACGCCGGTGTTGCGTCGGACGTGGCTCCGATTCTTCGTAATAACGCGGTGCTGATGGCGCGTGATTTTGAACAGCTTAACACTATTGCCGCGATGAACGGGCAGGAGGCTGTGACGATTGCTGATAATGCTCATTATGTTAGAAGCGACAGCTCGTGGGAAGTTGAACCTGAAGACCGTTGGTATAGATTCGACCTGAAATTCCAAGACGAATCGTCGTTCGTTCCGATTCCATACGGTGGGGGAAGCAATATTTTCTGGAACCCGAAACTGCGGTTAATTAGCGTAAAGTTGGCTCCGTTTATCTCCCGTGTCGGCGTGAGTACGTTCAGCGTATATTTGGCAAAAACTGGGACTTTCGGCGTATCAAAGTCCGTTGGACTTGGTCAGGCGGAGTTTGAGAATAACACCGGACGAGGTGCTGAGTTGACTTTGAATGGCAACTATACTGGCTCAATCTTGGTAGGCCCACAAATGTCAGCCAATGATGTAATCCGTCCGTTGGGAAGCTTCGTTGTTCCGATTCCGAAGAACGTCGAGGTGCGAGCCACGGGCGGCACGCTACTATGATTCAAATCGAGTAATATTCAGTACTGCCTCTGAACAGGCCAGCACACACTACCGCTGCGAGTGTCTGAAGAACTACTGGCACCTATGTTCCTCACACTCACCACACCAGCGGCGGTGACAGCGAGAAAACCGGTATTGCTTCCACCGTTCGAAACCATCAGAAGGTTCGACATCTCGGTTTTCGGACGGTACGCCTCTCTAATCGTCTTACCTCATTGAACCGAATCCCACGAACCGGAACCAATTTTCACTGAAGACACTTGAACCGCGCACGATGATTCTCCGTAGATGACGGTTATCCTTCCGCCACTCCATGACTCACTCACGGTTTCACAAACCGGCTTCCATGCGCCGCCATCCATGCCATAGTGAGCATTATCGGCCACGGTTTACAATAGCGACTATGACTGATATTCTCACGGCAATCATCGGCGTAGGCGGCGTAGCTCTCGGAGGATTCATAACATGGTTAGCTAACCGTAGATCAGACTTGACTAGCGCGTATCAAGCTTTAGTGTCCGCTCAAGGGGATATGAAACGGCAGATCGACGCGCAAGACCAGAAGATAAGCGCACTAATCAAGAACCGTGATGAGATGCAGTACACGATTGATCTTGAGACTGGTTATATTCGCGCGTTGGGTCACTGGTTGGCACAATTCTGTGAGATTATCGAGCCTGAGTTTCTGGAGAATCATCCTAAACCGTCGTTGCCTGATGATTTACGGGACCGTATTGCATCGCTTGATGAACTGGCTGGAGATAATGACTAGTCGAGCTTGTTTATGAACATGACTCCTTATGGGCGTTATGGGTAATAATAATCTCGATTCGTTCGATGATAAGATAATCCTATGAGACGTTTCAACCGGTGTGTGATCTTGTATTATTGCTCGCCGCCGTCTCGTTGATAGTCAACGTTCTGATGACGGCCTACGCCGTTTTATGCATGGCGTAGCTGTTCTTCTACACAATCAATCTATAGGAGGAATTTCGATGGCTTTGAACGGTATCGATATTAGTAATTGGCAGGCTGGTATCGACTTGTCTGTCGTACCGTGTGATTTCGTTATTAGTAAGGCGACGGAGGGATGCTGGTATGTGTCAGCTGATTGCGCTCGGCAGGTGGAACAGGCGTTAAGTCTGGGAAAGTGCGTGGGCGTATACCATTACGCCAACGGTGGTAACGCTGTTTCCGAAGCTGACTACTTTGTGAACAATTGCGCGAATTGGGTTGGCAAGGTCGTATGGTGCTTGGATTGGGAGCAACAGGGTAACGGACTGGTCGGGTCTGGCGCGTCTGCTCAGCAGTGGATTAGGTCGTTCTGTGACCGCGTGTACGAGCGTACAGGCTCCCAGCCTATCGTCTACGTGGGAGCGTCCATGCTTAACGACGTGCAGAACATTGGTGATCGTGGATTGTGGGTAGCCCAGTACGCGAATATGGACGCTACTGGGTATCAGGATACGCCGTGGAATGAGGGCGCGTATGCGTGTGCTATCCGCCAGTATTCGGGCAATGGTCGTCTGCCCGGATATTCAGGCAGTCTTGACCTTGACAAGTTTTATGGTGATGTTGACGCTTGGAATGCGTACAAGGCTGGTCATTCGAGTGTGACCAACGTGCCGACCCCTTCCGCTCCTGCTCCGTCTACTCCCGCGTCTGGCACGTATATCGTGCGCTCTGGTGACACGTTGAGTGGTATCGCGTTGATGTATGGGACTAGCTGGCAGGTGTTGGCGCAGATTAATAATCTGTCTGACCCGAATCTGATTTATCCGGGTCAGGTGTTGAATATCAATGGCACTGCTAATACTGTTCAGCCCGGTAGCGGAACGTATACGGTGCAGTCGGGGGACACACTGAGCGGTATCGCAGCCAAGTACGGGACTTCATGGCAGACTCTCCAGCAGCTTAACGGCATTGCCGACCCGAATCTGATTTATCCGGGTCAGGTGCTGAAACTGCCGGGCGGCGCACCGTCATCGTCTGTTACACCGTCACCGTCCGTTATGACGTACACTATCCAGCCCGGTGACACATTGAGTGGTATCGCCGCTCAATACGGTACCAGTGTTTCCAATCTGGTGGCGTTGAACGGTATCGCCAACCCTGACGTGATCTACGCGGGTCAGACAATCCGCATCAAGTAAACTATTCGATAGGAGGTTATTATGAGCATTAATACTGGTGAGCCGACCAAGGACACCGCGGTCAATAACGAAGTGTCGGACGGTAATGATAATTACGTGCCGACGTTCAACGCAGCGACTCGTAAGTGGGCGTATCTGGTTTCCGGACTGGTTGGTATCGCCGGTGCGGTGCTGAGTTTCGTGAGCGCCGTGCCGGACATGCCGTCGTGGGTGGCTGTGCTGGGTGGTGCTTGCGCTCTGGTCGGCTCCGGCGTGGCGGGAATGTTCGGCGTCCACTACGCAGGCATCTCCGAGTGAGGTGATGATTGCGTTGCTTGAGGTTAATCAAGCAATCATGCAAGGAGCATAACCGATGTTCGAAACATTTCAAGCCATCATTAACGCTGGAGGATACGACCTTGACGATCTCACTCAGCGCATCAAGACGCTGTATGCGATGGGCGAACTCACAGAGGACGAGATGGAACAGCTCATCGAACAGGCTCAGACGAACGCCAAGCCCGACGATTCCTATGCTCCGCTGGCTGACCGTGTGAAGGCCATCGAGGAATGGGAGACGACCATCGAGGAGCGTTTAAGCAAGCTGGAATCAGGTTCATCGACCGACCCCGGCGAATCTGAGAAGCCCGCTGACGAGTGGCCGGAATATAAGCAGCCTACCGGCGCGCACGACGCCTATCATGTAGGCGACAAAATCACCTACAACGGCAAACACTACACGTGCGTTCTGGACGGGTGTGTGTGGACTCCAGACGCTTACCCGCAGGGGTGGCGTAAGGAAGCATAAGCCACGTCTACACTGGTGTTTCCACGTGGTAGACTGGTGTTGCTCCTTTCGAGCGATGGTGTGATGACCGAATAAACTAGCCCGACACTGGTCTTGACGACTGGTGCCGGGCTATTCTTTCTTTTTTCAGTTGTTCAAGAGGAATTCTCGATTTCGGTATTCGCTGAACACTGGTATTTCTTCTGGGTGATCGTTGTAGGCGCTTACCAGCCAACCGTTCTCATATGATTCCGTGGGGTGGGCGTGGATACGTCCGTGGCATCCCATTGTTCCCGAGCCGCACACGGTAATGAGATTGCTGGGCAGGTTCAATCCTTCCCACGCGTGGGAGCGCATACGCCTGTGGTGCAGGTTGAACGCGGAGGCGCTTAACGTTCTCCCGCAGATGAAGCATCTGCCGTGGTCTCGGTGGAACACTTTTATACGGGTTTCGATATCAGGGTTTGTTTTGCTCACTCGGATACTCTTTCGCAGTGGAAGAAGTACAAGGTTATCGGGGCGACGAGTTTGAAGAAATATTGCCTATCGGTGTCTGTCTTGCATTCATGAATGGCCGTGATCTTAACGCCTTCAACGCTGCCCAGAACGTCGTAGAGCTTGAGGAACGCTTTGGCGTCTTTAATCCCGATTTGACCGAACGTGAGTTCCTGTCCGAGTCCGTGGGTGTCGATGATTTCTTGTGCTTGTGGGGTTTGCTGTAAGAGGTTGATGATCGAGGTCAGATAGTTGATGGTGTTCATTGTTGCTCCTGTGGTGTGATGATGATGATTGGGTTAATCGTGCAAGGTTCTAGTCTTTGGTTAGGATGTCATAGCCGAGGTGTTCGGCCAACCGCAACCGGTATTGTTTTTGCGGTTTACGGCGTCCGGTTTCCCACATGGCGACCACGTTTGGGCTGGCTACGTCGATTCGTTCGGCTAGTTCCGCTTGTGAATATCCGTGGCGTAGACGCCAGTATTTGATGCACTGGCCGATGGTCACCTTGTCGCTGATGGTCGCGTAGTCAACTGGGATGTTGCCGATGTTCTGTCGTGTGAAGAACTGGCCTGTCTGGCTGTCCTGTTCTACGGTGACTTCGTGGCCGTTGATTACGGTCTTGATTTTGTTTTGCTTGCGCATGTTTTACCTCCATACGATGTGTGATATATAGATCATATCATATTGTTTCTGTTTTGCCAAACAGCTCACTAATGGCTTCGCGCCCATCGTCAGTCAGCGCGAACCGCCAGCAATGACGATGCCGACTATTCACCCCATTCCTATCGACGCGATACACATGACCGGAACGCTCAAGCTCGATCATGCGCGACCTCAATCCTTGCGGAGTGTCATCATACTTCGCTAAAACCGCCATACGTTCGATTTCCTCATGGGTAAGCGGTCGCTTAGCCATCCACAGAATCAGCAGAACGTGAACCTGTTGCAGGCTGAACATTACGCCACCGTCGTTTCAGCCGAGTGGCGGAGGAACGCGGCCATACTCGCTGCCACAATCCACCCGGCCACCCACTTGACTCCGAACCGTATCCGGTTGATTTTGGCTGCCATCGCCCATACCGGGAGCGACACCCACGGGCTGAGACACCAGCCGCAGTAGGCGAGTTCTCCGAGACTATCCACGTAGTCCGTGGCCCACGTGGGGAGTGAGTTGGACAGGTTCTCGGTCTTTACGGTCAGCTTGCGGCGGAGCGCGGAGAACACGTAGCCGGGACCGGGCGAGAGCTGCACGACAGTGGTTACGTATCCCGCTGTGATTCCAGCGGAAAGCACGGCAGTCCACCAATTAGTTTTCATTGGTTTTCCTTTCCTCGTGGCGACGCCAGCAGTGATACCGTTTGTCGTAATCCGCGTACAGGCTTTCGTAGAGTTGTTTCGCCTCGCTAGTGGCTTCGTCGTGGTCGAACCCGTGCTGTTGCAAGACGTATTGAGCGGCACCGATCCAGATGGAGCGGCGAACGTGTTGATACCAGCGGTCGAACAGTTTGCCGCACACTTTGTCGTGTTTGTTGTCTCCGAGGAAGTCGGCAACGCTTTCCACCACGAACGTACGCAGAGTGTTCGCGGTGATATGGTTACGGTCGAACAGTTCCAGCACATCGCTGGTTAAAATGCTATTCTTCACTGGGTTCCTCCTCTTCTTCTTCGGTTTCGTCATCGTCCACTAGATAATCGTCAAGGCTGATGTCTTGCGGCTCGAAGTAAAACAATCCGTCCAGCAAGATCATCGGGTAGCGCACGATTACGCCTTGATCTTTGGCGATGGCGCGTATCGCCCGGGCGGTGGGACTCCCAGACGGTACGATACGGAGCCTACGCCCCATCTGTTGGGCGTACACGCGGCACGTCATCAGATAAACGGCGCTCTGCCGCTTGCATGTGGGGCATCCGTCGAATAGTGCGAACATGTCCGGGCTTTCCAGAATGGTTGCGGTCTGCATCAGAATGTCACTCCCAGAGCGTCGGCCAGCACATCGGAGATATGGAGCGTGGTCAACTGGCGACGCTTATGTTCTTCGATTTCTGCGGTAATGTCCTTACGGTACACGGGAATAACTTGATGGCTTGCCTTTCCGACCACGCGCGGGTCAAACATTGAGAAGAACAGGACTTCCAGTGAATCGCATACGACGAAGTATTGCAGCACTTGAGCTTTGTACTGGTCGGGGATAAAGTCGAAGCCGGTCGCCTTTCCGTCGAGCGTGTATTCCGGAAGAACCTGCTCAATAACGTCCACCAGCTCAGGTTTCAGGTTGACGATATGAGATCGCATGGCGTCCGTGTGCATCATCCACGGTACTACCGTCTGCAAATGGTAGGCTGAGCCGAGCGACTTGCATTCGATGGCCCACGTCGGCTTCTCAGTGTTCTCGTAGGCGTCTGGACTGCAAGCGATACGGTCGTCGTCGTCGCTCTCCCAGATACCGCAGTCGGTTACGCAATCACCGGGATTGAAGCCAAGCGTTTTGAGTGTGATCTGGATGTTTTCGGGTTCGAGACGGTGGCCGCGTTCCATCGGCGGTTCACCGTCCGCTGGTTCGGACCACAGTTCCGCGAGAAACTTCCAGAAGTCCACGCCGACCTTAAGCCGCTTGTTTTTGGCTTCCGCTTCGGTGATTCTGATGTCATACCCCTGAGCTTTGGCGTAGTACTCGTTGGCCTTCTCGGGCGTCTTCGCTTTTTTCGCCTGTTCCAACGCTTTGTCTCTGTATTCCACGAGTTTGTTCACGTCGGTGTGTGCGTAGTGTTCCAAAGCGAGTCCTCCACTTTTGGTGCCGGTGATACGGCCCACTCGTTCGTCGAGCCATGCCTCGGTTTCGTGGGCTTGCGATACATTGATGATCTTCATTGATGTTGTCCTTTCTGTTGGGTGTGGGCGGGTGACGAGTCCCGCCCACAAGTCTTCTATCTTGAGTATGGGATGTGATTACTGATAATGGTTTGTGTTCAACTCCTTTTACAGATTAGGTATGCCTTTCACGCCTCGCTTTCGCAGTCGGAAAGGTCAATGTCAAAGCAACGCGCAATATAATCGAAGTTCTCACGCTGCTCATCAGCCGTCAACGCCTGAACGAGATTATCCAGCAGCGTTTCCGCGCCGAGCGAGTCAAGCAGCTTGTCGAAGGCAAGTTCGTTGTCAAACATTTCAGATACTCCATTCCAGTTCCCCTCTTAGAACAAGAGGGCTTATAAATCGGTTTGTTTTAAGCAAAATCCCAAAAGTGCGCCAACGCGAAAGGTCACTTACATTCGGTTGACGGCGTTCATCAGACTGTTCAGGTCGGTTTGTGTGAGTCCATTCCATCCTCTGACCCGACGTTTCAGAGTGCCGTTGATGAAGTCTCCGCGCTCCGCGGATGTGATATTGTGCGCATCCATAGTCTTGACCAGATCGGCGTACTGTTCGGCGCTGATCGCACGGTCTGCGGTCTCGTAACGCTGTTTCGCATACGCTCCGTCGTCGTCCTTGTCGGGGAAGATGCCTAACACTGCGTAGAGACTATAGCGGCGGGCGTAAGTGATCGCGCTACCGACCTGCTGGGGGTCGCCGGTCACGAAGAACGGATAGGAGCAGACCACCATCTGGTCTGTATCATCGAAAATGATGGTTTCCACTGTTCCGATGGCCTGTCGCGTTTCTCTCGTGTTGTCGAACGTGACGCGCTGGCTGAATGCCAGACCGTACTTCTCGAAAACCGGTTTGATGGTTTTGAGTATCGTGGCGAGGTTGAGATACTTGTAAGTCCGGTTGCCTGCCTGTGCGGTTTCGTCGGTGACGAAATTGGGGACTTCGTTGAGAACTTGCATGAACTTGTTGCTGAGGTTGTTGGTTGCCATCTCAGTGTTCCTTTCTGATAATGTGATGATATATAAAGTATATCACATGTTGTGGGATTAGGCAATCAGCAACACTCAAAGACATGCCCCAGCGTCCTAGTAGGACGTGCTAGAACGAGTGTCTATGCCGTCCTAACCGGCGAAATAACGCCAATTAGGACACTAGGACATGCATTAACTCAGATAGGCCATGCCTCGCCGTTCGTCAGATACACATTATCCGCGTTCCCGTTGTCGAACTGGGCACTCACAAGCCCGTTCAGCATGGGCATCCCGCCGAGATTGTACGCTTTCACGAAGGCTTCGAGGCGGGTCGGCTGATTGCCTTCGAGCACGTACATGGTGCTCGCCCACTCGGTCTTCCCGTTACGTTCCTCATAGTCTCGGAATGCTTGCTCGTACACGTCGGCGTCAACGTACCCGTGATCTCCGATACGCCAGATATCGTCCGTCTCGGTGTATGTGTCGAAGTCGCGGCATTCAGGGATCAGACGGTTATTGATGCTGCGAATCATGTCGCGGGCCTGATCGAGAGTGATTTCCGTAGCGTTTCCCATTTCTGTTCCTCCTTTGCTTTGTCAGAAGGCGCGGTATTCGAAGCCGCCAGCGTCGACGAATACTTTTGCGACAGTTAATCACTCTTCCTCGGCGTCTTTCCTTGCGATCTCGATGAGTTTGGATACCGCAGCAGCCATATTCTTGATTCCGTTACGTGAAGCGAACGATGTCACCTGATGCACGAACTCGTCGTACAATTCCATAGGCACCAACCCGAGCATGTCCGCGTTGCAATCATCCACGAACTGTTCAAGTTCCTCGTATTCGCGGGTCAGAAACAAAAACTCCACGTTCTTGTATTCGTACTTCACGTTCAACCCGTTCAGGTTGACTTGCTGCGGTTCGACGTGAGGGAGGCTGTCCTGATCGAGTCCGCTCAGCAACAAGTCGTCTACGTTGTCCATCTGCGTGACCAGCTGCGCCAGTAGTTTCTCGTCCGCATGCCCGGTGAGTTCGTTGGCGGCTATCTGCTTAGCCGTTATGGTGGAACGTGTCATAGGTTTCGTGTCCACGATAACCGGGATGCGCTGTATGCCGGCGCGGGCGGCGGCTCTTGTACGATGATGGCCGGAAACGATACTTATCGGTCCTTCTCCGTTCGGTTGCGAACAGTACGGCAATGACTCCAACATCCCTCGTAGTTTGATGTTCTGTGTCAAAGCGTCGAACTTACGTGGTTCCATGACCTGCGCGTTCAGGTCTTGTTCCTTGAGATTGACCACGTCAATCCACTTGATTACCAGACCGTCGGCTATGGTCATTTCTTGCGACGTGTCGACATCGGCCATTATTTCCTCCTGTTCTCTCTGGCTAGGAACTGTCCGAGAATGTTCCTTAAGCCGATCTCTTCGTGCCAGTCGCTCTTATACTGCAATTGGTACTGTCCGTTTTTACGGTCGCGTCTGTCCAGTTTCATCAGGCCGCGAAGTCCCTTGGCTTCCGGATATCGCGTGTACTCAACGGTTGCCAGCCCATCGCACGCATCAACGAGCATCTGTGTCTTGGGCGTAGCGCAGAGCTGGAACGTGGAACGACGTAACGCTATCATCGTGACCAGCTTCGTAAGCCGATACCGTTCGTGGGATACACCGAACGCTTGACGCAATACCGCGTAGCGAATCGTGTACATGGGATTCGGCAAACCATATCCGATGATTCCGGCCACGTAACCGTCGATTAATACGAGAACACACATCGGGCTCACGTTTCCCGATATCCTATGCCGCATGACTTGCAGATACGAGTCTTGAGCTGCGCTATCACGTAACGGTACGACCTCGGTTCTGGAACGTTCGGTAATCTGATGATCTCTGGGCAATATCGGTATCGGTATCTCCGCCGATTTCGACGACGCCACAGTCACCATGTTCCCGCCGACAAGACGTTTAACCTCATTCGGACGGTTTGAATTCATGTAAATCACACTGTCTAAACCCAGACGCCTAGCGTAGACCGGGCTATCAGTTGCGGCGTTTCCGGGCGTTTGCTGCTGCTGGCATATCAGCAACGCCTTACGGCCATCGAAC
>ENA-ORSI01000839-ORSI01000839.1-human-gut-metagenome-genome-assembly--contig:-NODE-839-length-30458-cov-12.078545_pt1 | contig 30458 bp, 22 predicted proteins | sample MGYA00242187_ERZ509154 | MGnify/ENA primary metagenome ERZ509154 (study PRJEB26280, sample SAMEA2338627) | human gut metagenome | biome: human gut; feature: human-associated habitat; material: faeces...
ACCTTACCAAAAGCGATTATTTCTTTGGATAGATTCAATTCCTCCAAAACAATAGTTTTATCAGGTTCTCCGTATTTTTCAATTAACTTTCCTTTCTCTGCATTGTATATAGGAGTTAACCTTTCTATTTCAGCTTGTTTTCGAACTTTTTCTAATTGACGTTTTTCTTCTCGTTCCTTTCTTTCCTTTGTTTTCTGTCCTTCTTGCCATATAGCACCTGAAATTCCACCCGTTATAGCCATAATAATAAAGAACCAAAAGAAATGGTCATTAAACAAACACACAAACGCAATTATAGTTCCTATTATAAAAATGAACGGTGCGCTTGATACATTGCTATTTGAATTATTTTCCATAAATAATTATATTTTATTGATTAATCATCCATTTCTAACAACTTTCTCAAATCATCAAAAGAATGAACCTCGTAAAGAGTTCCTTTAACTTTCACATAGCCGTTCACTTCGGAATTTAAAGGCTGGTTGTTTACAGGTGATGGTATATATCCATCAATAAGTTCTATTACTTGAACACCTAATGTCTTTGCGATTTCTTCAAGCATTTTTGTTGTTGTACCATTGCTTAAAGAACGGCTTAAACTCTCTGGGGTTCTTCCCATTTGTACAGCAAGGTCTTTCATCATAATACCTTTTTCTCTACATATTTCTTGTATTCTATACTTCATACATTTTTGTATAATTGATTCGGTAGTGCAAATATAAAGTTAATTATACAGAAATGTATATTTAAAGAATAAAATAATGTTAAACAAGTATAGAATTATACATTTATGTTTGTTTGTAATTATACAAATTTGTATATTTGCATCGTAATACTCGACAAAACATATACAAGAATGTATAATTAATAAATATAAAGAACTATGGCAACAGAAAAGAGAAACCAATTAAAAGAGATTATGAGTCTTGCTTGGTCATTTGTACGCAAGAACGGTTATTCAATGAGTGAAGCATTAAAGTGTGCATGGGTTAATATCAAACTTCGTGCATTACTTCATAAGAAGGTGGTTGAGTTCTATTTCAAGAAAACAGACGGCACACTGCGTCAGGCTTTCGGTACTTTAATGAGTGGTAGAATACCAGAAACAAAGGGTACGAAGAAAACGGCAGACAACTGTCAGGTATATTTTGATTGTGAGAAAGAAGAATGGCGTTGCTTTAAGAAGTGTAACCTTATAAAAATAGCGTGATTATGAATATAGTAACAGATGCGTATGGCAAAAACATTCAGGCTATTAGCGCAAAAGAATACAACCAATTTTGTCAAATAGCTTCAATGACACAGCCTTATCTAAGATTTGAAGAATCGGCATTTTGCAAGTTAGTAGATATTGCAACATCTATGATTCGAAGTGGATTAGATAATCAAAGTGCTAAAAAGATACTATTGAAATATAAAGAAAAGTATTATCCGTTTGGATTCAAAGAGAATATGAACAAACCTTACATGGCTGACTGTAGAAGGTTTTTGTATCCAAGAATAAAGCCTAATTTCGAACATTATACCCTTATTGAAGTGGATGTATTTATTATGGTTTACAGGGCATGTAAACAATTTATATATTCTGGTCTAACCAATGAATCCGCAGAAGAACTTTTGGGAAAGGTAGAAATGTATAGAAAAATTCTGAGTTAAACCCTCACGCACGACGATTTTGAAACAATCAGTCAAATGTTTGTTCTAAGAACGACAATTTTTAGGATAAACATTTGACCGCTGGTAAATTTGCATTAGAATGAAATGCGCTTCGTGGCTGTTGCGCAGCTAGGATATTAAAGGCATTTCTTTCAAGAGGTAAACAGCCACATCAGACCCCTTCTAAGATTTGCCTTTTTATATGTCAGGCGTGACAGGTCAAAGCAAGACATTCTGGTGTGCATGGGTTCAAATCCCAACTTGCTACAAATTCAGTCAAAATAAAATCCCCAAAGGCGAAAGTGACTGAGTCGCCAATGGGGATAATGTTAAACTTAACATACACAAAGGTATGAATAAAATCCAGATTTTCCAAAATGAGCAGTTCGGAAAAGTAAGAATTGCTATGAATGAAAATGAAGAACCGTTGTTTTGTTTGGTAGATGTATGCAATATTTTAGATCTGACACCCAGTAAGGTTGCTCAAAGATTAGACAAGGGTGTACTTTCAAAGTACCCCCTTGAAACGGCAGGCGGCATACAACAAACAAACTTTGTCAGTGAAGATGGTTTGTATGATACTATTTTAGATAGTCGTAAACCTGAAGCAAAACAATTTCGCAAATGGGTTACAAGCGAAGTTTTACCATCAATCCGCAAGCATGGTGCATACATGACACAAGAAACGCTTGAAAAGGCTTTGACTTCACCTGATTTCTTAATTCAGCTTGCAACCAATCTGAAAAAAGAAAAGCAGAAACGAATTGAAGCAGAACAAAAAGTTGAGCTTGCAGAACAGACTATAAAAAACAATGCGCCTAAAGTTCTGTTTGCTGATGCTGTTTCTACTTCTCAACGTTCATGTCTTGTAGCTGAACTTGCAAAGATATTACAGCAGAACGGTGTGAATATAGGTCAGAACCGTTTATTCGCTTGGATGCGTGAAAATGGCTACCTATGCTCAAAAGGTCAATATTACAACCAGCCCACACAAAAGGCTATGGATTTAGGTTTGTTTGAACTGAAGCAGACAACGATAAATAAGCCCGATGGCTCAATACTTGTTTCTACAACTACGAAAGTAACAGGTAAAGGTCAGGTTTACTTCGTGAATAAATTTTTGGGTAAAGATGTAGCTTAATTATGATAGAAGCATTTAAAATAACGGCAGGTTTGCGATTTGGCAGACTTGTCGTTTTAAAACAGGTAGAACGAAGACCTGATGATAAAGACAAGCATTTCAAGTGGCTTTGCAAATGCGATTGCGGAAAAACTTGCGTTGTTCGCTCAAGTAATTTGAGAAATGGGATAACAAAAAGTTGTGGGTGTTCAAAGTTTGATATAAAAGATATTACAGGTCAAAGGTTTGGCAGATTGGTAGCTTTAAAACACGTTGGATTTGCAAGTAATCGAGTTGCATTATGGAAATGTAAATGCGATTGCGGTAAGATGATAGTCGCCAGAGAATGCAATTTACATAGTGGCATAACAAAAAGTTGTGGCTGTTTAAATCTGGAAAGGACAAAAGAAACTAATATAAAACACGGTAAAACACACACAAGACTGTATAATATATGGTCTAAAATGAAAGAACGTTGTTATAATCCTACAAGAAAAGCGTATAAAAATTATGGGGAAAAAGGTGTTAGTGTATGCGATGAATGGCTAAACGATTTTCAAAAGTTTTACGATTGGGGGATAGCGAACGGTTATAAAGAAAATCTTACAATAGACAGAATAAATTCAGATGGCAATTATGAACCTGATAATTGCAGATGGGTAACTTTAAGTGAGAATGTAAGACAGAAATATAAATCTGACTTCATAACTGTTGGCGATAAATCTTTAACTATATATGATTGGTCGCAACGGTTAAATCTATCTCAAAATACTTTGCGAAACAGATATAAAGAATTTGGTAAAATATGGGTTGAAGAAGCGATAAAAACTGTATTAGAAACAGGTGACAATAGCCACATTTATAAGCGAAAAGAGTACGCTAATGGAAGAATAAAACATCGCAAAAACACAAATATGCAACAATAGGTTTATTGTTTGGTATTAATCATCGTAAAAACTGAATATTAATGAATTGAGGTGTAACTTTAAACAATTAATATTCAGTTTTTAATATATGGCTACACTTGTATTCCGCGTAAGCGCACAATATGATGAAGTTATAAAACTTCGTAATGAGATTAGTAAGCTGGAAGCTCAGCTCAAGAGAATGGATGTGAACAAATCCCCTGCAGCAGCAAGGGCTTTGGAAACGCAGCTGGCATCCACCCGTCAGCAGATGATGAGTTTGGTGACAGAAGCTGGAAGAGTCGGAGCAGTTATGGAGAATGACCTGAAAAAGAAACTTAATTCCGCATCAAAGGCTTCTGATGAACTTACAGAGGAGATCATCAAGCAAAGAAAAATCATCCGTGATACACAGGATGATGTAAGGCGTTTGTCTGATGAATATTCAAAGATGGGCAAGTTTTCTCCTAATTTAAGTGCCAAACTGACCGAATTGAACAGGGCTAAAGCAGCTTTAAACGAGCAAAGATATGCAATGGGAGAGCTTCAGGACCAGCAAGCAAAGAACAGGCTTGAAGTACGAAAACTTACGAGGGAGTACAAAGAGTTTGCTCAAGGTGGAAGCAATGCAGATGAGGTCGTAAAATCGCTTACAGATTCCTTGAAGCGTACTGCTGCTGAATTTGGTGGATTGGTTGCTATAAAGAAGTTTGTATCGGATGTGATTGATGCCACAGGAAAAATGCAACAACTAGATGTTGCTCTTTCTACAATTCTTCAAAGCAAGTCAAAAGCTGATGCTTTACTGGCTGAAATCAGTGAATTTGCTAAGAAAACTCCATTCAATTTGGATGAAGTTGCAAATGGAGCAAAGCAACTGCTAGCCTACGGTTCGTCTGCCGACAATGTGGTGGATGAACTTTCTATGCTCGGTGATGTGGCTTCAGGTTTGCAAATCCCTTTAGGACAGTTGATTTATCTGTATGGTACGTTAAGAGTACAAGGCCGTGCCTATTGGCGTGATATACAACAGTTCCAAGGTAGAGGTGTGAATGTTATTGAAGAAATGGCTAAAAATCTTGGAGTGACACAAGATCAGATAAAATCGCTTGTTGAAGAGGGTAAAATCGGGTTTAAAGATGTAGAAAAGGCTTTCCAAAGTATGACCAGTGAGGGTGGAAAATTCAATAATATGCTTGAAAATTCCGCAGGTACCTGGCCACAAAGGATTGCTAACATAGAAGATACTATTTTCACTAAGTTAAACGAGTTCGGAAATAAATACAAGGAAGTATTTGAGTTCGGCATTGGAACAGCAGAGGACCTAGTTGAGAGTCTTGATGATGTAATATCAGTAATAGGGGCATTGGTTGCTGCTTATGGTACATACAAGGCTGCCCTTATTGCTGTTGCTGTTTGGCAAAAAGCCAGCAGTATTTTGAACATGACCAAAAGCTTTTTAAATTTGGCAAAAGGTGTAAATGTTGCAACCGCAGCAATGAAAGCTTTTAATATTACATCAAAAGCTAATTTATTTGGTGCATTATTTTCCGTAATAGCAGGTGTAACGACAGCAGTTTATATGTTCACAAAGAGGGCTGACGAAGCTACGGAGAGCCAAAAACGGCTAAATGAGGCTTCTGCCAATTATGAAAAAGAAGTTGCTTCGGAAATAGCTGAAGTGGACAGGTTGTTTGATAAGCTCAAAAACGCTAAAAAAGGAACAGATGAATATAATTCAGCAAAAGCTGCCATTATTAATCAATATGGGACATATCTTAATGGACTTAGCGAGGAAATCCGTACATTGAAGAATGTAGAAGGAGCGTATGATGCTGTTACTAAAGCCGTCCAAAAAGCTACAAGAGCACGTGGAATGGAAAGCGCAATAAAGGGGGCACAGGAAGAATATGGAGAATTATACGGGAAAAGTGCTGGCAAATTGTACAAAGAACTCACTAATGTAGTTGGTGAAAAGAAAGCAAAGTCGTATATTGAAAGCATAAAAAAAGAACTTGAAAAGACAGGTACAATTTCAAAAAGACTTATAGAAACTGTTTCGAATGTGTTTCGTGGTGATGCTAACTATGGCAATAGCAAAGCTTGGATGCAAGGTATGAAAAATGCGACAAAGAATCTGAAAGATTCCTATAAAGCCGCTGAAGCTATATTCTCTGATGCAAGCTCAGACACAAGGACATCGAATAAGGCAGAAGTAGATGATAAGTCTTATTGGGAAAAGCAGAAAAAAGAATTACAGGGACAACTTGATGCTCTTTCTTCAAAAGAAGCCGCTGGTAAAAAAGGAATGGAACTCCGTAAAAAGATTGCATTTATTGAGAACAAGTTAAAGCCATATTCGGCTGAATACGATAATAAGAGGAACAATACATCAATAACATCGTACAATTCAAAAATCCAACAAGAGAATAAAATCTCGGAAATAGAGCGTAAACAAGCTATAGAACGCGCGAAAGAAGCGGAAGAATTGGAAAATCAGGTTGAGCAAGCCCGGATAAACGCTATGGCTGACGGCAGTGATAAGACTATTGCACAAAGAGAATATGATAATAAAAAGGAACTGGAAGCAATAGACCGGGCTAAAGAAGAATATATCCAAAAAGAAATTCAAAGACAGAAAGAAATCTTCGATGCAAAAGAAGATCTTAGAGCTAAACAAAATCCAAAGTATAAAAAACGCAGTTTCGACTCTTCCAATATCACGGTAGACAGTTCATCTTATGACTTGTTAAAAGAATATACTGAAAAAAATCAAATCCAAAATGAGGTTAATGCTCAAAAAGAAGCACTAAACGAATACCTCAAGAACTATGGCACATATCAACAGAAACGCCTAGCAATATCTCAGGAATATTCAGACAAGATCAACAAGGCTCAAAGCGAAGGTGAACGCCTTTCGTTACAAGCATCAATGGATGATGCACTGTCTAAGCTTGATTTTGAACAGATAAAAGGAAACATGAACTGGGAAGATGTATTCGGTAACCTCGGAGATATGACAATCAGCCAACTCGAAAGAATACGTCAGCAGCTAAGGAACATGCTTTCAGACGGAAATCTCGGACTTGAAGAATACAAAACTGCCGTAGAACAGATAGATAAGATAAATACTGCAATCGTTGAAAAAAACGATGAGGTTAAGAACACACTTGGGCTAATACTGCCCATGACACAGAGACGCAAAGAAATAGAGATGGAAGTGGCAGAGGCTGAGCGTACCGTTAATTCGTTGATGCACGAAATGATGGAAATGCAGAATAGCCTAAACCAACAAAGAGAAAGCGTAGCAGGATATTTGCAGACATCAGGAATAAGTGTCGGGGCAAAAGATATAATTACTTCCAACTTTGACAACATACTATCACAAATTGGCGGTTTATTTGGTGAAGACAGCGATATTTATAAAAATGTAAAGAAATCATTTGATGATATAGCTGGCAGTGAACGTAAACTGACAACCACAACCCAGAAATTGGTAAAGGCACAAAATGATGAATACGGAGCAAGAACAAAACTCAACAATTTCCTTACCAGTTTCGGCAATAAACTACAGGCTATTAGTGACATAATGTCACTAATTAATTCAAACATTCAATCACTCCCCGACCTATTCAGTCAATTGGGTGTTGATATGAGTAGTGATTTTGGCAAAGGTATAAGCGATTTGGCTAATGCATCTCAGTCTGCATCAAACTTCATAAAAGATGCTATGAGCGGCAATTTTGTCGGAGCATTATCTAATGGTATAGGTGCCGTCAAGGGAATACTAAGCGGATTCAACAATATCTTAGGCCTGGGAATAGGTAAAGGAAACGTTGAATATGTTACAGAACTTACAGAGAAATTGACTGACAGCAATGACAGACTTCGTGATAGCATAGGCCGTCTAAAAGACAAAATGGACGAAAGCGCAGGAGGTGAAGCCATAAAAAACTACGAACAAGCAAAAGATGCACAAGAACAACTGAATCGTCAGACTCTTGAAATACTGAAAGCGCAAATGTCTTACACAGGAGCACACCATTCAAACGCATACTATTGGGGTGAGGCGATAGATGGTAATGCGGCCACAAGTTCTCGAATATATGACAACATAAATAAAAGCCTTATCGAATGGTTAAAAACAAACCCTAACGCAAACTACAGTATCAGTTCTGTTAATTCATATGAGGACATGTTCAAACTGACGCCAGAACAGATGGCATATATACGAGACTACAATCGTGAAATATGGAATGAAATAACCGACATCGGCAAATATGACAAGTCTGAATATTGGGAAAACTATGCAGATCTTGCCGGCCAGCTAGAAAATCTGACCGAACAAATAAATGAAAATCTCACGCAAGTGTCATTTGACAGCCTGAGAGACAGTTTTATGAACACACTGCTTGATATGGATGCAGATGCACAAGACTTTGCTGACGACTTTGGAGAATACATGATGAAGTCTTTGCTGAACTACCAGCTTGGAGACGTATTTGATGAAGACTTGAAAAAATGGTATGACGACTGGGCGCAAATGATGAGTGGGCAAAATGGAAACCTTACAGATGACCAAATGAACGAATTGAAGGATAGATGGGAAGATATGGTAGATGAGGCACTATCAATGCGTGACAGCATAGCAGATATAACCGGATACAAGGGAGGAAGCGAAGAACAACAGTCTGCATCTTCAAAAGGATTTGAAACAATGTCTCAAAATGCTACCGATGAATTAAATGGCAGGTTCACTGCTTTATATGAATCGAATTTGCGTATTGAGACATCAGAACAACAACAGACAGTTGCTATTACAGAATTGAGAGGTAATATAAGTGCATTAACAGCACAAGCTGTTGGAATTTATAATATAGCCGATGAAACAAGAACCATATTGGCCAACTCATATTTGGAATTACAAGAAATACGTGAAAATACAGGATATTCGGCTAAATATCTAAAAGATATTAAAGCAGACATCGCTGAAGTGAAACGAAATACATCAAGATTATGACAGGAGATTTAATAATTAACGGAAAAGATGCATTTATTACCTGGGGTGTACGAATGGGAGACGGCTTCCTCGATGCTATTGATGGCTTCAATGAGATGAAAGACTACATTGAAAATGAAAGCCGTATTGAACACGGCAAAAGGATGATAACAGACAATGCACGTGTTGCATCACGAGAAATAGCCCTGCAGTTCACCATTGAAGGCTCTTCTGAAAGTGATTATCGGGCAAAGAAGAAAGCCTTTCAGGCTGAACTGGAAAAGGGAACCGTAAAAATCAATGTTCCTTCTCTTGGAAATGAAGTTTACAAGCTGGTTTACTTAGGGAAAAGTTTATCTTACGGAATGAACTTAGCTCGTTGTTTTGGTAAGGTTTCGAGCAAATTCTGCGAGCCAAACCCGACAGACAGAAGCGAATAACAAACATTTCCCTTCTTGTTTCAAATGGAAGTTCTAAAAATTAGAACTTCCATTTTTCTTTAACGAACTTTGAACCGATATGGATGCAAAAATTGATATATACGGAATATCTGGAGATGTTATCTGTTCTGTGCTTATAACAAAAGATGCTGTAAGCCATGAAGAACTGATGACCTCAGACTATATACAATTGTCATGGAATGATGACAAGACTATAGTATTGCCTGCAGGAGCATATATTATATATCAAGATGAGAAATACTCACTTATTGAGCCATATCTACCTTTGCGTGAGAATGAAGCTGAATATAAATACACGCCACAATTCCATTCCAGAATAATGATCTGGGACAAAATTCCCGTACCTTTATATACATATGAAAGTGACGGATTGACGATTAAAAGCCGAGAAATGGACTGGGACTTTACAGGCTCTCCTGCAGATGCAATGTACATGGTGATGCAGGCTATTAGAAATGAGACAGGAGAAAACTGGACCATACAGCTATCAGACAGTATTCCGGCTACAATTACAATATCATCACAGTCAAACAGTATTTTTTCGTTACTTACTTCTATTGCCAACGAATGTAAAACTGAGTGGTGGGCTGATAAGTCAACCAATGTGCTTTACCTTTCACAGTGTAAGAAAGGAACGGAACTTACTTTGAAAGTCGGTGATAATGTCGGGGTCCCTACCGTAACCCAAAGCAAGGACGGTTACTATACACGCTTTTATGTGTTTGGTTCAACAAGGAACATCACACAAGACTACCAAGGCGGCCAAGCTACCAATCACATCGTAAACAAGCGTCTGACTCTTGACCCGATAAAATATCCCGGAGGATACAAGGACACGAAGGGACATTTTGACAACGGTGTTTTTGTATCTGATTTACAAAAAGGGGAAGTGTTCATTAAGACGCTTTATTTTGATGATGTTTATCCAAAGTCAAAACTTACCATTTCAGATGTCCGTGCAAGATTAAAATACAGGCTTGACACAAATGGCAACAAAGTACGGATTGGTGGAACTGATGAGGAACCTGCCTACGAGCAATATGCAATTTGGTATTTTCAAATCTCAGGCTTGAACTTCGACCCTTCTACGATAATTGAAGAAAAGGAATTGGCTGTCTCATTTGAAAGCGGACAGCTTGCTGGAAGGGATTTCAAACTCACTTATCATGAAAAGGCATCTGTTGTAAATGATTCGGCGGATTTTACTCCTTTCAATGTCAAAGCCGGTGATTTTGAAATTAACATTGACAAAAGTACAGGGAATATTATTCCTGGTATGGCATACATTATACCACAAAACGGTGATGATGTCATACTTTACAACATAGAAATGCCTGATGAGTATGTCGCCTCTGCACAGGAAGAACTGGAATTGGAACTTGACAAGGAGATGGAGAGCTATACATGCGACAACAATTCCTATGAGTTCGACAGCTATCCTGTTTCATTTTACGATGACGGCACTGATTTAAACATCGGACAATCTGTGGCCTATGTCAATGGGGATAAAATCCTGCACACCCGTGTCATAATGGTTGAGAAACGCCTTGATTTTTCTTTCCAACAAAGAATCAGGATTGGTAATGAAATTATCAAGGGAAACACGCAGCAATTAAAAGAAGAGGTTGCCAATGTAAATCAGAATATTGATGTAATAAAAGCATTTAATGAACTTTCCATATCTCTATCCAACGCTTATGCCAATGCACAGCGTGAAATGATTGAAGGTTTTGCGGCCATTAAGGATATATGGGAGTTTGATAATGACGAAAGCCATTGGACCACTGATGACAGCGGGAACAAGATAAAGACAATAAAATCTAAATTTAATGTATGGAGTAATGGTTATGTATCGGCATTAGGTGCGTCCAGTTCTTCTTTAGGCGGCTCGTTCGACCTTTTGCAGGAATGGGATAAGTATGTGGACGAGACAGCTAAAAGCATGGCTTTGTCGGCATACTTGGGTAAAGACTTGTTGGATAGGGTAACTTCCCTTGAGAAAGGACAAAAGGGGCACAAGATAACCATATCCGGCTCAGGAAATGTCGTTGTTAATGTAGAAGAAAGTAGCGACGGAGGCACCCTTACATTCACGAAGGGGAATATAGATCTTAGCGGTTATGCAACAAAAACAGAACTTGAAGCAGTATCAAAGAAAACTGATTCTGTAACGCAAAGGGTTGACGAGTTCCTGGGAGGCTCCGACACTGACGGCATAATAAACAAATGGAAGGAGCTGGAGGCTTTTCTGGACGGCCAGCAGCAGGGAACTACACTCAGCAGCCTGCTTGACAAGAAAGTTGACAAGACAATACAGGTTAAAGCTGGGGAGGGGCTTTCCGGCGGCGGCGCACTTAGTGGAAATGTTACATTGAGCCTTGCCACGGTAGGAACGGCAGGAACATACACGAAAGTAACAGTCGACAAGTACGGACGAGTAACCGGCCATGCTACATTGAGTGCATCCGATATTCCTACGCTTGAAATATCAAAGATAAACGGCCTTCAGGAGGAACTGGATAAGAAGTTGAACATAAGTGACTTTGGCAACAAGTTTGCAACTGAAATGGCAAACTGGTTTAAGAAGGACACTGAAGGCAATGTGTTTGTCGCTGACTCTAAGGGCTTTTATTCGGAGTCTTTCGTTTCTGCAATGGGCAAGAGTTCTGGCGGCAGCAGTTCTGGAGGAGGCAGTTATGACAGACTTGATAACTGGGCTGATTATAGCGCAGACCGCGCTACATGGGTTCTCAGCGCAAAGCTCGGATATGATTTAAATACGCGTGTATCTTCGCTTGAAAGCGGTTCTGCAATCAATTTTGAGACTTCGGGCACAGGCAATGCACTTACCGGGTTCAGCAAGAGTGGCAACACCGTAACATTCACGAAAGGAACGTTCCTGACGGAACACCAGAAGCTATACACCCTCACGATGCAGCGCAACGGAGAGGGTGTAGGAAGCTATGTGCCTACGGCTGACAAGATTATAAACATAAATGCCTGCACGGCAATCAATGTCCCGCAGGGCTTCACAGCCGGAGCCTTGTCATCGGTAGGTGTCATTGCTCTCAGTTTTGCCAGCGGATATAGTCTGCCTACCACGGCGAAGCAGCAGCAATGGGACACCGCCTATTCGTTTGTTGAATCAATAGCCGGATCTGACGCTAATGGCGTGATTGACAAATGGAATGAAATTATATCATTCCTCGACGGTATAGGTGACTCTTCTACCCTCGAAGGTCTATTGAACGATATAAACAGCAATGTTACCGCAGTAAGCAGCAGGGTTACGAAGCTGGAGGGTTACTTCGTAAATGGAGTAGCAAAAGAGGCTGCAAAGACTACAGGCACTCTGAGCATCAACGGCAAGAATTTTAACGGCTCTGCCAGCGTCAATGTTGGCGTTATTGGCGTGTCTTATGGTGGTACCGGCAAGAGTTCGGTTGCATCAGGCTCAATGCTCTATGCGAGCGCAGCCAACACGTATGCCGAACTTGCGACAACAGAGTTTGGCCGTAATCTGCTGAAAGCTAATAGCGGAAGCGTAGTCAGCGGTCTGTATGCGGAAGCAGCTTATAAGTTACAGAATAAACGTACTATTTGGGGCCAGGCATTTGATGGCACCGCTAATATTAGTGGTGCAATGTACAACGTTTCTGCAATTGTTAATGAGACGTCCAACCCATATAATCATAGATTAGAATTAGGGCGTCCAGGGGTCAACCAATGGGATTTCTATGAGTATGGCGGTGTTTTTAATTTTTATAGATGCCAAAATAATGAGGAAAATAAGGTTATCTTATTTAAGATAAATAATAGCAGCGTCGGCATACTTACCGACACTCCTACCCATACTTTACATGTTAATGGCACAGGTTATTTTAGCAATACTCTTTCTGTGGCGTCACAGATAAGAATTGGAAACGGTACGATAACATGGGACAGCACAAAAGGCTGCTTCCACTTCTCGCATGGACTTTATTCTGACAGCTTTATTTCTGCAATGGGCTTGAATGCCGCCGGTGGCAGCGGAGGATCTTACGAGCGTTTGGACAGCTGGAGTGACTATACAGAGGACAAGGCTACATGGGTGTTATCAGCTTTGCTTGGCAGCAACCTCAATACACGTGTGTCAGCTTTGGAAGCCGGTGGCGCAACCTCTGTTGTAACGAGCGGAACAGGAAATGTGGTTACTGCAGTTACAAAGAGCGGCAACGTTATAACCGCAACAAAAGGCATAACAGCTTTGACTTCGCACCAAAACATTTATGCCCTTACTTTACAGGGTAATGGAAGCACAATCGGCACATTCAATCCTAAGACCGGTAACTCGACTATAAATATCACTGCGGCTAATATCGGAGCAGCAGCCTCTAGTCATACACACAATTATTTGCCTTTGACAGGGGGAACTATTACAGGCGAACTTTCTTTTGAGCCTAGGGATTCTAGTGACGCCGCCCCAAAAATATATTCTTCCACAAAAGAACGAGGAGTTACAAATTTAAACTTTGCTGTCGCCGACGATGGTGATGATAGTTTCATTTTTAGAATGAATTATTATGGTAATACTAATGAGGCGGACAGAGAACGTTTTATAATAAATTGGTATGGTGTTACCTCAAAGGCAGCTATTACTGCTCCTTCATTCAATGGTAATTTGAATGGTAATGCTTCGACTGCTTCTAAACTTGGAACTTCAACCGTTGGAGGAACAGCAAAGCCTATATATCTTAACGCAGGAACGGCAACAGCTCTTTCAGCGACAGTCGGCAGCAGCTCTTTGCCTGTATATCTTAATGCTGGAACAATAACTCAGTGTGGCACAAGTCTTGGGGTATCAATAACAGGAAATTCTGCAACAACAAATCAGCTGAATGTTTCAGTACTTACATCTCAGTCTCTTGCTGATTATAAAACTTCCGGCCATTTGTATTATGCGGGAGGAAGCAACACTGTTTCAGACAAGCCGAGTGGTGTTGATGCTTTCGGTATGTTTACAATGCAGACAGCGAGCGGATGGCAAGGTCAGATATTAATGGCATCCAACACTGCGACAAGTTTGTATTGGAGAACAGCAAATAATAATTTTAATGGTGGTTGGCGTAAGATATTAGATTCTTCAAATTATGGCGAGTATGCATACAGCAAGACTGATGCTGATGGTCGTTTCGTTAATTTAAGTGGAGATACAATGACCGGAGCATTGAAGGTTCCTGAGTTGCGTTTTACTAATGGAACAGCTATTTGGTTCGACCAATATGGTAATGTCACTTTTGGTTCAACCAGTTCTTCTAATTGGTGGTATATAGGCTCTTCTAGCAATTCACCCTCGATAGCAGTAAATTTTGGAACAGGAAATGTCGGCATCGGTCAATCTGCATCAACTACTTACAAACTTGCAGTGAATGGGGATGTACATGCGAACTCGTTTACCGGTAGTCTTAACGGCAACGCCTCTACTGCTTCAAAGTGGCAGGCTGCAAGAACTGTCACAATGAACGGTTTTGCCGATTGTTCTTTCAGTATTGACGGAAGCTCAAATGTTAGCTTTGACTATAAGCCTTATAATTTCTATCTTTCGGTAAACAACAAAAATAACTATCCTTGGCACCGTATAGCTAAAATAGGGCCTATAACAGAACCTTATCAAGATAAAGAAGTCACTTTGTTGCTTTCACAAGGTTACGATGGTGGTAAATGGGGCATAGTAAGAATCACTTTAAGAACAAATACTCCCGGCACTGTTTCTGCAGCCCATGTAGAATGGCTTAATAGAAGAGCATTTAACAGAACTGATGTTAAGATTGGATTGTACAATGCTTCCGGAGAAACTTATGCTGATGTATTTTTATGGACTAACGGTGCTTATTCTAGCGTAACTGGTTTGGTGCTAACTCAAGGAGGAAGAGGCTCTTTAGGCAGGACATGGACTCTTGTAAATTCCTTAGAAGTAAATAACACTACCACTACCGACAAGTTGACATCAACAGAATGTTGGACCTCAATAGAAGTGGCAGCGGAAGAGCTGCATAAGAAGGCTTATACCAATATTATTGAGGCCGATGATGCTGGCGGGGTCGGAATACTTTACGATCATGGTAGACTTACAGCTATTTCCGGCACCACAATGCCAAACGAAGGTTTAAGGCTATATAGGGCTTATAATAATGGTTATCCTGCCGCTTATGGAAACCTTATGAGTGTTCGCGGTGAAAATTCAGGTGCAGGAGAACTCTTGCTCGAATGGAAAGGAAGCACAGAACTTGGCCATATATATTACAGAAGCAAACGCGACAACACAAGCAGCGGATGGTCGAGCTGGGGAACTCTTGCGTTCCTGACAGATAACGTGGCTAGCGCAACGAAGCTGCAGACCGCCCGCTCGATTAATGGAACGAGTTTCGACGGCACAGCAAATATCACTACAGCCAAATGGGGAAGTTACAGAACTGTTTGTATTCAGGACAACGCAAGAGAAAATACAGGAGCTAAACTTTCTGTCGACGGCTCAACTGATATTACTCTGCTTATGCCCAGCACTGCAAACTTCTCACAATTGACTATTTCAACAAAGCTGATTTCAAATGGGCAGACCGACTTCAACAAACAGTGGCTGAAGAATGTTGGCGGTATATGGTTCGGTTCAGCAGACAGTTCAAGTGTTTTTGCCAGCTTTGATGGCGACGGCACGCAGACAGGTTTACAGAGTAAAGCCGGCACAAGCATATATTTCGGTTGGCGCGGCGGAACAAGAGCTATGACAATAGACTCAGCCGGAAATGTCGTTATAGGTAACACATCTACAGTAAATTCTGCATACAAACTTGATGTAAAAGGAGATGTGAGAACACAGGGAGATATTGTGCCGTATTCAAATGGGCAATACAATATCGGTAGTTCGGGCGCAAGATGGAATACATTGTTTACGCAAAGCATTGAAATATATGGATTTACACCTTACATAGATTTCCACTACAATAATTCATCTGCAGATTATACCAGCAGAATAGTTGAAGTTGTAAGCGGGTGTCTGGCTATTAACGGAACTTTGGCTGTCTTGAAAAGTGGAAATGTTGGTATCGGTACGACGTTACCGACTGAGAAACTATATGTATCTGGAAACATTGCAGCTACCGGAGCCGTGACAGCCTTGGTATTGAGCAGCAGTTCTGACATAAGGCTGAAGGACATACGGAAAAATGTATGCCTTTCCGTTGAGGAAATAGCAAAGGCGCCTGCAGTGGAGTTCGCGTGGAAGAAAACCGGAGATTTGGCAGTAGGTTCTATAGCCCAGTATTGGCAGCCTATTTTACCGCAGGCAATACATAAACGCGACAATTACCTGAGCATGCAGTATGACGTGATCGCTCTGCTTGCATCAATAGCTAACGCCAGACGCATACTCTCGATAGAGAAAAAGATAAAAGAACTCGAAGAAGAAGTTAAACGTTTAAAAATATCATAGCATGGGAGTAATAGACGGAAACATAGTATCAGCCCCACTGAACACAAGAGATGTAGGCTCTGTTCTTGGATCATCATCGAATGATGTTGGTACGCTTTGCACGCATGCAAACATCAACATGTGGGCAAAATTCAAGCCCGTGCCGTTGCGTGCTATCTTTCCTGAAGATACATTAAAAGGTTCTTCAGACTGGAACGGAAATCCTCAGTCAAGTTCGCATAAGCCTTGGTGGTATGGCGACGGCGACCAACCGGCATACACGGTCCCTGTCATAAGCGAACTTGCTGATATGGGAAGTAATGGCAACCAGAATAGTGATGCTGTATGGCGGTATAACAGACCTACCGGCAAAGGTGCCAGTGCGGCATATCCTGACTTCCCTTTCAGGCTAACAGACTTCGTAGGTTACAGACACGACGCAAGACCGCCATTCACGGTAAACCTTCCTACAGAACTGACAGCTGACAATTTTTCATATTTTGGTGTTGACATGCCGGACCGCGAACAGGGCGAGCTTGACTTGTCTGACATTTGCGACATACTGCATCTGAGTGCAGTATATATAGGCATAATAATTAAGAATATAACGCGTGGTATAACAACGGCTTATGTAAGCACGACAGCTCTCAATGCCAACAACAGCGACAGCTGGGCTTTGCCTGTTGTCATTAACAACGGCTCATCTATTGAGAACGGAGGCGCCGGCCAGACTATATCAGAATCAGATACGATAGATGTGTATCTGTTTCTTTCTACTTCTGCAGGTGAGACAAATTGGGAGGCGATGACAAAATATAGTGCATTGCTTACTTCCAGCATGCACATCTACAGGAGATATAAGGGATATAGCCATAATATCAAGATTTTCACAGGTACATATACGTATGTCCTGGAAGCAGAAAACATCCTTGATTGGGGTAAGACATGGTACTACAAGGACAGCGACGGAAACATATTCTCTTTCCGAAAGACTATTGACCAGATTGCAACCCCGGACTCAAAAGTTACCGTTAAGCTCACCAGCGGAAGTACTGCATACGATTCACTGCGTGCCACAATCGTACAGAAAGGCAAGGTAAAGGACAGCAATACAGGACAACTGACAGAGATAAATCTCGTCTACGCCTTGGCATATAATGAGGGTGCAGGAATGATTGGTACATCAAACAAGACCCTAGTGCTCGGTACTAAGTTTAATACAATCTCATTTGCAGCATACCCCACAGAGGAAGACGCCAACCGGGAAAGCAACATACAATGGATGCGAGGCATGCCGATAGTCCAGAACATAGAATATAACAACGCGGATGCTAATCTTGAAGGCGCAATTACGGGTAACAAGCTGGATGTAACCGTAGTGATTTCGCCTTCATCTCAATATACACGAATAGACCTCACCAACAACGGTACACCCGTTAGCGTGGGATAATGATATTAACTTTTAAAACATACAATTATGGTAGAAATTACTAGTAAGACAACAACAGCGAACTTTAACTACAGTGATGAAACTTACCTTATCAGCGGTGAATACCGTGCGAATATGGAGGGTAAAATGGAAAGTGTTTCAATGAACATTACAGACACCGAAAAAACCTACAAAGGTTCTGCGAATGCCTATCCAGACGGAGATAATGTGAAATACAATATCTCATCGGTGGATATTAACGACATGTCTAAGATAGCTCAAAGCATTAAGACATGCGTTGACGAATTGAAGGTTAAAGTGGAAGAATAACACACTGTAAAGCTAGAGAGAGAAAAATAAGTTTAATAAAAAACATTAATTAATAAGTTATGAAAAAAATATCAACTGAGAAGATTTTGAGTGTTTACAACCTTATCAACGACGCAAAACTCACAAAGATGGATGATGAGGACAAGTTCAGAATGATTAAGATCATCCGCGTATTGAAGCCTGTGGCAACCAACTTTGAGGACTTTAAGAAAGACGCCAGCGAAAAGCTGAAAGGTGAGAACCATGAGGAGATGCTCGAAAAGGCTCAGAAATGGCAGACTGAGGGTGAAAATACAACCCTTACCGAGGCCGAACGTATAGAGATAAACAAATACTTCACCGACTACAACAACAAGATTGTTGAGTGTCTGAAGGAAGAATCAAAGAAGGAGAACGAGTTGGACTACGAGCCGCTGGGTGCCAGTGCCTTCGGAAAGTTCGTAGCCAGCAACGACTGGACTCTGGGTCAGATTGCTGCGATTGAGGAAGTTATTTAATAAGGGGAATTGTCGTTCACACGGCAATTCCTCTATAAATTTACTGATATGTTTGAACAAGATATTTATATGAACAGCGGCACCAGAATGTTTACTTTCGCCATGATGGGCAACGAGCTTGTTGCCGTGATATATGATGCACGCTGGTTTTTGGCGACGATACTTTTATGTGTATTAGCTGACTTCCGCTTCGGTTGGGGCGAAAGCAGCAAGCGGTTCAACATGGCCAAGAAAAAGGGCGATAAGTTGGTCATGGCGCAGTATAAGTGGCGCACATCTAGGGCTATCAGAAGGTCAATCAATAAGTTGATGGACTACCTGATGTGGGTGAGCATAGGTGCTTTTATTGGCATGGCTCTCCTTAAGCCTATAGGTGTTGATTACATGATGGGCGGTTTTGTAGCCACTTGTATTGCCGTTGGCTGTGAAGCAAAGTCTTTCTTTGGTCATTTCTTTTGGCTTCATGGGGTAAGGATTGAAGAAAAGAGTATTAAGGGCTTTTTCAGGGCGTTTGTCGTTGCTTTCGCAAAGCGCAAGAACAAAGACATAGGTGAAGCCTTGGAAGCCGGTTTTGATGAAATAGATAAAAAGTAAAGTTATGAGAAGCATTAAAAGAATTTTTGTACATTGTACTGCAGGAAGTCAGAAGCAGACAATAGAGGATTTGAGAAAAGAGTTTAAGAACAAAGGCTGGAAGAACCCCGGCTACCATTATGTGGTCATGCCTGATGGCACGATAAAACAGATGCTCGGAGAGGAAAAAGTGAGCAACGGAGTACAGGGCTACAACTCGACATCTGTTAATGTTGCCTATGTAGGCGGCATAGACTCAAATGGCAAGGCGGTGGACAACAGGACGGAAGCCCAGAAGGCAAGCCTTGTAAAGCTGCTTAAGGAGTTGAGGGGCCGTTATCCGAATGCTCAGATACTTGGTCACAGGGATATCAGCCCTGACACCAATCATAACGGCAAGGTTGACTCATGGGAGAGGATAAAGGAATGTCCTTGTTTTGATGCCATAACAGAATATAAAGGTATATAGTTATGGGAATGGTTAAAAGGTTGTTATTTCTCATTATCCCCTACATCATATTGAGTTTGTCGGCTGGATGCAAATCTGTTCAGTATGTGCCTGTGGAGACTGTTAGAACCGACAGTATTTATGTCGACAGATACCAGCGTGACAGCATATATCAACGAGACAGCGTATTCGTCAACAGATGGACGGCTGGAGATACCATATATCAGGATAAGGTCGTTTGGAAGTACGTCTATCGTGACAAGGTAAAATATGACACGGTGGCCATATTGCGTTCAGATACAATAAATGTCCCCTACCCTGTTGAATGCAAACTGAGTAAATGGGAACAGCTTAAATTGAATGTTGGAGGATGGGCTATAAGCATTATCATTATAATAGTCTTGATTGTAATGGGATGTATGGTATACAAACTAAAAAAGTAAGCTATAAAAGGGCTGTGTAATAGTATTGCTACACAGCCCTGATTTTATTGAACTTTATCCGTAATCTCTCTGACGATAGTTTTAGGAAGTAATTTAGCATATACGCTTTCAGTAGTTCTTATGCTAGAATGCCCCAAAACTTTTGATACGACTTCCATGCTGACGCCTCTATTTAAAAGTAACATCCCGCAGGTCCTTCTACCCCAGTGGCTTGCAATATCTTTATTTATCCCGGCATAATCAGCAATAAGTTTCAATCTCATATTATATTGTTGAATAGAAAATTTTGGCAGATTGTCACCATATCGTTTCACAATTTCCATCACATCAGGCAATAGCACTGCACAATATTCTATTCCGGTTTTATTTCGCTTTGCATTAATGTAATGGTGTCCATCAATTTCCTCTATTCTGGAAAAGTCAAAGTTCATTAAATCTGAAAATGACAATCCTGTAAGGCATTGTATTACAAACAAGTCTCTTACTTTTTTAAGACTTTCTGTCGGCAGTTCTGCAGCCTTGAGTGCTTGAAATTCTTTTTCTGACAGAAATCGACCTATCTCGCTCTCACCTTTGACTATTTTTATTCCGATGTAAGGATCTGCTGATATGAGTTCATGTTTGATAGCATCATGAATATAAGTTTTCATAAATTTGTGGTAAGAACAAATTGTTGTCTGCTTTATATTCTGCTGATGCAAGAATTCGTCATATCCGATTATATTCTTTTTTGTCAGATCGGAGAAATAAATGATTTTGCCATACTGTTCCAATGAATTTATGAGTTTCTTATGATTCTTCTTTGTAGAATCTCTAATGTCATTTCTTTGATCAATTCTCATAAGGATATATTCCAGGAACTTCATTTCCTTTTTATCCTCATAATCCAGAAAGCTCTCTAACTTCTCAAATGTAAAAGGTTCGTTCTTTTCCATCAGCGAAGATATAAAATTGTCTATACGCTCTTTAACTGCATTTATACGCTTATTAAGCGCAACCATTTCAAAGCAATTGCATACAAACTCTTTTTTATTATACTGATTTTTAAAAACTTTAACACCAGTACTTATATATTTCTTCTTTCTTTGAAAAAGGATTTCAACTTGAATCAACGCCTTTTTCTCATTTGTTGCGGTATTTTTTCTATCGAAAACGAATCGTGTGGTAGGATAATCTGTCATAACTAATCGTACTTTGGTAGAACACAAAGGTAGAACAAAAGTAGAACATATTGGCAAAAAACGGCAAAAATCAGCAAAAAACGATACCAATATTTTCTACCTTCGGAATTACTATCAAATAGCGATTACATCGTAAACCGCTGATTATCAACAAAAAAAGGACACTTAATACAGTGTCCTTTCTGTGATTCCGTTGGGATTCGAACCCAAGACCCACGCCTTAGAAGGGCGTTGCTCTAATCCAACTGAGCTACGGAACCCCTAAATCGAGTGCAAAGGTACTCAAAATAATTCTTATAACAAAATTTTTTAGGAAAAACTTTTAAATAAGAATACAAGTACCTCTAAAATATTTATGAATTCATCGTTGCAAGGAACTCATCGTTATCATAAGTACGAGCCATACGGTCATGAATTGTATTCATAGCCTCAATTGGCGTCATGTCAGAAATATACTTGCGTAAAATCCACATGCGGTCGAGAGTTGTCTTGTCCTGCAACAGATCATCACGTCGTGTACTTGAAGCAACAAGATTAACAGACGGGAATATTCTCTTGTTACTGAGGCTTCTATCCAACTGGAGTTCCATGTTACCAGTACCTTTGAACTCTTCGAAAATAACCTCGTCCATCTTGCTTCCAGTATCAATCAAGGCTGTTGCAACAATAGTGAGCGAACCTCCACCCTCTATATTACGTGCCGCACCAAAGAAACGTTTCGGCTTCTGCAGAGCATTAGCGTCAACACCACCGGTAAGAACCTTACCACTGGCAGGTGAAACCGTATTGTATGCACGTGCAAGACGTGTGATAGAATCAAGGAAGATCACCACATCATGACCACACTCAACCATACGCTTTGCCTTTTCCAATACAATACCGGCAATCTTTACATGACGTTCTGCCGGTTCATCAAACGTAGAGGCAATAACTTCTGCATTAACCGTACGCGCCATGTCGGTAACTTCCTCTGGACGCTCATCAATAAGCAACATCATAAGATATGCTTCCGGATGATTTGCCGCAATTGCATTGGCTATGTCCTTCATAAGGATTGTCTTACCTGTCTTTGGCTGCGCAACGATAAGCGCTCTCTGTCCTTTACCGATCGGCGAGAACAAGTCAACAATACGAGTGCTGAGGTTTGTAGTTGAACGCTCACCGCACAAAGTAAACTTCTCATCCGGGAATAAAGGAGTAAGATGGTCAAACGGTATACGGTCGCGCACTTCTGCAGGATCACGGCCGTTAATCTTATCAATGCTTGTCAACGGGAAATACTTCTCTCCGTCATGCGGTGGACGCACGTGGCAATTTACCACATCGCCAGTCTTAAGTCCATAACGCTTAATCTGGGCTATAGAAACATAAATGTCATCAGGAGAAGAAAGATAATTATAGTCGCTCGAACGCAGGAATCCATAGCCATCAGGCATTATCTCAAGTACGCCGTTAGCAGTGATAATATCCTCAAAATCAAATTGCGGCACACTTTCCGGCTCCATCTGAGGAGCATACATAACATTATTTAAGTCCATAGGACTTGTCGGATTGTCGAACATATCAAATCGCGGCACAGCCATCTGATCCTCAATCGGCAAGTCAACAATAGGAATAAAGTCTGTTCCGTCTCCGGGATCGCCTTCCCATACACCTGATGCAATAATCTCACGTTTCTCGTCAGCCACTTCGTTGTGTGCATTCACCTTGGCCTGCAACTGTGCTATAAGATCTGTTGAGTTGTCATTCTGAGTATCAGGAGCTTCTGCGGTTGCAAATTCAGCTTCAGGAACAATGGCCAAATCTGTTTCTTCCGGCATGTCATCACTTATTGCTTCAGGAATTTCGCTGACACCTTCAACAACATCCTCTGATATTGCTTCCGGAACTTCAGGCGCAGCCTCAATTATATTATCAACAACAGGCTGCAATGGCTCAGGCTGTTTTTCCGGTTCAACAGGCACAACCTCTTCCACAACAGGAACTGCCTGCGGCTGCTCAACCTCAGCCACCGGTTCAGCAACAGCCTTGCTCTTAGCCCGAGAACGTGTCTTGGCGGGCGGAGTAACCGGTGCATCATTAAACAATGAGGGAGTCTCAGCCTGAACTTTATTCTTTTTCAAATCGAAGTTTTCGCCTTCCTTTCCGTTTACAGAATAAACACGGTCGGTGTCCTTCTTTACAATACGAACTCTGCGACGCTTCGTGCCAAGCGGGTTCTTGTTTCCTTCAATTTCTGCCTGCTTATCAAGGATCGAATATATTATTTCTTCCTGAGTTTCGCCAGACTTGATTTTAGCACCCACTTTCTCTGCTATCTCTTCAAGCTCGGAAATATCTTTAGATAATAATTCGTCTTTGCTATACATATTAGGTTTACGTATATAAGAAATTTATTGATTGTATTCGTTTCACGAGTGGAAACAAATTATGATTTTTTAAATTTAATGCAAAAGTAATAATTTATATTGATTAAAAGAAGTAACGGCTCTGAAGACTTATTCATTTTAACTTAATTTTAATATTTAAGATTCTATTTCTGAAAGCTCCAGCCACCGCATTTCCTTAAGGTCGAGTTCTTCCTTTATCAACGGCAGACGCTTACTTTTTTCAGTCAATTCGTCTACCGGCAGCTTACCGCTGCAAAGCTGCTCTTCTATTTCGTTCTGCTCTTTTTCCAGTTCGGCTATTTCTTTCTCAAGCTGAGCAAACTCCATCTTTTCTTTATACGACATCTTGCGGCGCTCCTGATGCCGTTTTTCTCTTGGACGACTGTCTTTTTTAGCCGCCGTTTCTTCGTCACGGCTCTTAAGTGAACACCACTCACGATACTGTGTGTAGTTTCCGGGGAAATCGTTTACTACGCCATTGCCTTTGAACACAAGCAGATGGTCTACCACTTTATCCATGAAATAACGGTCGTGACTTACGATTATGACACAGCCGGGGAAGTCGGCCAGATACTCTTCAAATATCTGCAGAGTCTGTATGTCAAGGTCATTTGTCGGCTCATCAAGCACCAGGAAGTTCGGATTTTTCATCAGCACTGTACACAGATACAGCTTGCGCTTCTCGCCTCCGCTCAACTTATACACATAATTGTGCTGCTGTTCGGGGGTAAACAAGAAATGCTGCAGGAACTGTGATGCCGACAGATGCTTTCCACCTCCCATGTCGATATAGTCGGCAATGTCGGTTATCACGTCGAGCACTTTCTTTTGTTCATCAAAGACCATGCCTTCCTGAGAGAAATATCCGAAACGTACGGTCGAGCCGATGTCAAAGCGTCCGCCGTCAAGCTTCTCTTGTCCCAACAGCAACTTCAGGAATGTTGTCTTGCCTGTGCCGTTGTTGCCAACAATACCCATTTTCTCAAAACGGGCAAAATTATAGTAAAAATCTTTGAGAATAACCTTGTCCGGCGACCAGCTCTTGGAGATATACTGACACTCAAAGATCTTGCTTCCAATATAGACGTTTCTGACTTTAAGCCTTACCTGGCGGTCCTCAATCCTCTGCTTGGCCACTTTCTCAAGTTCATAGAATGCGTCCTCTCTGTATCTTGCCTTATGGCCTCGCGCCTGAGGCATTCTGCGCATCCAGTCGAGTTCCTTTCTGTACAGGTTGTTTGCACGTGCTATTTCGGCGCGCGTGTTGTCTATGCGCTCCTGACGCTTCTCGAGATAATAGCTGTAGTTGCCGCGATAGGTGTATATTTTCTTGTCGTCAAGTTCCAATATCACCGAGCACACCTTGTCGAGGAAAAACCTGTCGTGGGTAACCATGAGCAAAGTTTTGTTGCCACGGGCAAAGAAGCCTTCCAGCCATTCTATCATGTCGAGGTCAAGATGGTTGGTTGGCTCATCCAGGATAAACATGTCCGGGTCGGTCAGCAATACGTTTGCCAGTGCCACACGGCGCTGCTGTCCTCCGCTCAGAGTACCCATCTTCTTGTCAAGGTCATCTATCTTAAGCTGTGTAAGTATCTGCTTCGCACGCAGAATCTTCGCCTCATCTCCTTTATGATTGAAGCATGCATCCAGCACAGTGTCGTCGGGATCAAACTTGGGCGACTGTTCCAGATAGCCAATCTTAAGCTCGCGTCTGAAGATAATATTGCCCGAATCGTATCCTTCGCGCCCTGTCAATATGGAGAGCAGCGTCGACTTGCCCGTGCCGTTCTTAGCAACAAGACCTATTTTCTGTCCTTCGGCAACACTGAACGATATGTCCTGAAACAGGACATGGGCTCCAAACGATTTAGTAAGATTCTGTATGTCAAGATAAGGTAACTGACCGGCCATTTCTGTCTTTATTTATTATTTACGCCTTACTGTTTAAGCGTTTTATTTATATTTTCGATATAATCAAGAATTTCGTCGCGTCCGCGCTTTGTCTCGCTGCTCGATATGAAATAAGGAGGAAGCTCATCCCAAGTTTCCTTCAGCTTGTCCATATATGCGGCAGCCGTAGGCGCCACCTTAGACGAGCTAAGCTTATCGGCCTTTGTGAACACTATCGAGAACGGTATGCTGCTCTGCCCGAGCCAGTTGATAAAGTCTATGTCGATAGCCTGCGGCTCGTGTCTGATGTCTATCAGCACAAACACGTTCACGAGCTGCTCACGCTGCAGGATGTAAGACGTTATCATCTGCTCCAGCTTCTGCTGAACCGTCTTTGAGCGCTTGGCAAATCCATAGCCGGGAAGGTCTACCAGATACCACTCATTATTTATAATAAAGTGGTTGATAAGCAGAGTCTTGCCCGGGGTGGCCGATGTCTTTGCAAGATTTTTGTGGTTGCAGAGCATGTTGATAAGGCTTGATTTGCCAACATTGCTTCGTCCGATAAACGCATACTCAGGCTTTGTGTCTTTAGGACAAAGCTGTATGTTAGGACTGCTCACTGAAAATTCTGATTTTGTTATTATCATTTAGTCGTCGATAAATTTATGAAAAACCTTTGCAAAGGTAATAAAAATATCAGAAAAATACAACCGCCGGCACAATGTTATATATAAGCAACGGATAAAATCTGCAGACAATGCCCTGCATGCACCCAGACACAATGACGACGGTGCATACGCGAAAACGCAGCCGGACCGGCATGTGTGCAATAAAAATTCATGACAAATTATTTTTCAGAAACAGGCAACCATAAATGCAAAAATGGCATACAGAGATGACAAAACAGCGGATATTTTACACAAGAAAAGCCAACTTGCTGTCATAAAACAGCCAATATCGCCGCTGAAACACACTGAAATGCGATGCGAAACACACTGAATTACGAGTCAAAAGACATTCTTTTACGACCTAAAAGGGCACATATCAGCAGTCAGAAAGTGGCATGCGTGACTACAATAGCACATAACACACTGATTTACAATTAATTACACAAAAGCCACTATTTTTCGATTAAAACACAGCAAACAGTCAAGCTGCTAATACGGAGGCTGTCTGAGAGGCTTAAAAAGCTGCATTTTGTAAAGAAATAAGAAAGTGTGCATTCTTCATATACGATACACTCTTCATGCCGGACATCAATAGTCGATATGCAGAAGACATTAATAATGCGAAAAACAGGCTGCCACAGCGCACAAAACAGCAGCCACGCAACCCACAAAAGACATTCAAAGGAAAATAAAAATAAATTTGTTTTGAATTTTACTACTATTGAAGTAACTTTGCCGACAAAAACATTTTAGCAAAGTATGACCCAACAATATCCGTCGGCATTGCTCGAAAAGGCAGTGGCAGAATTTTCAAGCCTGCCCGGCATAGGACAGAAAACAGCCCTAAGGCTGGTGCTGTTTCTGCTGAGACAGGACAAGGACAAAGTGGAAAGGTTTGCCCAGACCATAAGCGAAATGAGACATAAGATAAAGCACTGCACCGTGTGCCACAACATAAGCGACACGGACGTCTGCCCTATCTGCTCCGACGCAAGGCGCGACGACACCACAGTGTGCGTGGTCGAAAACGTGCAAGACGTCATGGCCATCGAAAACACTCAGCAGTACAACGGGCTTTATCATGTACTCGGAGGCGTAATATCGCCCATGGACGGCATAGGTCCTAACGACATAGAGATAAGCTCGCTGGCAGAAAGAGTTGAGAGCGGAAAGATAAAAGAGGTGATTCTGGCGCTTAGCTCCACTATGGAAGGCGACACCACCAACTTCTACATCTACCGCAAACTGGCAAAATTCGACATACGCCTAAGCGTGATTGCACGCGGAATATCTGTGGGCGGCGAGCTGGAATACACCGACGAGGTTACGCTCGGACGCTCTATCATTAACCGGCAGCCGTTCGACGGCAGACAATAGCAGATGGCGCCACCTGCCGGAAAACTGCTTAAAGCGAAAACATTAACCAAGAAAATGAAAAGAACAAAAAACATACTCTCGGTAATCATGTACGTCAGCATAGCTTTGCTGCTGGCCATAACCGCAATATTTGAAACCGAGACGCTGCTGCCGGGAGACCTGACAGCAAGCAAAAACGCCGAATTTCTTACCGTGTCGCTAATGGAAGTCATTACAATATGCCTCATTCCTGCGTCACTGAGACTGTTCAAGGTCAAGAAGATCAGCATGAAGCTACAGGCTGAGCCAGAGAAAGAGCTGCTCCGCTGGGGAAGCATACGCATGATAATGCTTTGCGTCCCGATGGTGGCCAACACCCTGCTCTATTACCTGTTCATGAACGTGGCATTCGGCTATATGGCAATTATCGGACTTATCTGTCTGATTTTCGTCAACCCTACAATGGCAAGATGCATATCTGAAACAAGCTACAAGAAATGAAACTTGCAATAATAATCGTCAGCTACAACGTAAGACACTATCTTCAGCAATGTCTCGACAGCTTATACAGAGCCGTTGAGGGCATCGACGCAGAAATATACGTAATCGACAATCATTCAAAAGACAACACCGTGAAGAAGCTTAAAGGCAAGAACCGCGGTGTGAAGTTTATTGCCTGCAATCACAATCATGGCTTTGCAAAAGCCAACAACATGGGCATAAGGCGCACAAAGAGCGAATACGTGCTGCTGCTGAACCCCGACACTATTGTTGGAGAAAACACCCTGAAAGAGTGTATCAGCTTCATGGACGAACATGAGAATGCGGGCGGACTGGGCGTAAGAATGCTGAAATGCAACGGCAGCGACGCCATGGAGAGCCGGCGCGGACTGCCGACACCGATGACCGCTTTCTACAAGATGTGCGGACTTTGTGCCAAATATCCCACACATAAGAAACTGGGAAAATACTACATGGGATATCTTCCGTGGGACGAACCGGCCAAGATCGAGATAATAAGCGGAGCCTTCATGATGATGAGGCGCACCGCACTTGAAAAGGCAGGACTCCTCGACGAAGACTTCTTTATGTACGGTGAAGATATCGACCTGTCATACAGGCTGCTGAAGAGCGGCTTCGACAACTGGTATCTGCCAACAAAGATACTGCATTACAAAGGAGAAAGCACGCAGAAGTCATCGTTCAAATATGTACACGTGTTCTACGAAGCCATGCTCATCTTCTTCAAAAAGCACTATGGCCATCTCAGCATCTGGCTGAACATGCCTATAAAGGCTGCAATATATCTTAAAGCCACAACGGCTCTTATAAAGACTACGTCAGAGCATATACAGAAGACACTGGGATTCATGCCCGACAGAAGACGCAAGTCGCCACTCTACATATTTATTTCTACAAAAGAATCAATATCAAGATGCCGAAGCCTCGCCGACCGTAACGGCCTGGACGCACAATATATAGTAACACAGACACCGGCAGACCCGGCTGCACATGCCGAAGCCGTAAAAAACATCAGCTGCAAGACGCCCGTATATCTTGTTTATGACACAGGCTTATGCAGATATGAAGACATTCTTAATCTATTCTCTAAAAACAGCAAGCCCAATGTAAAAATCGGCACATACAGTCCGAGATTCAACATAATAATAACAGACAACGAGATAATAGCCTGATGACATCCATTCTACCGACAATACATCTCAGGGCGATAGAGCCGGAAGACCTCGACGTGTTGTATACCATCGAGAACGACACTAAAGTTTGGAACGTTAGCACAACGAACGTGCCATACTCAAGGTACGTGCTATATGACTACGTCGCAAATGCAAAAAACGACATTTACGCCGATAAGCAGGTGAGGATGATGATAGAAGACGAACATCATAACGTTGTGGGAATAGTTGACATAATAAACTTCGACCCAAAGAATATGAGAGCAGAGGTAGGCATAGTAATAAAACAAGACTACAGAAACAAAGGCTATGCCCTGGCCACTATAACAAGAATAAAAGCTTACGCCGCAAACATCCTACATCTGCATCAGCTTTATGCGTGCATAAACAAGGATAACGAGAGGTCGTTAGCCCTGTTTGAGAAGAGTGGATTCATAAAGTCAAATGAGCTGAAAGACTGGCTCTTCGATGGCAAAAAATACCATAATGCACTGCTAATGCAACTTTTTTTGTAAAAAATCGCCAAAAAGTTTGGTAGATAAAAAAAATATTCATACCTTTGCAACCGCAATTGAGACAGATACCTAATGGTGCGTTAGTTCAGCTGGTTAGAATGCCTGCCTGTCACGCAGGAGGTCACGGGTTCGAGTCCCGTACGCACCGCCAGAAAACATATAAGTCCGCAATCTAAGATTGCGGACTTTTTTATTTATTATCACTCATTATATATCATGCGAACGGATCACCCGATAAATATAGAGCGCATTATCATTGGCTATGTCTTTTTACAATCATATGCATTACAATAAGATTTAGCACACATAAGATAATGCCTATAAACGCATAAACAAACATTTCGTACAAGGAAAAAAATGAATATGTTTTAATCATTGGGCTCACCCGATAAATGGTGGGGAAAGAAAATATTACGCATAAATTTTAGTCAGCCTAAAGAGGAAGAATGG
>ENA-ORSI01000844-ORSI01000844.1-human-gut-metagenome-genome-assembly--contig:-NODE-844-length-30277-cov-4.729799_pt1 | contig 30277 bp, 27 predicted proteins | sample MGYA00242187_ERZ509154 | MGnify/ENA primary metagenome ERZ509154 (study PRJEB26280, sample SAMEA2338627) | human gut metagenome | biome: human gut; feature: human-associated habitat; material: faeces...
TCGGAATACTGGATGCTGTGGATACGATAAACAAAGAACTGCGAATTTACACAGGCTTTATAAATGATACCGGCAAAGAGCTGCCGACCATTATTGCATTCGAGGATATCTTAGAGATTGGGGTGAATATGACTTGAATTACTACTTCTGCGATGCCTGCCGCTACTGCTTCTCTGCTAAGAAACTGCCAGATCGATGCCCCGACTGTGGAGCGGTAGCACACGATAACAAAAAGGCAGTACGGCCAGCGAGTAAAACGGAAATCGAGGAATTGCTCAAAATACAGAAAGAAGATAAGGAGGACACACAAAATGAAAGCACATAAATATTGGTCACTTGGCGCACTTGCCTGCATGGCAGGATGCTTCTACACAGGCTGCAAGAAACTGATGCAGGCTCACAAGTATTTTGCTTGTGGCTCTCTGGTCTGCATGGGCATGGCAATCTACTCAGGCCACAAAATTGCACCGAAGAAGAAAAAAGCTGAAAAGCCTGAAAAATAAGAACACACGCCCTCGCCGTAACAAGCGAGGGCTTTTTTGAACTCCAGGAGTTCATTTTATTTCCGTTACAAACTATATACTTCCATCATAAGTCGTATCCCGACTTTCAATCCTTCCTCAAAAGCGGCCTTCTCCCATGCACAGCACACCGTTCCCTGCCGGTCCATGATCTTCTCCCAAAGCGGAATCTTATCTCCGACGTAGTCATCTACGAGCCTATCCATTCCATCCAGCCCCCGCAGCCACTCTTCCAGTTCCTTTTCTTTGGCCTTTGCCACTTTCCCAGCAACTGTGTTTTTCTCTACTGGATTATTCTCCGTGTAATGTTCGTAGATCAGATCCAGCAGGTTCTCCACTGGCGGATAATACTCCGGCTCCGTTTTCTTCAAATACTCCTCCAGCATTTCCTTCAATTTTTCTATAATGCTACCATCCTTCCCAACTGAGATTCACATCCTCAGTTACGGCACATATTACCGTAGACTTTTGCACATAGCAACCTATTTTTTGCGGGTTTTCGGATGCCCCATCTTCTCCTTTACTTTGTCCGGCACATCGATCAGCCCGAACCGATAGAACATTCCGTAGATGTAGGTCACGCCCCGGATATCGCCCAACGCTTTTGGACGGTCAACCACTGCTCCGACCTCTTTTACATTGCCCAGCGCTAGCAGCACCGAGCTCCACGCCAGACTTTTGCTGTTTTCCCGGCGGTCGATCCAGAGTTCCTTTGTGTATTCGCCGCTTCTGCCTTTTCGGACTTCATAAGAGAATGGCAAGCCGGAATAGGTTTTAAAACGCACTTTTTGATACATCAGAACCACTTCCCACAGATGCTCCTCTGTCGGCACTGCTCGCAGCTTCTTCGTTGCCCTGTATCTCCGCTGCCGCTCTGCTCCGATGCTGATCTTCTCTGTTGAGGTTGTGCTTGGAAAATAATATTTTTCAGGATATGGCTTAATATTTTCCGGATTAGAGCACCAAGGGCATCTAAGCGAACAGCCTTTCAAAAAAATGGTTGTTCTTATTCCCGGTCCATCATGGAGTGAAAACCTTTGAATGTTAGTAATCAACATATAGTCATTACAGAAATAATTTTTCTCAGTATTTTGGAAAACAACATTTTCCCTGTATAAATCGCTAGCCAAAATTTAACGCACAAAAACAAATCCGGAATTGCAACCGAACCAATCGGCTGATAATTGTATCTCACACTACCACAAATTCCAGCAACACCAAATATTATCAGAAAACCCAAAAAGCTATTTTTCTTTTTTGAAATTCTAAATTTATTTCTTTTAAGTTGAAGAATAGCAAAAGGAATTGCTATTGTTGCAATGAGTTCATCTACATACCCAAATACACTAATCACACTTGACAGTGGAGCTTGAAAAAGCAATAAATAAAAAAGTAGAATAAAAACCATGTAATTGGTGTCGCGGATCCGTTCTTTCATTTTTCTTTTCTCCTACCATGTGAATTATCTGTTTTTATCCTTGATCCGCAAAATTCCACTTCCAATAAAGCAGTCGTGCCGGAACAGCAAAAACTATAAACATCATCCTGTTTTTTGACTTTCTGAAAAGATCTATTTCTCCAACGCCTGCGAATTTTCCATATATCTGATACTGTAGCGCAGCTTTAATTTTTGCTTTAATATTGGAATCCGAATCTAAAAACGCTTCCGCTCTAGCCACACATCCATTCGGGGACTTTATATTGTGCTTTCTGCGGTTATTGGTCAGACCATCCTCGAGGTAGTCCGAAACGTATATCACGCGATTAAAGAATCGCATTTTATATTTTTCAGACATTCTAACCCAGACAATATCTTCTCCTAGAAACTTTTCGCCTTGAAACTCAGGAAACAAATATTCTTTTAGGCAGTGTGTATACCACACTTCTGCCATATCTCCACCAATGCTTATCTTCCACAACCTCTGCACACTCTGGAATATCGGAAACCAGACAGCAGTTGCCGTAGCTCATCGCCTCCAGCAGGCTCAGGGGCATTCCCTCCAGATCGGACGGTAGCGTGTAGATATAGGAATTACTGTACAGTTCATCCAGCATCGCTCCCTGCACAAACCCGGTAAAGAGAATCCGATCGTCACCCTTCGCCAGTTCTTTCAATTCCTCCATAAAGGAATCCGTATCACTGGAGCCACCTGCGATGACCAGTTTCTTATCCGTCCTGACATTCTTGAAGGCCTCGACCAGATATCGAATCCCCTTTTCCGGCACCAAACGCCCGAGGAACAATATGTAGGAGTCTTTTTTCAGCCCGAACTTCTCCGTAATCAGATTTGCTTCCCGAATCTGCGGCCTATTCACGCCATTGGGGATAAAGTGCGTTTCTCTGCCATAAGTTTCCTTGAAATAATCCTGCACACCCTTGCTCAGAACGATGATCTCGTCCGCATATTTCACGGCATTTTTTTCGCCCTGACGGATAAATTTTGAGCCAAACCCTGACTGCCATTTCTCACGTTGCCAGTCAACGCCGCCCGATGTCAAGTCTTGGACAACTTTTTTCACAAATAAATTTGAAAAATCGCAAAAAAATAAGCCCTACAAGGTTTTCAGCCGGTTCCGAACCGATCTGAGCCTTGTAGGGCTTAACTGTTTTCTCTATATGATTTTATCTTAGACTGCCTGCAGTGGAGTGTTTTCCATCACTTTCTTAAACTGCTCCACTGTCATTTTTGCCTTTTCAGCGGCACGTTCCATTTTTAAATCGCCGTCTCGAACAAGCTGCACCAGCATCCGCATCTCACCAATGTTGATGCCTTCTTCTCTGCCTTCGGCCTTTACGCCCTGACTAAGGTTGCACATAACAAGCACCTCCCTTTCCAGTTCTTCGTTCATTGCAACGCCAAATTCTTCTTCAAGAATTTTCTTTTTCTCAGTAGCTGCTCTGGAAGAAGAGAGCAACACATCCATAAATTTCACAATACCTGTATAGTTTTCCGTACCCGGTTCTCCCAGACAAATCGTTACAACACTCATTAAATCGTAGTTTTCCGATTTTTCAACAGCGTTTCCAATCAACTGCTCTGGTCGGATAGAATAACGAATCAGAGTGTTTTGGAACTCCTTGGTTGGGTGTGTACAAACCCAGATAGAGTACACTTTTCGGATTTTCCCATACTCCGAGTTCGTGAATATCGGACCATGCTGTGCGGAGATCATCCTGCTGCAATAATAGATTGCTCGCTTTGTCAACGGGTATCCCGGATTAAAAGCCGTCTGCGCTTCCACATTGATAATAAGACGTATCACATCTTTCCGTGCAGTAGAACCTTCTAACGCCGGTGCAATTGCATCGAACCGGACATCATAATTGACGGTTCCTTCCGTCAACGTAGAATCCTCATTATTGCTTCCGACAATTACGTCAGAAGTTTTTTGGGGTCTGTTTGTATCATCAACATGAACGCCAACCGTGCCCACTTCCGGCGTTCCTTCGATATACTTCTCTGCAATTTCGTCTACGGAACAGGCACTGTACTCATTCACACAGTTCTTCATAATCTGTGCCAGAATCTGTTTGTTGGCAAGCAGCTTCTTGGCAGCCTTATCATAACTCGAATCATATTCCGTCTGCGTTATCGCATGAGCAAGCTGATTTTCCATCGGCATTCACTTCCTTACAGCAGATTCAAGAGGAGAGTATACTTCCCCTATTGTGCTTTCATCTTACCATAAAACACTTTGCATATCAAGCTGACAGATGTAAACTTTTCAGCATAGATTTGTCCATATTGCCCACTCTGGTTTAAATTCAATTCAGCATAATATTTCAATAGAGCAACACCTATATTCAAGATCCTTCCCGCCTTGACTAACATTCCCGTTCATCGTTTTCAAGTGAAATGATAACTGCGTTTTTCTCAGCTTCATATCTTCCTTTAAACTGATGATCCTTTCCTGCGGCTAGTCCATTTGTTTCCAGAAGTGCATGGATGAACTGTATTCCGTTAATCATCATCCGGCACTGGCCATCGGTCAGCAGCCTATCAGGAACCTTAAAGGACATGGGATGTTCAGCGGTGCACGGAGTAATCACAATAGATTTCCGATCTTTTCTCTGCAAAACACAAATATAGGTCGGACTCCCAAGAACACGAATAACATCCTTTCCCACATTCATTCTTCGGCTTTCTGCCGGAATTGTCACCAGCAGATTCATAATTCGTCCAGAACTCATGTCAGCATTCCTTTCTCAACAACCTCACTGCCCGGTCGTTGTACATTTTCAGGCTGTTCCGGCAAATCTGGTAATGGTGTATTTTCTGAGTCTTCACCTTGCGGTATCGGTACTGAAGTAGTGCCTGCTTCCCGTTCAGTCTCATCCAATACTGCAGAGCCCTGATACCCAATAAAATCTTCAAACAGATTCATCTGATGGCCTGCAATGTAATCAGTATAAGATTTCCCGATCCGATCCTTATAGACATCCGGGAAGAATTTTATCTGTTTTTTCTTCATTTCGCCAGTAAGCGGGTCCGTATATTCCTGTGGCTTCGGTGTGAACATGATTGCTTCTTCCAAATCGAACAACATACAAAGGCCCTGATCAGAATTAGCCACCCGTCCAAGCACTTTATAGCGGCATTCACGGTTCCAACTCATGATTTTGAAGATATTTTCCACAAATTCCAAAGAGGTAATATCCTTATTCACCCAGTTTTCGTCCTTCTGTCTTGCCCATTCAACAGACGCGCTGTCTTCTTCCGGACACATAATCAATGCAAGCCGTTTCTTGTTTGGATGCAAAATCGGAAGAACATACTTGATTCCTTCAAAAAGCCGGATGCAGGCCATATTAAATTTCATAACGCCATACTTTATGCTCACTGCTGGCTTATTCAGCATGGAAAATTGTGTACGCGGCGGCAGCTCATACCCATCAAATTTTTCGTACTCCAGTTCTCTTTTATGTTCTTTTCGTATCTGCGTTAACTCACGAATCAAGGAGATTTCCCGAACGCTCAGTTCCTGATCCCTACCTTTTTCTTCCATTTCACAAATCCTCCTACATCGACATTAAAAGGTCATCCAGTTCACGTTGAACTTCATTTCTGCTTGGAATTGCACCAATCATGGGGTTTTCTACGACTTGGCCGGATTCCATCACATCACGGGCCGTAATGCTCTGAACCCACTTACGCCGATATAGCCTGCATTCCAGGTTCATCGAGTATCCCTCAGCCTGTTCATAATGATTTTTCCCAATCAAAATCCGGGACTCATCCAACTCAAAGAGCAGGAATTTTGCGTTTTCCCGTTCCTGGCAGATACCACGGCACTGATAGCGGCAATTCCTTCTCCAGTTCAATGTTTGGAAGACCAGTCCAGAAAATGCTCTGGCTGAAAAAGCACTATGAACGTCATTGTCATCTCTCCAGCGCATCGCCGTTGAAGACTTACAATTGTTCTTCCGCAGGATCACGACCTGCAGAATCGGATGATAAAGCAATTCAACATCTTCGCAGTCGTCCAACCGGGTATGGCACGCCTTGCTGAAACGGATTTCATTTTTAGAAATTGTCATAATCGGGCTGCTCTGGTTGATAAAGCAAGTGCCTGAAACCGTCAGATAATCAGATAACAATGCCATATCCGACTTCTTTCCAGACCGCATTTCCGTCATATCGTTCAGTTCGACCACTTCTTCCGGCAGATAGGCATTCAGGCAAAGGCTGCGGATGCTTTCGGCATTGATACCGTTCCAGTTCGGATGGATACCCACAAAGCCTTTCAATGCTCCCTGCCGGATTACCACAATATCCTGCACACCGCACTTTTTGCTGCTGGATGCCACAAGATGTGCAGCCCGTGCAATCTCCGGCGAAACAATCGCTTCGTGATGTTCCGGGACATAGGCAGAGCAGCGATTCCCATTATTCTTTGTGACCTTGCCCAACTTGTAGTCCACCACGATGCTCTTCCGGGCTTCCAAATCACCCCAGCGGCGTTCATTTTTCATGATGTTTGCCACCATCATGCCATTCCACTCCTGCTTGCCACGCAGGGTGCTACGCTTCTTCTGCGTCAGCACTGCCGCAATTTGATCGCAGTTATAACCATAGATAAACGCCAGAAAGATAAAACGTACCGTCTTTGCTTCTTCCGGCTCGATCACCAACTGTCCATCCTTCGTATGCCGATACCCCATCAGGTCAGCCACCGGGTACTGCCCTGTCATAATACGCTGGTCATACGAAAGGACCATGCGGCGACTCTTGTTGCCCGATTCCCAATCCGCCAGAAGTGCCTGAATGTCAAGGCTGTATTGGCTGCTTGGATTCAGCGTGTAGATGTTTTCCGTTTCAAAGTACACGCCAATGGGATGTGCCGGGTGCATGGTTTTCAGGGCCGCGATCTGCGTCATGCAATCTGAAAAATTCCGAGCAAAACGTGAAATGCTGGCACAGATAATCAAATCCATCTTCTGGTCTTTGGCATCTCGCATCATGCGTTTAAACGCATCACGTTTCCGCAGCGATGTGCCGGATTTTCCTTCATCGCTGTAAATATCCTGCAAATTCCAGTTTTCCGTTTCTGCAATCTTTTTGGTGTAGTATAGAGTTTGATTTTCAATAGAGGAAATCTGTTCTTCGCTAGATGTGCTGACACGGGCATAAACGGCCACACGTTTTAGGTCACTGTCATAAATTGATGGGGTCGGCTTTGCAGGGCGGAAATAATCTTTTGCTGATTTCTGACCCTGTTCAGTCTGCTTATGGATTCTGTCGCGGATTTCGGCTTTTCTCTTTTCAGCTTCCAAATGCCTGCTTTTCCAATCCATTCCATTGGACACAACTTCGATATTTTCTATTGAAATATGTTCTACATTTTTTGAATCATACTGTCCTTCATTCATTTTCCATCTGCCTTTTCCATTTCATGTTCTAGTCGTGCTTTCCATGCAAGATATTCTTTCTCACGGATTGATGTATATTTTTCGGCCAATTCTTTCAGGCTCTGACGCTGATTCTCAACATCAAGAATCGTGTCAATTCTCTGGTCGTCATCATCTGTAACAATGTCCACCCGCATCGGCAAATCAAACAGATATTTCAACAGAAAACAGAAATCACAGGTATTCGCTGCAAGGTAGGCCCTTGTCTGTGAAAAAATCAGATTGACGGCACCCTTTTTGCAATCTTTGAGCAGATGCACCATTTCCGGGCGTTTATAAATTTCCTTATTCCCTGTGATGTCAATATAGACACCAACCAGCCTTTTATCTGCATCATCTCTGAACTTTTCAGCATAGTAGGAACTGTGATAGGCTACTGCTGCATCCTTAGAGCGTTCCCACAGTTTTGCAAGTTTCACATAGCCGCCTACTTTATACTTGCGCTCCATTCATAGCACCTTCTTCCAGCTGAACACTCCAATACCATCTCCGCTTCTTCTGGTAGCAGTGGATTCCCATTTCCGTTTTTACCATCCGCGCCACTCGTTTGCTGACACCCTCATTGTCCAGACGGCAATAAATTTCATTTGCGCTCATATCACCTTTTTCAAGGAAATGCTTGATCCAGTAGGCAGCTTTCTGTTGCTCTGTATCAAATTTAGGTTCGGCGTCCGGCTGTTGTTTTTCAAAGAGCTGTGGCCTGCATTCCAGCCATCGAAAGCCCTTGTCGGCAGAAATGGAAAAGCGGATGTCTTCTGCCGTAGGCGCAAGACTGTTTTTGATTTGATGTACGATTCTTATATCAGGATTCTCGGTATCTCGCTCCACCTGCAGGACGCTTCGTGCTGCTGCCACAACATCAATACTACCAAGGCTGCGGTACAGCCCTTTGGAGCCTTCTTTTTTGTTGAGGTGTCCAATCAGAACGATAGCGCAGTCGTAACCAGCAGCCCACATTCCAAGGCGGCGCATGAGTTTCCGCGCTCTGCCTGCGATTTGCAAATCCGAATCGCTGCCAAGATAAGCCTGAATCGGATCGATCACGACCAATCGAGGCCGAAATTCAATGATTGCCTGACGGATGCGCTCATCATCCAATGTAAGGCCGTTATAAACCTCTTCATTGATGAAGGCAATCTTCCGGCAGTCTGCTCCGTAGCGTTCCAGCCGGGGCTTTATTGTGTCTGAAACGCCATCCTCGGAGCACTGATAAATCACCTTTTGCGGCGCACCGATCTTACAGCCATCCGGGGTCTTACCACCCGTTGAAAGTTCTGCAATCAGATTCATCATCATGGTGGATTTCCCATCGCCGGGATCACCCTGCAGCAGTGTGATTTTCCCGATTGCAATAAAGGGATACCACAGCCACCGTACATCCGTTGACTGAACTTCGCTATACAGTGTCAGCAGCCTTTCCATTTCGTTTTCCTCACTTTTTTGCAGTTTGATTTCACGCTTTTATTATACACTTGTCAGATATATTTTTCTGTGAACCAGCAGTTCACTTGTTGCTCAAAATGTGAACTGCTGGTTCACATTTTGGCCTCAGAAGCCATCTCCGCTAGAGGGGAAAAATAAGAATTCTGACTTCTATGCAGATTGCCTCTTTGGTTCCTCTTGATTCATTTCTCCATAAGTCAAATAATTAAAGTATCTTATGCGGGCATTTGAAAGGAAGATCACTATATGTCCGTAAATCGTACTTCTCTAGGAAAACGAATCAGCTTCTACCGTTCAAAATCGAATCTGACGCAAGAAGTTCTTGCCGCAAAAGTCAACTGCAGTCGTGAATACATTGTCCAAATCGAAAATGGCACAAAGGTTCCAAGCCTTTCTGTTCTTGTCAAAATTGCCAACACGTTATCCGTTTCCGCGGATGAGCTTTTGCTCGACTGTCTTGAACATTCTTCCTCTGCAAACTCCGAATTTCACCGCTTGCTGCTGGACTGTAATGAAACTGAACAGACTGTCATTATTCGCATGGCAAAAGAGTTAAAGGCCACTCTTGTCAGCCTTGGAATTTAACACCTATCCGTAAAATCGCAAAATAAAACCCGCATAAGTCGCAGACGCACCCTCGAATCCTCCTGGGTGCTGTCTGTGGTTTATGCGAGCCTTCGTTTGTGGTAGCTGAAATTCGGTATCCACCTTAGATCAAGAAGTCGCTGCAATCACTTTTCTGCATAGCTGCTCAGTAGCTAGTTAAGCCCTTCAATCTATAACTTTCCCATTCCTATGGAATGAAACACCCTCATAGCCGAGAAGATTTACGAATCCTCTCAACTATGAGGGCGTTGTTTTTTATTCATGCAGTTCCAACGGCAACCCATCTGGATCAAAGAAAAATGTCATCTTCTTTTGGGTGTAGCTGTCAAATCGAATCGGTTCGCATCCTATCCCCATCTGTTCCAGTTCTGCTACAGTGGCTTCCGCATCATCCACCCGGAACGCCAAATGCCGCAGTCCGCAGGCTTCCGGTCGATTCACGCGCTTAGGTGGGTTCGGCTCTGCGAAGATCTCCAGCTCAATCGCATCAGCACCCTCACCAACACGCAAATCCAGTCTCCAGTCATTCCGTTCTTCACGGAAGTTTTCTCGTACAATCTCAAATCCCAGCTTATTCACATAGAAGTCTTTCGATTTCTCATAATCTGAAACGATGATTGCCACATGATGAATCGCTGCTAATTTCATTTTCTAGGTTTCCCCTCTCCTTATATGTACCATACTTGCCGAATCGTTGCTGCTGCCAGTTCCAAAAATACCACCACACTGCCGACCACCTGCGGAATCATAAAAATCACAAATCCACCAATCAGCATTTGAAGTGCTTCTATCCCCTGCGATTGTTTCATCAGGAACGAAAGCACTGCTGTTGCCAGCAGCACACTGCCCAGCAGATAGAATATCCATGCCGAACAGCAATGAAGGAACGTCACGAACCATTTCAGTAGCCATACTACGACGAGTAGCGGCAGGGTCAATAAGGTCAATATCAGTTTTGCCAGCTTTCGGGTTATACTCATTTCGTCCTTCTCCTTCCGGTTGGTCTGTTGCCCATATTATAACATACTCTTTGATGTTGTATCATGGGCAACTTCGCCTTTTTGAAATTCATTCTGTGTGTAATGCTCTCACGGCATCCTGTATACTCTGCTCATATTTAAACCGTACTACGATACGCCCACCCTCATGCACATAAACATTTTCAATGAAGGCTGACACCATGCTTGCCGTAAGTCTCGTGCCGTGCAGAAAATTTTCTGCCTGTTCTGCTGCTGCCCGCACCGTCCCTGGAACAACGCTCTTGACAGATTCTTCCGCTTTGAATTGTTCGATTTTGTCCTGCACTTCTGCAATCTTCCTATCGCATTCCAGTTTTTTGCTCTTATAATTGTCCAGGGAGAGCGTTCCTGCCGCGTACTCCTCATACATCCGCATCTTCTCACCTTTCAGATTTTTCAGTTCCTGCTCCATCAAAGTTTTTCGGCGGCTTGCCTTTCTACTGGCTTCTTTTAAGCTCTGTTCTTCCTTTTTAATATCACTATAGAGTGAGTCCAATAGAGAAAGTTCTTTTTTTAATGCCTGAAACACTGCATTTTCAATATCACTGGCCTGATATATTTCCGATGAACATTGGGTCTGACCGATAAGTTCCATTCCCTCTCTGCACCAGAATATGGGAGAAGCCTGTTTGTAGTCATATCCCAGGACTCGTCTGCAATTACCGCATCGAATTTTTCCCTTAAGGGGAAAATCCACGCTTCCCATCACTACTCTATGTCCGTTATTTCTTATGACAAGCTGCGCTTTTTTAAATTCTTCCCGGCTGACGATAGCTTCATGGGTTCCTTCCGTAATGTATTGTTGCCCTTTTGGAACAATGCGAATGATTTTCTTGCCGGAAATCAATCTTTGACTTTTTCCCAGAACCATCGCTCCGGTGTACACATAAGCCGTGAGAATCTTCCAGACGCGAGAACTATCCCAAAGAATCACAGGTGCAATCGTGTAAGTCGTTTCTTTTCCATACGCCTTATGCTCCCGGTTATAAACACTCGGCACAGGAGCATTTTCATCATTCAATGCCATCGCTATTTCTCGCGTTCCCAATCCCAGAATCGCAAGGTCAAAAATGCGACGGACAATTTTTGCCGCTGGAGGGTCAATGATATATGATCCTTTTTTATTCGGGTCGAACTGATAACCAAACGGTGCAGCAGACGCTGTAGAAATACCCTTGCGCCACTTCACTCGATTGGCTGTCCGAAGTTTCTTTCCTGCATCTCGGCAGTACATGGTGTTTACCAGGTTGCTGACAATCAAATCCATCCCCAAGGTTGTACCATTATAATTGCTGCTGTCATAGTTGTCATTGATGGAGATGAGCCTGACACCCAGTAGTGGAAAAATCTGCTCCATGTATTCGCCCACACCAATGTAATCGCGTCCAAAACGAGACAGGTCTTTTACGATAATGGTATCAATCTCGCCACTGCGCACACCATCCATCATTTTCTGAAAGCCCGGTCTGTCGAAATTGCTGCCTGTGTAACCATCATCCACAAAATCCATCACAGGCAGATTTTGCAGGCTCTCTTTGTGGGAAATATACCGCTGGATCAGTTCTTTCTGGTTTTCGATGCTGTTGCTCTTGTCTTTTCCATCTTTACCCAAATCACCGTCTGCCCTTGAAATGCGCTGATATGCTGCAATCATTTTCCCGCACTCTCCTTTCCAAGGTCCACAAACACATCTTGAAATCCAAATACAATGCGAATTCGCTTATCTGCACTCACTTCGATTCTCTGCACAAGGGATTTTACCAGCTGAGCATCAAATCCAAAATCATCCAGATGCTCTTCCAAGTTGGAAGTCATATTCAGATATTCTCTAATCTGTTGTTCTACTTCCACCTTTTTGGCTTCTGCTCTCTGCAGTGCTGCTCGCAGGCCGTCATACTGTTTGGAATAGTCTTCCCGAATCAATTGATAATCTTCAGAATCCACCACGCCTGCCACATAATCTGCATAAAGCTGTTCTCTTTTCTTTGCCATCTGGCCAACTTTATCCGTCAGGCTCATAATCTCACTTTTTGCACGGTAGACAGGATTCTGCATATCTTCGATTTTTCGCAGCTCTTCCAGAACTTTGCGCTTATCACTAAGCCGAACAATAAACAGATGCAGCTGATCCATTACCAGAGCTTTCAACAACTTTTCCGTAATCTGGTGTCCGATGCACTTATCATCCGCCTGCCTTGCTCTGCAAATATAGTAACAAACCTTTTTACTTTCTTCTGCTCCATGCGGAAGCCTATCAAAATCCATCGATCTGCCGCAGTCTGCACAGAACACCATTCCGGCAAGGTCATTCTGATACTCCGTGCGAATCTGTTCCGATTCAGCTCTTACTGTTTTGAACACCTTCTGATTCTTCGTCAGAATCTCCTGCACCTTTTCAAAATCATCCCTTGCAATGATGGCTGGATGTGTATTTTTTGCCACATACCACTGCTCTTTCGACAAGTCACGTTTGTCCTGCCCAGCAAAAAATCTCTGTGTACTTTTATTGTTGATGGTATCTCCCACATAGGTTTGATTTGCCAGCATATGCCGTACCGAGGTTTCGCCCCATTTTTTATAAGTAACGACTTCCTTTCCCTCAACAATTTTCCGATGCCACTCCCGTGGGGTTGGAACCTTCAGCAGGGTCAACCGTCTGGCGATTTCAAAAATCGCTACGCCCATCAGTACCCACTGGAAAATCAACTGTACATAAAAGGCTGTTTCCGGGTCAATCTCATTTCGTTTTGTCACTGGATTCCGAATATATCCAAACGGAGCATCACTTCCGACTGCATAGCCGGCTTCTTTTTTACGCTGCAGGGAAGTCCACACCTTTTTGGAAATGTCTTTCGCATACATGGTGTTGACCATATTCCGAATCGGGAGAGCCAGGCTTTCCATATCCTCTTTGCGCGTACTATCAAAATGATCGGTGACAGCAATCAAGCGAACACCTAGAAATGGAAATACGGTTTCAATATAGTATCCCGCTTCCAGATAGTTACGGCCAAAACGCGATAGGTCTTTTACAACGATACACTTGATTTTTTTCTGCCGCACATCGTTCATCAAACGGGTAAAGGCCGGGCGCTTGAAATTTGTTCCTGTAAATCCATTGTCAAAATACGTATCCACATAATTTAATTCACTGCTACGGTTAATAAAATCCTGCACCAGTGCAATCTGTGTTTCCATGCTTTCGTTATCTTCATCATCTTCCACCGAAAGCCGTCCATAGATTGCAGTTGGTATCTTTTCTTCATCCAATTCCGGGAACTGCACTGAAACCGTTGCCTGTTCCGGTTGGGGCAAATTCTTTCTACTTTTTCGTGCCATTGTCTGTACCCTCCAATTCTATCCGTTCAAGCATCTGCTTCCATTCCTGTGTTTTCATCGTTAGACTGATTTCTGCCTGCCTATCGCCTAAAAATGTAACCACGACCTGCTCAATGTACTTTTTCACAAAATTACGATCCAGTACCTCTGGAGTCTTATATTGTTCCATCTGCTGAATCCACGGATTTCGCAAACTCAATGCCCGTTCCCATACCATTGTATTTTCCATGATTGCCGTAAGCTGTTCATTCAGCTTTCGATGAGCTTCTTCATAATCCAGCACTTCAGCACGATACTGTTCTTCCGTGATTTCATCGGCCATATAGCTTTCATATAACGGTACACGGCGAAACTGTTCCATATTAAGTTCAGCCAGAATGGTCTTCATCTGCATCGAACTATCAGCTCTTACTGCTTCAATTGCTTTTCTGCCAGCTCCCTGCTGAATTGCGGAGTACATCTTTTCTTCTTCCCGATGTTCTCTCTCCATAGCATCTATCACCTTTTTATATACAGATGCAGCCGGTGCTTTCAATTCCTTTCCATTCTCCTTGTGAGCACGGCAGTAGCTGCAATAGAATAGTTCTTCTCCCGTTTTCTTATCCTTATGCCAATAAAGTGGACGTCCACAGGTACAAATGATGCGCTTTGCAAGAGGATTCGGTTTTTTATATTTTTTCCGAGTTGATATTTTGTTTTCACTCTGCTGCATATTGCAAGGAAGCGCATAAAACTGTTCTTTTGTCATGTACGGCTCATGGCAGTTCTCTGCAATAATCTGACGGCTTCCGTTTGCCGTTGCACCCGTATATGTTGGATTTCTGAACAATCCCCTCAGATTATCCGATGTCCACAGATCAGATTCTCCCTCATATGGTTTTCCCTGAATTCTTTTTTTGTGCCTCATCGGTGGTTCGACATTCTGTTCATTCAACCATTTTGCAATATCGCCCATCTTCTGTCCCGATGCATATCTGGAAAAAGCTTCGCTCAGATACGGAGCAACCTCTTCATCCTTTACCATGTTGCTTTCACCATTCCTGCGGATATAACCATACGGAACGGAATTGGTCAGCCGGAATCCTGCACCCTGCTTCTTCCTCCATGCAAACATAATTTCTGCGTGCATCTCGCAGCGTTTCTCCTCAAAATAGTCCTCAACCTCTTTTCGACTGGCAGTTCTGGTGTCCAGTCCTTCTTCCAGAACAATCAGATCCACGCCTGTCTCATAGAGAGTTTCCTTGATTGACTGACGCGCCGCCGGGAAGCCAGGCCCACAGTAATACATAGATGCTACAATGATGCAGTCAAATTTTCGCTCTGCTCCATCATCAATCATTTTGTCAAATGCCGCACTTGCGTTTTCTACACCCTTACGGTCAGAATACTTTTTCTGTAAATCCATTTCTTTATGTTCAGCTAAGTATTCTGCAATACGCTGATTCTGGTCGGCAATCGTCAGTTCGCCTTTATGGTTTTTCCAAGGCATCGTCCGAGTATAGCTTACACATTTCATACTGTACTCCCCTCCGTTTCTGTTGTCGGAACGCTGTTGCAATATTCCAGCACATTGCGGATTTCCTGGTCGAAGCGATATTGGATGTGAATGTGCTCTTTATCATAGACTGTAATGCTTTCCACCAGTTCTACCAGAACACGGCGATTCAAACTCGTTAAGTTTTGATAGGATTTAAAATCTTCGATCCACGGCAAATGTTCCACATCCAAATTGCTCAGGCTATCCAGCTGTCGGTTCATTTCCGTTTTTGCCTTACAGATATTTTCGACTTTTTCGTTAAAGGAACGGCTGAACTCTTTATACTCATCCTTACTGACAATGCCGCTGCTCATATCTTCGTAAAGCTGACGGCGCAGGGTCTGGTATTTCTGTTCTTCCTGTTCAAGCATTTTCATGTGCTCTTCTACCGATTTTAACCTGCGTTGGTTTTTGGGAATCTCGTTGATTTCATCTAGCCGCTGTTCCAGTCCACTGATCTGCTGAATTTTTCCCTGCAATGCAGCCAGCACCACTTCTGCTAATTTACTTTCGCTGATAAGGTGTGAAGAACAGCCCAGGCCGTTATGATTTGTGATGCAGTGCAGATAAACATACTTCTTTCCATTTTTTGATACAGTGCGCCGCACCATATTCTGTCTGCAGCCCCCGCACCGAACCATACCTGAAAAGAGATTGACTGTCTGTTGTCCTTTCGATGCACAGGTGTCCAGCTTCAAAACTTCCTGCACGGTGTCAAACAATTTCTGCGGAATGATAGCCTCGTGCATATTGGGAACTTTGATCCAGCCGGATTCTTCTACGTCACGGATTTTCTTAATCTTGTAATTGATTTTTTGCCGTTTACCCTGCACCATCGTTCCGGTGTAAACTTCATTCTTCAAAATTCGAAGTACCTGAATCGCCTGCCACTTTGCATGAGTTCCGGCCTTGAAGCCGCTGTGATAATTCAATCCACATAGACGCTTGTACTCACTGGGAGCCAGAACCCCCTCGCTGTTCAGCTGTTCCGCAATAGCCTTTGCGCTCATGCCTTCCAATTTTCTGCGGTAGATAGAACGAACAACATCTGCTGCGTACTCATCCACCACCAACCGGCTTTTGTTCCGTTCATCTTTGCAGTAACCGTACATTGCATACCCGCCGATGAACTCTCCCTTGCGCCGCTTAATGTCCAACTGGCTCCGAACCTTAATGGAAATGTCCCTGCAGTAGGAATCGTTCAGCAGATTTTTGAAGGGAACCACGATGCTATCCGAATCACTGCTCTCAGTGTTTGCGTTATCGTAGTTATCATTGATGGCAATGAACCGAATCCCCATCATTGGGAAAATCTGTTCCAGATACTTTCCCATCTCAATGTAGTTACGGCCAAGTCGAGACAAGTCCTTGACTATGATGCAGTTGATTTTGCCGGATTTGATGTCCTCCATCATCTGCGTAAAGCCTGGTCGCTCAAAATTGGTTCCCGTGTAACCATCATCTGCATATTCTCCTACCAAATGCAGTTCTGGTCGTTCTGCAACGAAATCCCGGATTAGTTCTCTCTGGTTTCCGATGCTGTTGCTTTCAGCCTTATCTCCGTCCTCGATAGACAACCTCAGATAGGCTGCTGCTCGTATGTCCTTATTCTTTTCCTTATAAAAAAACAAAGCCATTAAACCTCCTGTCTCCACGCAATTCGCATGGTAAAATCCAGAAAGTTAATGGCTTTTGATTGCACATATTTACTTAACCCGTCTGTATTCTACCAAGCTGCGGCACGAAAATCAAGCTGTAGCGCACAATTTTAAAAAATCTTTTTTTCAGTGTTTCCCCATACTCTGCAAGAGGCAGTCCCACAGTTCACTGCCTTCTGGTCGGAACGATTCATACACGGTGATTCCCTTAATAATGATTTTTCTGTGATGGTCAGGCTCCGTTCGCTCCTGCTTCACTTTTTCGTCCAGTCGCTCTTTCTGCTTCATCGGATCAATCCCCCTTTACTAATAGGAATCCAGAAGGGCATTTTGGAATACAGTTTTTGAAAGAAATTCAAAAAAATCTGGAAAGTGTATTCCAAATAAAGGCTGCGGATTCCTATTTATAGAAGCACTTCTTTTTCTGATGGCAAGGCCTATACTGCAACACCAGGGTTTCCCTGTCTTAGAGCAAGATTCGCCTATGGTAACTCAAAACTCACTTTCGTGATTTTTCATTCCCGGCAATCTTGATGGGGATTCCGTTCCCCATCCCCACGGTACGCACAAAATCTTGGATTTTGGCTATCTGGCTCCACATGAATGTGTTCGCAGCCGAACGCCTACGGCTTATCGGGAGTTGCTTCGCAACTATAAAATGCAGGAGGATCACACTATGGCTCGCCCCAAAAAGGATGAAAGCATCAAACGGACTAAGAATGTAATGGTTCGTTTTACCGATGTGGAGTACGCACTGGTTTCGTGTTCTGCTGAACAGGCTGGCTATCCCGTTGCCGTTTATGTAAGGAAACAGGCCATAACCGAAAAACTTCACGTTCATTACAACATCGTTGCCGACATTGCAGAACTGCGAGATTTTGCAAGGCAGCTCTCTCATATCGGAAACAATCTGAACCAGATTGCAGCCTTCTTTAACAGCGGTGGTATCCAATCTCGCGCTATGTTGGAAGAGATCAATCGTTGCATGACCGACCTCCGCTCCATGCGGAAAGATATTGCTGAATTGGCAGGTGATTATCGTGGCAATCTTAAAACACGTCGCAGGTAAAAGCGCAGACTACGGTGCGGCACTCGACTATTTGAAATATGAGCACGATGAGGTCTTGAAGAAACCTCTGCTGGATGCAAATGGAAACTGGGTGCTCCGCCGGGATATTCTGCTGGATGGCATAAATTGTGAACCGGAACTTTTTGATGTAGAGTGTGAAATGCTCAATGCACAGTACCATAAAAATCAGAATTATGATGAAATCAAGACACATCATTATCTCATCAGCTTCGATCCTGCGGATAAAGATGAATGCGGACTCACAGGAGAACGAGCGCAAGCCATCGGCATGGAATATGTAAAAACAAATTTTCCTGGCCATCAGGCATTGGTCTGTACCCACATGGACGGGCATAACGGCAGCGGCAATATCCATGTACATATCGTAATCAACAGTCTGCGAAAGCTGGATGTTCCGCAAAAAAGCTTTATGGAACGTCCCATCGACTGTAAAGCCGGCTACAAACACCACCTAACAAAAGATTACTTGAAGCATTTACAGCAGTCTCTTATGAACATCTGCATGAGAGAAAATCTCAATCAAGTTGATTTGCTCTCCCCATCTGTCAACAAAATCACGCAGCAGGAATATTATGCTAGACAGCGCGGGCAGATCAATCTGGACAAATTGAACGCCGAACTTATTGCAGAAGGCTTCACACCCATGCGAACCAAATTTCAAACCGAAAAGGACAAACTGCGGGATTCCATTACTGCAGCAGCAAAGCGTGCAAAATCATTTGAAGAGTTCAGCCGACAGCTTCAAGCTGAATCCGGTATTTCTGTCAAGGATCACCGTGGGCGATTCAGCTATCTTTTACCGAACAGGGAAAAATATATTTCTGCGCGAACATTGGGAACCAGTTTTGACCGCAATCATCTTCTGATGCTTTTTGAAAGCAATGCGCTCACCGCTGAAAGAGAAAAACAGCAATGGAGTGTTGCTGACCCCATTGCCGTTCTCTATATCAAATCGAATCTTCGTTTGGTTGTGAATCTGCAAGACTGCGTAAAGGCCCAGCAGAGCCGCGCCTATGCACAAAAAGTCAAGATTTCCAATTTGCAACAGATGGCAAATACCATCGTCTATATACAGCAGCACGGCTATGACAGCTATGACGAATTGAAAAAGGCGCGGGATGAACTCTCCGCTAAAATGTCAGATGCCCGCAATACCGCAAAGTCAACGGATGCCGATTTGAAACGGTTGAATGAACAGATTCACTATCTGGGGCAGTATCTCTCCACAAAAGCCACATATAAAGAATTTCTACAGGCCAACAATAAGAAGATTTACCGTTCTGAGCATCAAGAGGAAATTGCCAAATATGAGGAAGCCGCTCAATTCTTAAAACGCAGTTCCCCGGATGGCACGATTCCCACTATGAAGGACTTGCGGGCTGAGAAAGAAAAACTGCTTTCCACGCGAGCGGTACAATATGAAAGCTATGCCTATTTCAAGGACTACTACCATGAACTACAAACCGCTTGTCAGAATGTTGATATGATCCTTGATACAGGACATACACAGCAACATAGCCGTACACATCCTAAACGCAGTCACGAACCATCTCTTTAAAAAACTGCATAAAAAGAGCCAGTCACAAGACTTCACTCTGAATGAAAGTCCTGTGGCTGGCTTGCTTTACGGAAACAGATTTTTAGTTTTTAAGGGTTCTCTCCTGCTGTTGCTGCTGTCCCTGTTCTTTCTGCTTTCGATTTTCCAGTTTGATATGCAGCCGATCCAACACTGAAACTCTGTTGCCAATGACACGCGGCTTTTTCGGGTTGTTGTTGACACAACCATCAATCATATTGTAGTTCTGCTCTGTGCCAGACTCCCGCGCCCGTTCATACGTTCCATTCGTCAGGCACTTTTCATGTTCTGTCACATCCTGCTGTTTCCTTTCAGCGCGGCGAACATATTCTGTAATAGTGGCCCGAACATTTTCAAAGCCATTCGGTGCCTCTGTCACAAATACACCTTTACTGTCTACCACGATTGGAGAAACAGCATCTCTGCGTTGCTCATTCCGCATCATAAAGAAGCAGACACCCTCTACAACTTCACTATCATACGGGAGCCATGTTCCTGTTTTTCCATCAACCTGGTAATTGGGAACCATGAGGGCAACAACATTTCCGGCAGAGTCTATATCCGTAAAACCGCCAAACTCAACCAACTCGTCTTTATCGACATAGAAGAATTTTCGCTTTTCTTCTTCATCCCATACCATAACATCACTGACTCCGAACGGACGGCCGATAAATGTATTTGGCCTTTGTTCTTCCAGACGCCCCCGAACTGTAACTGGTGTTTCACTCGGTCCTACCTGCCCCTTATAAGCACTTTGGTAATTCTGATGATGAATCAGAAAACCATCCTCTATCTGCTGTGCATAAGATTTTGCCCTTTGCTTATGATGAATCTCCTTGATTTGGAATACTCTGACCTGTTTATTCATCTGCCACCCTTTCTACTTTCTGATTCGGTTCATCCGGTTTATACCACTCCAGTTCCAGCCCTTTGAACTGCTGCTCGTTCAGCTGCTGCAGCTTCTGGATGCTCTGCTGAACAAGCACAGCCATCTCTGCATCCTCTTCCACAAGCTGCTGAACTTCCGTCAGCGTCTGAATCGTACCTTTGAGCGTTTTCTGCTCAAACATCGCCATCAGCATCAATTCCAGTTCATCAAAGCGTACATTGCTCATAACTCCATCCCTTTCTTTTTCGCTTTCTTCGGCTTATCCTGTTCCTGTGCAGGCTGCTCCTGCTTTTTTGCTTTCAGACTGCGGAGGGCATCCAGAACAGACTTTTTCGTATTGCCGCGTTCCTGCTCCTTACTCTGCTGCCGTGTCGCCATCAGCTTTTCCATATCAGAGATAGCCTGCTGCACCAGCTTATCATCCCTGAAGTAGTTGATGGAGTTGATGTTCTCGCGCTGCACTTTATCGTTCACGACCAGCTCATACATTCCAACAAAGCCACCATCTTCCTCGATGCAGAATCCAATGCACTTGTCGGCGTTCATCCGCTCAGACGGAATCTTGTCGTAGGCTTCCAAGGCTTCTTCCATCGTCAGATGGTCGTGGAACTCTCCCGCAAACGTAAACTCCAAACACTCCGCAACATAAAAGCTGAGCGTTTCTTCCAGCGCAGGTCTTTCTGCAGCGAGTTTTTCTTTCAAACCTTCTGCCTGCTGTTCAGCCGCCGTATCAGCCTGTTCCCGCAGTTCTGCCGCATCCATGACTTTACCCTCTGCCGCATCGCAGCCGAACTCTGTGAGCAGTTCCGTCATAGCCTCCTGCACAGGCTTATCTCCGTCCGTTTCAAGAATGCCGCCATCCTGTTCTGTGAAGTCCTTATTATATAAGGTATAGTCGAAGCCATCGTCACAGGTCTGGATATGGAAATAGGCATCCGGCAATTCGTAGGCCAGTTCCACATCCTGCACGGCTAAGGCCCCCTGCAACGGCTGGACAACATGATTCTGGATATACGGGTTATCCCAGCCCGGAACCGTTTTGTAGTCCTCCACAATGGTGTCAATGCCGTTCCTGCACTGCAAAATATCCAGCGAACCCGGCAGAGGATCAGGATTCTTCTCCACACCCAAGGCTTTCATGCAATGGTTCGGAAGTGCCTGATACTGCGACATTGCATCGTCGAGATTTCCGAACCGCTCAATTTTCAAAGGCGCGGCCTGCAAATTTTCGACCACATAGAACTGCTTTACGAAAGGCCGCTCCTGTTCCAGTTCTTTCTGCGCATCCAGTTCTTCCCGGAACATCGTTGTAAAGCCATCCAGAATAGCCGGGTGGCTGTCAACCACCCAGTCCGTGCGGAAGGTCATGCGGTCTGCATCGTGTTCCGGGGTGCTGACCTGCTCTGCCCATTTCTTATTGCCGGGAGAAAAGCGGCCATCGCAACTTTTATGATGCAGCGTGTTCGCCAGAATGTAGCCCACACGCTCCATGCCGTACTGCCGCACCACCTGATCGACTGCACCATCGCCAAGGTACATCCCGTCATAATTATCCGCAATCGCTTCATGGATTGCCTGCTTGCACTCGCTGTTCAGCCGATAGGATGTACGGTACAAATCCACCTCGTCATTTTCTTTGGCATAGCTGAACGGCTCGTAGTAGACAGGCACATCCGAATAATCCTGTGCGCTGTTGTCCGGCACAGGCACAGACTTTTCAATGATCTCCGATACCACATCTTCTTTTTTCGGCATATTCCATTTTTCAGAGAAATATTTCTGCACGGCCTCCTGAAAATCTTCATCGAAGCCGTTCCACAAATCCTCCGCTACCAACTTGCCCCACTCATTGACTGCAACACAAGCCGCCATGTCGCCGTGTTCCTCATGCTCCAGCAGGAAGAACTTCTCGCCGCCAATCTCCGTTTCATCAATAGCGTACCATGTGCCGATATGCCCCTCGACTGCGATATGGTCGGAATCGCCGTGGATCAGTCCATTGTTTTTCTGCTGCTGTTCCTCCATGAACTCTCGCACGGTCAACTCTGCGCCCGTGAAGTTCAGCCCTTCCTCACCCAGTTCCAGCCGCCCCTCCGCGCCAAGGTCAAGTTCTTCGGCCATCAGAACAGATGCCGCATGGTTCACCACCACAGTTTTCTCCACTGTAATGGGCTGGCCTGGGTCGTAGTCCGAACCGCGCAGATCATAGCGATATAAGCCCTCCGGCACATCTTCATCCCGCAGTCGGCCATTACTGAAAAGACCCGGCTTATCAAAGATTTCGATTTCCTGCAGTTCTTCGTTCAAAAGGTTTTCTTTCTGCAAATCCAGATTCCTTTCCTTGAAAAAATCCGGCAGTTCTGCAAATCCAATGCTGTCCACATAGTAGGCTTTGACTGTACTGCCATCATTGAGTACCACCACGTCGCTGACCGACAGCGAATGACCCGTAAAATCTGCCGGACGCTGGATATTGAACCGTTCATAAATGCCATCCAGCGTGTCCTTTTCCGTAAGCGGCGCGGTATAGATCAGGTCATAATCTGCACGGGAAACCGTTATGCCTTTCTTCTGCACATAGTCCAGCCCCATGAAACGATAGTTATGTTCCGGGTCACGTTCTGTGATCTGATAAATACCGAACTGCTTTTCGCCGCTATTGAGCAGCATATTTTCCTGTTCTGTCATGTTCCGCTCCTGCTCCAAATCTGCTATTGCAATCTGGAAGGTATCACTTCCGCGCTCAATTTCCTCTCGCGCCGTGACAAGAATCGGCCACGGGCTGATGCGGACAAGATAAATCTGCTTACCCTCGTCATACAGTCGTAAAGCCTGTTCACGGTTTATCACTGTCAGCTGAAAATCCAGGCGTGCATACTCGTCCTCTGCATAATCTTCCCGCTGTTCCAATAGAATCGCATCCCATGCGTCTGCCTTAATGCCGAAAATGCCATCGTGCTGCTCGATTTCCTCTTGGCTTACATAATCGCCTGCTGTGCCATCACGAAACAGCGGATAAATCCTCTCACCCAGCCGATGCCATTCCCGTGCGCCCTCTTTCGTCAGCGGCAGCACATCATCTTTCAGGTAGCCATAGTCGTGCATTTCGGAAAGACCAATCATCCCATCCGGGAGATTTTCGGTTTTCTCCTGCACATCGTACATCAGGCGGTTGACTTCTTCTTTGTCATCCTCGGCCAGTGCCGCCGCCAGACCGTTCACCAATTCTTCCGTTGCAGCCCGGTCATCCAGCTTGAAAGCAAAATTCACAATGAGGTTGCGCTGCTCATCATCAAAAATCGTTTTTTCCTGCTCCTTATTGGCAATCAGCTTTTCCGCATACTGCATCGCGGTCATGCGCTCTGCGCGCCTTTCCGCGACTGCCGCTTCCAGCTTTTCCAGAAAGTCGGCTGCGGTCAATCGAATCGTATCCATCGAATCTTTCAGTTCCTTCATCTCCTTGCCGCTGGCCCAGCTTGCCACATATGGAAATGAATAATCGGACGTATCAATACCCAGAGCCGAGCAGACCGTAAATGCAATGCTTTCAGCTTCGGTTTCTTTCGTGAGCCTGTCTTTTTCTTCGCCGCGCTGCTTCATGAAATCGCTGTTATGCAGCATCGCATGAGCGACTTCGTGAATCATCGTTTTTATGGTCTGGCTCTCGCCCATGCCGACCTGAATGCAGATTTCTTTGTCTGCATCACTGTAATAGCCTTTGGCATCCCCTTCGATTTCATCAAACCGCATCGGCACAGGCGATACCTGCTCGATTGCCGCCGTAAGCAGCGCATAGTCTTTGACGCTGGCCGTCAGTTCGTTCACTTCCAGCGATGGAATCGGTTCCCCATCGGTCTGTGAAACATCAAAAACCGTCGTCACTCGGAAGCGCGGAACCACATACTCCACACGTTCCATTTCCGGTTCACCGTTTTCGTTCAGCACAGCCAAGCCCGTATCCTTGTCGATTTTCTCGCGTTCTTCCACTTCCTTGATGGGAGCCGGAGCAATGATCTGGATGCCCTTTTCGCCTTTTTTGACGTAACGGTTGAACTTATTCTTCCATGCGTTAAACCCTGCCACCAGTGTGGCATCAGGCCGCTGCATAGCGATCAGCAGCGTATTATTGAAGCTGTAATTGTGGAATTTTGCCATCGTGCGCAGATACGTCGTGTACATTTCCGATGTAAAAATGTCCTTTACGCCCTGCTCCAGCCGTTCCGTGATTTCTTTCATCTGCTGTTTGCGGTCAACTGCCATGCAAGCCCTCCTTTTTCTTGACCCATCGTGTTTTCATCTGGCGCGGATATTGGTCAGCCTGTTTCGGTGCCTTCGCGCCGTTCCATTCCAAGCCTCCGGCTCTGCCCTCACAGGTGTACCCGGCAGCTTTCAGAGATGCTCCATTTTCCGTATCCAGAATGTAGGTGATCACTTTGTTGTAACCCATTGCCCGTGCTGCACGGTACGCCGCCGCATACAGGATGCTGCAAGCGTTCGGTGTTCCATCTGTACACAGACGGTTAACTTCCAGCGTATAGCCATCGTCCAGCCGCCGCGCCACAGGTCTGCCGCAGATAGCAACGCCCACCAGCGCACCATTATCCGATACGCCGATGGAGAACTTATGTCCCCGCGTCGGTTTATGGTGGCGGTGATGCTGCTGCACAAATGCGTTTGCCGTTTTCAAATTGATCGGTGTTAATGTCAGCAAATGCCCTCCTTCAAAAAAAATGCCCCGCCAGACAAAACTGACGGGGCGGCTCTCATTTACAGTTCCATATCGTGACTTTTCCGCTTCTGGGATTTCTGCGGTTCTGCGCTGCGCTCTGCCTGTTTTGCATGAAGCTGCGCCAGCACAGAGGGTTTCCGCACATTGTCCGCAGTGCGCTCTGCAACGCGGCCTGCATAGTTCACAGGCTGGCGCGGCCTGTCTGCAACTTCGGTTTCGGCTGCATCCTCGTCCACTCCCAGCGCATCCTCACTGCCCTTTTCATCCATGTTGAGCAGAGAGTTCAGCTCCGCAAGGCGCGCAGATTTTTCAGCCAGTTCCGCTTCCTGCGCAAAGGGACGTTTGGCTTCTTCCTTTGCCTGCGCCAACTGCTGTTCCAAGGTTTCCAGTCTGCGTTCCACCTGCGGCAGCGTTCTTTCAATGCCTGCCAGCGCATTGGTAACGCGCAGAATGTTACCCTGCGGGTCTTTGCCGACTTCCATCGAATAGTTCCACACGCCTTTGATGGACAGGCGGAACACCTTATCGAAGTTGTCAAACCGGGAATGCAGTTCAAACGCACCGTAGCTGCCGATTCTGCCCTCGGTGCCTGCTGCTTTCAAAGCCTTGCAAGCCTCGATAATGGCTGCACCTGCTTCCTTGCGTTCGCTGTACACCTTACCGCTGATTTCCATAGAGAAGTGGTCTTTGTCCTGCGCCAGAAGCGGTTTTGCCGCTTCCATATCCGTTTTCAGTGCTTCGATTTGACCCTGTGTCGCAGTAATTTCTCGTGGATAGCGACGCGCAATATCGGATTCCAGACTATAAATCTGACTGGTGTGATTGGCTTTCAGCAGCTTCAGTTTGCTGACCTGAATATCCAAGTCCATCTTTTCCTTGATGTAGGGATTGCCGGTTGCCAGTGCCTTAATTTCGGCATAGGACAGCGCGGTGTCGTCCACATCATCGCAGGCACGGACAGGCGATTTAGAAGTCATGATTTGGCTTATAAACTTCTGCTTATTTTCCAGAATTTGCCACATATACGAATCGAACGTATTTTCAGTGACGTAACGATAGATTTTTACCTGCTTATTCCGGTTTCCCTGCCGGAGAATACGTCCCTCCTGCTGTTCCAGATCAGACGGCTTCCACGGGCAATCCAGATGATGCAGGGCAATCAGTCGATCCTGAATATTGGTTCCTGCGCCAAGTTTCGGCGTAGACCCCATCAGGATACGCACCTGTCCGGCGCGCACCTTTGCAAAAAGCTCTGCCTTTTTGGTTTCCGTGTTATACTCGTGAATAAATGCCACTTCTTCACGGGGAACACCTCTCGCCACCAGCTTCTCCCGCACATCATCATAAACGTTGAATGTGCCATCTGCCTTTGGTGTCGATAAATCGCAGAAAATCAACTGTGTTCCTCTATCCAAGGCAGATTCTTCCCAGACCTTGAACGCATTGTCCACGCAGCGATTCACCTTACTCTCCGGCTCATCCGGCAGCATCTCATTCATAAGACGCTGGTCGAGTGCCAATTTCCGACCATCGTTTGTGATTTTGAGCATATTATCGAATCTGGGATTCACATTTCCATTGCGTACGGCCTCGGCACGGTCTGCAAAGGAACTTACCATTTCTTCCTGTGTTTCGCTCGGTTTCAGCACTTCGTTGATGTACTCTGCTTGCGGCACAGGTAGGTTCAGCATGTCCGCCGTCTGCACATCTGCGGATTCTTTGAACAGAGAAATCAGCTCCGGCAAATTGAAGAACCGGGCAAAACGTGTTTTCGCACGGTAGCCGGTTCCTTCCGGGGAAAGCTCGATTGCCGTAACGGTTTCACCAAAGGACGCCGCCCAATCATCGAAATGGCTTAGCCCCATCTTCTGTAGGGTGTCATACTGGAGATACCGCATAATGGTGTATAGCTCCACCATCGAGTTGCTGACCGGGGTTCCGGTTGCAAAGGTCACGCCCTTGCCGCCTGTCAGCTCATCCAAGTACTGACACTTTGCAAACATATCGCTGGACTTCTGTGCATCGGTCTGCGCGATACCTGCGATATTTCGCATTTTTGTGTAGAGGAACATATTTTTATAGAAATGCGACTCGTCCACAAACAGACGATCCACACCCAGTTCCTCAAATGTAACCACATCATCCTTTCTCGTCTGGTCGTTCAGCTTTTGTAGCTTTGCTTCCAGCGTTTTCTTTGTTTTTTCCATCTGCTTGACCGTAAAACTGCGGCTATCCTCACTCCGGGCATCGGCCAGAGACAGCGTAATATCGTCAATCTGACGCTCGATAATAGCCTTCTGCCGTTCCGGGGAGAGCGGCACACGCTCAAACTGCGAATGACCGATCACGATGGCATCGTAATCGCCGGTTGCAATGCGGGAGCAGAACTGCTTACGATTGCTGGGTTCAAAGTCCTTTTTCGTTGCCACCAGTACATTGGCATTGGGATAGAGTCGTAAGAAGTCTGCGCCCCACTGTTCTGTGAGGTGGTTTGGCACCACATAGAGGTTTTTCTGCGATAAGCCCAACCTGCGGCTTTCCATGCCGGCAGCAATCATCTGGAAGGTCTTGCCTGCACCAACGCAATGCGCCAGCAGCGTATTGTTGCCGTACAGAATGTGCGCTACCGCATTTTTCTGGTGCGGCATCAGAGAGATTTCCGGGGTCATGCCCTCAAAGCGGATGTGACTGCCATCGTACTCACGGGGACGAATCGCATTGAAAATCCGGTTATAGGTCGCACACAAATCCTCGCGGCGGTCTAAATCTTTGAAAATCCACTGCTTAAACGCTTCCCGAATGGATTCCTGCGCTTGCTGTGCAAGCATGGTTTCCTGTTTGTTCAGCACACGGTGGTCGCCGTCCGCATCGTGAATCGTATCGTAGATTTTGGTATCCCGGAGATTCAGCGCATCTTCCAGCAGCTTATAGGCATTGACCCGCATTGTTCCGTAGGTATTGGTAACAAGCGGATTGCCGCGATCCAGCGACTTGCCCGAAATGTTCCATGCACCGGAGATTTCGGAATAGGTTGCCTTAATGTCAATCCCGGCATAGTAGCCTGGTGTCTTGAACACTTCCCGCATAAACTGCGTGATGTACTCCGGCTTTACCCAGTTTGCACCCAGCCGCACTTCGATTTCCGAAGCATCCAGGTCTTTGGGCTGTACCCGTTTCAAGTAATCCACATTGATCTGGTACTCTGCATGGTTCACCGCAAAGGTTTCTGCCGTGGCCAGTTTTTCACGAACATTGCCGGACAGGTATTCATCCGAGGTTTCCCACTGCTGTGTCACAGGATTTCGGAAAATCGCACCTGCCAGTTCATCCGTGATCTCGTGTTCCGGTTTACCGCAAAGCTGCACCATAAACGGCACATCCACCTTTGCTTTTTCTCCAATGGAAAGTGCCAGGGCTTCGCTTGGCGTGTCCACTGAGGTAACAGGCTCCGGCTTACGGATGGTACGTTTGGTGAAAATATCGGCCAGCCGTTTGAGATTCTTCTCCTCATCCAGAATTTCCAGAGATGCCAGCAGACAATAGCTGCTGTCCTGTCGGAACGCCCGCTTGTTGGCCGTGCTGTTGATAAGGCCATACTGCGCCTTAAATGCGGTGTACTGCTGTTTCAGTTCATTCTGCAAAAGCTGAACTTCTGCATCCGAACCATCATGCAGCTGACAATCCAACAGCTTCCGGGTGGTTTCCCGCAGAGCGATCATGCCCAGCACCCGCTCTGCAGTTACGGCAGGCAGTTCTACCTTGTTCATAAAGGAGTTTTCACGGTAGTAAATCTGCCCATCCACGTTCGTAAAGCTGAAATTCTTCACACTTGGGTCTGCTGGAATAGGTTCTTCCTGCACATCCAGTTCATCGTCAGAGATTTCCGGCTCCGTGATGGTAGCCTGGATGTTGCCGACCGCCTCTTTTAGCTGCTCGGCAAGGTCTGCGCCCTCGATGGGCTTGACCGTGGTTTCCTGCTTGCCATACTGCGTGCTTTCCGTGGTGATCTCCCCCAGCACCATCTCAGGATGCTGCGCAAAATACTGGTTGATGGAATATCCTTCCGGCGTTTCACCGAGATCCACCCAGTCAGCCCGTTCCACCGCTGCACGGTCACGCTTCTGCAGGAACAGAATGTCAGCAACCACGCCCGTGTTGGCATTGCGCTGGAACGCATTGTTCGGCAGACGAATCGCGCCTACCAGATCGGCGCGGTTGGCAAGATACTCACGGACAGAGGAATCCTTCTTATCCATCGTACCGCTGGACGTTACCACCGCCACCACGCCTCCCGGACGCACAAGATCAAGGCTCTTGGCGATAAAATAATCGTGGATGAGGAAATTGTGGCGGTCATACCGCTTGTCCGGTACTTTGTAATTGCCGAAAGGTACGTTGCCCACAACACAGTCAAAAAAGCTGTCTGGGAACTGCATCGTTTCAAATCCCTGCACAGCAATTTTATTTTTCTGGTACAACTGCTGTGCAATGCGGCCTGAAATGCTGTCCAGCTCCACACCGTACATCCGAATCTTCTCCATGCTGTCCGGCACCAGACCCATGAAATTGCCGACACCACAGGACGGTTCCAGAACATTACCTTTGGACAATCCCATATTGCCCAGAGCTTCATACATTGCCTTGATGACCGTAGGAGAAGTGTAAAATGCATTCAGCGTACTGGCGCGGGCTTCCTTATACTCATCTGCCGTGAGCAGGGACTGCAGTTCGGCATACTCTTTTGACCATTCCGCGTTGTTTTCATCGAACGCCTGCGGAATGCCGCCCCAGCCCACATACCGGGAAAGCATCTCCTGTTCCTCCGCGGTAGCCTGTCGCTGTTCTGCATCCAGTGTTTGCAGCACCCGAATGGCCTCCACGTTGGCTTTATACTTTGTTTTCGGCCCTCCTGCGCCGAGATCATCGTCCGTAATACGGAAGTTCATAGGCTCCTGTTTGG
>ENA-ORSI01000848-ORSI01000848.1-human-gut-metagenome-genome-assembly--contig:-NODE-848-length-30140-cov-4.681070_pt1 | contig 30140 bp, 28 predicted proteins | sample MGYA00242187_ERZ509154 | MGnify/ENA primary metagenome ERZ509154 (study PRJEB26280, sample SAMEA2338627) | human gut metagenome | biome: human gut; feature: human-associated habitat; material: faeces...
GCATTTCGGCAGGCAAGGATGACCGTGGCGAGCCCGTCACCGTCTCCCGTACCTTCACTCCATCGAAGCCGACGCTCAGTTATCTTTCGCTCCAGAAAGAAATGAACCTTTTTATCGAAAATCTTCAGGTGCAGATTTTGAACGGCGAAATTCTGGATGCGAACGGGCAGAAAATCGCACCAAACTCTCCAGGAAAACGCTGTTTCGGGATTTCTGCGAAAAATTTTTGGAGATCAAGGCAAGCGAGATAGCCCCCGGTACTCTTGCCTTCTATCGTCAGATCATTCAAACACATCTGATTCCGACTTGCGGCATGATGCGAACGTAGATATTTTTATGCGCTCAATAGCTGGCAGACGAATATTTTCCAAAGAGATTTCTTCCTTCTCTTTCTTCATTGCAATGAAAGCATAAATATTTCCATTTTCTATCAGGGTTAGCGCTTGACATCCTTGTTTAGCCTTCTTGTCAAACCATTCACTAAACTCATCATAATCAGACTTTAATGAATCAAAGAAGGGATCTGCAAGGTTAATAGCAGAAAAAAGGAACCCATGATAGTTTATTAATCATATTGCACCTCTTTATGTAAGCGGTTGTTCCCTCAGAGTAATCCGCTTCAGCATATATCCCGGAATCAAAGTCTTATCAAAGTCCCATACAATCGCTATTCGGTTTGACATAATTTTCTCCTATACTTTTTCTCAAATCCCAAAGAACCTCTCAAAGAAGCCCTTCAGTTTTTCTATGATTCCGCGCTTTTTCTCTGCGCGGTTTCCGCCGCCGAAGCGGGATGTGGGCGGCATCAGTTTGTCAATATCGGTGCCGGTCGTCTTGATCTCCCCGTCGCGGAAGGCGTTATCGATAAATTTGCGCGTCTCGCTCTCGTTCAGCTTTTCATCGGCAATGATGGCGGACAGCTCTTTTTCCTTTTCCTCTGCCACATAGCCGTGCCATTCGGTCAGCACATCTTCCACATCGTTGATGCCGGAAATAAAGGTCTCGATCAATGCCTTTTTACTGCGCAGTTCAAGGCTGGCATCAACGGCTTTTTGAATCGTGATCAGAATCTCTTTGTCTGTCCCGTGCGTGTCATGATACTTCTTGACAAGCAAAAGGATGTAGTCAATATTGATCTCAATCTGACGGATCAACTCGACTTCAAACACCACGTCGTCGGTGATGTCCTCTTTCTGCCCGTCGCGCCGCCGCTCGCGCCATTCATCGCGCAGATCCTGATACCGTCCGAGATAGTCCTGCAAGTCCCGCTCGGACAGCAGATCCTTCCCCGCAAACTCATCGAAAGACGAAAGCAGATTGCGCATCCGAAGGATCGCCCCAAACAGCGCGATAAAATGCTTCTGATTCTGTTCTCCCTCCACACGCGGCTCAGACAATGGAAAGTCGGTTTCCAGTTCCGTTATCATGTCCACATATCCGGGGTGAGACTGGTCCGCCGCATCGATATAGCCGTGGTAATAGTCGTCAAACTTGCGCATCAGGACAATGCCGCCCGCATTTTTATCGCCGAACAGCGAAATGGCGGAGTCCACCCGCTTTTGCAGGTTGCGGAAGCAGACGATGTTGCCAAAGGTCTTGATGCTGTTCAGAATTCGGTTGGTGCGGCTGAATGCCTGAATCAGCCCGTGCATCCGTAGGTTTTTGTCAACTCAAAGCGTATTGAGCGTGGTTGCGTCAAAACCGGTCAGGAACATATTGACCACGATCAGAAGGTCAAGCTCCTTGTTCTTAATCCGTAGGGAAACATCTTTGTAATAACTCTGAAATCCGTCGCCATCGGTGGAATAATTGGTGCGGAACATCTCGTTATAGTCGCGGATGGCGCTGTCGAGAAAATCGCGGCTGCTCGCGTCAAGCGCGGAGGTGTCCTCCGGATTTTCCTCGTCCAAAAGATCGCTGTCGGGGTCGGCTTCATTGGTGGTATAGCTGAAAATGGTGGCAATGCGCAGCTTTTTGGTCGGGTCTGCGGACATCTGTCGCTTGAATTCGTTGTAATAGAGCCTTGCCATCGGCACGGACGCGACCGCAAGCATGGAATTGAAGCCCGAAAGCCGTTGCTTTTGCTTGATCTCCTCCACAGCCCCGCGCGCGGCGGACGCGACCTCGGAAATGTTGGTCAGCGTGTTGTAAATATATGTCTTGTCGCCGCGGTAGGTCTTTTGGTCGAAGTGGTCAAGTATATACTTGGTCACAAGTTCAATCCGTTTGGGCGCCATATATGCCCGCTCGCGGTCGATGTCGTAAACATCCTCATCCACCATCTGCTCGTCAACGTCCATTGTTTTGACATAATCCACGCGGAACGGCAGGACATTGTGATCGTTGATCGCGTCCACAATGGTGTAGGTGTGCAGTTGGTCGCCAAAGGTCTGCTCGGTCGTGAAAAACTGCGAGGTGTGCGCCTTTTGCGCGTTGACCGAAAAAATCGGCGTTCCGGTAAAGCCGAACAGGTGGTACTTGCGGAAATTCTTCACAATCGCCGTGTGCATATCGCCGAATTGGGAACGATGGCATTCGTCAAAGATGATGACAACGTGCTTTTGATAGACCGCATGACCGGGATTTTTCTTGATAAAGGTTGCCAGCTTCTGAATGGTCGTAATGATGATATGGCAGTTCTCGTCTTCAAGCTGTTTTTTCAGGATCGCCGTGCTGGTGTTGGAGTTTGCCGCTCCCTTTTCAAAACGGTCGTATTCCTTCATGGTCTGATAGTCGAGGTCTTTGCGGTCCACGACAAACAGAACCTTGTCGATATAGGGCAGTGCCGAGGCAAGCCGTGCGGTCTTGAAGGAAGTCAGCGTTTTGCCGCTTCCTGTGGTGTGCCAGATGTAACCGCCGCCCGCGATACTGCCGTATTTCTTATAATTGTTTGCAATTTCGATGCGGTTGAGAATCCGCTCGGTTGCCGTAATCTGATACGGGCGCATGACGAGAAGCAGATTTTCGGAGGTGAAAACGCAATAGCGCGTCAGAATATTGAGAATCGTATGGCGGGCAAAAAAGGTCTTGGCGAAGTCGATGAGGTCGGGAATGATACGGTTGTTCGCGTCCGCCCAATAGGAAGTAAATTCAAAGCTGTTGCTTGTTTTGCCCTTTTTGCCGGAGGCGGCGCGGGCATCCCTGACAGCGTTAAAACGGGTGCTGTTGGAATAGTATTTCGTGTTCGTGCCGTTGGAGATGACAAAAATCTGCACATATTCAAACAGACCCGAGCCGGCATAGAAGGAATCGCGCTGATAGCGGTCGATCTGATTGAACGCCTCGCGGATGGAAACGCCGCGGCGCTTCAGCTCGATGTGGACGAGCGGAAACCCGTTGACGAGCACGGTCACATCATAGCGGTTGTCGTGCTTCGCGCCGTCGTCTTTGGTGACTATGTATTGATTGGTGACCTGCAAACGGTTGTTGTGAATGTTCTTTTTGTCAATCAGCGTGATATTTTTCGTACTTCCGTCATCGCGCCGCAGAACCTGCACATTGTCCTCCTGAATCTTGCGGGTCTTTTCCGCAATGCCGTCGTTGGCGTTGGCAATGCACTCGGAAAAGAACCGCTCCCATTCGCTGTCGGAAAAATGATAGTTGTTCAGCGTTTCGAGCTGTGCGCGCAGGTTGGAGATCAGCTCCGCTTCGCAATGAATCGGCTTGTCCTCATAGCCCTGCTGTGTCAGGAGGCGGATAAACTCCGCTTCGAGCTCAGCTTCGCTCTGATAGGCGTCGGCACGAACCTCGGCGGGCTTGTATTCGGTGACCACCGTGTTTTCTGTGGTCGCGGCAACAATGTTGAAGTAAGGCATTGAAATTAGCAATTCACAATTAGCAATTAGCAATTGTGAATGTTCTCCTTTCCTGAATTAAATTGTAATGCAGAGCAGTGCGCCTTTCCTTAATTACTCATTACACATTGCTAAATTGCTCATTTTTTAGAGTTTTTCGTGATAGAAGCAAGAATTTTTATAATTTCCTTGCAATCAAAGTAAATGCTTTCAAATGCTGCTTTTTCAATATAACCGCTTTCATGAAGTAATTCAAGCCAATATTCGGTTTCGTTTGCCTCTTTATAAGCGATATACATTTTTGCATAAAAGTCAGCTTTGCTTTGTGCGTGAGCGGCTTCCTTGGCATTAGCTCCGACACTTGTTCCGCTACGGAGAATTTGCTTAGAAAGAATAAACTCTTTTTTCTCCTCGCAAAGATATTGATATAATTTAATGATCCGCAAAGCAAAAGCTTTACTCTTATCCAAAATAATATTACTCTCCATACATTTCCTTTCATTGCTCATTGCTAACTGCTAATGGCTCATTTCGTGAAAAGCTAACAGCTTTTCACGATAGTATTCGTATTGCTTTGTTCTCGCTTCGATTTCGGCGGGAAGACCGCTTGACAAGTCGTTGCAAAGCGCGTCAAAACGGTCGAGGATGGAAGCGATTTCACTTTGCCTTTCGATGCATGGGAGCGGAATAACAATTTTATACAGATTTTGTTGGTTCAGTTTAGGCTGTGCCCCGCCAGTTATATAAGGTGAAAGGTCTATAGAATTCAGATATAATTCTATATATCTGCGGGTTGCATATTCTCCAAATTTCAAAATATGAGCATGATTATTGACCCACGTCTTTCCGCTGATAGAAAAAGCTATTGGCGTACTCCTTGCTATCAAATTAGCCCCATCTTCAGAAACCAAAAGATAATCCCCGTCGAAAATATAATCTTTAACATAATCAACAATACCGGAAGCTCCGTAATAAGGAATATTTCCTGCCTCACGCTTGCCACTGGTCACGGGTTTGCGCTGGCTATCACAATTTTCCGATATTTCATCTAGTGTCACCCGCGCGAAGCCGAAGACGAACTGGAGCAGTCTGATTTCAGCGCTCCGCGCGACCCCTGCTCTCTCTCTCTCTCTCTCTCTCTCTCTCTCTACGTTAACAGATTGCGAACAATCGGATGCAAAGGAGAGAAGCAAATCGCGGTAGTATTCGTATTGCTTCCGCCGCGCTTCTATCTCGGCAGGCAGACCGATTTTCAGGTCGGAGCAGATAGAATCGAAGTTGTCAAGGACATTGGCAATTTTGATTTGCACATCTAATGGTGGAATGTCAACCTCAAATTGCTCCAATGCTCTCATGCTCAAATTTGGTTGAGAACCATGACTTGCCTTAGCTTTGACTTGAGATTGTATTTGAGTGGATTGTAACAAATGGAATAAAAATCTATCCGAGTTTTTGCTATTGACTCTTAGCGCCGCAAGAGGTGACCATATATTAAACCGTATATCCGTATCAACATAGCCAACCTTCCCGGTTGTCGAACCGGATTTAACCACAAAAATATCTCCTTTTTGCGGTTTATACTTTTTACAACACTCATTATCAAATTCTGGTGTTATATCCCCACGCTTTTTATCAAAGTGAATTCGACCATCAAAAACAGCCTCTGCAGACAAAAATGGTATCCCATGCTCAACAAAAGAAGGCGTTGTATGTGGACCGTCTGTTATTGGTTGAGACAACATATCGAGTATTACACCACGTTTTGCGTTTGAGGAATCAGTAGTCAACAGGCTATCCCTATAATAATCATACTGCTTCTTTCTCGCCGTGAGCTCCGCCGTGAGTTCCGCCGTGAGTTCCGTAAAACTGTCCAGTATGCGAACAATTTCCTCCTGCACCGGAATCGGCGGGACGGGGATTTGTATATTTTCCACGCATGATATATGTACATGGGGTACACCGCCACCTTTTTTGGTTGAATATATATAGTCTTGAATATTAGTCAAAAAGTAGTATAAATACTTTGTTTTTACGGCACTTGTCTTTCCCTGTATTGAAAATGCATCACACACAAAGATAGGCTTTGTCCAATATTGAACATACCCCGCTCCTGCACCGCTTCCCGCAACCGTGATGGTTTCGCCTTCTCTATTATATTCATCGCAATAATAGGCAGGCTCTCGTCCGCCTGAAATAACAGGAAATTTGCCGCTTGAAATGATTTTCTTGGTTATTGAAGTGCCTCTTTTCATTTCCGACACTTCACTTAGCCGTCTACATTCCACCCCATCAGGGCAAAGTTCTTTTATCAATTCTTCAAGTCTGCTCATTTTTCCACCAATATTTTTTCCACTCGCGCCCTAATTATCGGGTCTTTTAATCTTTCGGGATGTATTACTCCAAATTCATCTATAAAGCCACTATCTTTGAGCTTTTGCATTTTTAGAAAATTGGTGTCATTTGGAATGCACCACATATCTGTATTATTTAAAACATTAGAGATTATGCAGAAATCCTGCCTGTTTTGCAAACCTTCAAATTGGTTGATACCCACTTCGCAAACAGTGCAATATTCATTTGGATTCTCAACATCACGAATATCATCGATATCGTAAATCGCCTTTCTTGTAATCGTTTCAACTCCGGCAGGAATCGGTTGATTATAAAGCGGGTGCTTTTTCTTTTTTACTACTTCTTCTTTTTCCGCCGGTAGCGCATTTACTACTCTAAATAATTCTTTATCGTGAGGAACATAATCCAAAGTGATATTTTTCGGGAGGAAATCTTTGCACAAAGCTAAAACTGCTTCAATTTCTTTCTGTTTATCTTGTATTTCAGAAGCCCACGAATCATATTTTCGCGGTTTATAATCGGAATCCTTATGCGCGGAATTTTTATCTCTTTCATAGTAAATCCGGTTGATTGTCTCGTCATTTTTGCGTATATTCCATCTCGTCTCTTTGCTTGGAAAGGCGTGATCTATGACAACACAAAGATTTATATAAAATGTTCCTCTGATTTGGTCTGCTTTTTTTCGTAAGTCTGTATTTCTCAATTCCGACACATGGTCTGAAATATAAAGCAAACTATCAATACACTTTTTCGCATCAATCAAATACTTAGCAAGTTCCCATTGATTCATTTTTCAGACCTCCCTTTTATTATCCCTCAATCTCCCCGATAATCTTCCGTATTTCCTCTCTTAGCACATTTTCCCGCTTGACGATCTCCTCAATCTCGGCGTTGAGTTTGACAATGTCGATCTTCTCCCGCTTGTCCTCCTGCTCCACATAGGTGGAAACCGAAAGGTTGAAGTCGTTTGCTTCGATCTCCTCAAACGCGGCAATGTGCGAGAAATGCGCGATCTCCGCGCGGTTTGTGTAAGTGTCTACGATGCGGTCGATGTTTTCGGGCGTCAGCTTGTTGTTATTCGTGACCTTGATGCACTCATTCGACGCGTCAATAAAAAGCGTTTTGCTGTCGCTTTTGCCCTTCTTCATCACCAGAATGCAGGTGGCAATGGAAGTGCCGAAAAAGAGGTTGGCGGGAAGCTGAATGATGCAGTCCACAAAGTTGTTTTCCACAAGATACCGCCGTATTTTCTGTTCCGCTCCCCCGCGGTACAGAATACCGGGGAAGCAGACAATCGCCGCCGTGCCGTTTGCCGCGAGCCACGAAAGGCTGTGCATGATGAACGCCAGATCTGCCTTTGACTTCGGGGCCAGCACACCGGCGGGCGAAAAGCGCGGGTCGTTAATCAGCGTTGCATTGTCGCTGCCCTCCCAGCGGATGGAATAGGGCGGATTTGAGACGATGGCCTCAAACGGCTCGTCGTCCCAGTGCTGCGGGCTTACCAGCGTGTCGCCGTGGGCAATGTCAAATTTGTCGTAGCCTTCTGCCCAGAGCCGCTCCAGCTCTCCAGCAGCTTCGGCGTGTTCCTCATCCAGTGCGTAGACATCCTGCAGCACCGACTGGGCTGCCCGACATCGCTGTGCCTGTTCCCAGGTGCCGGATGTTGGGTGTTCCTCCTGTGTTTCCTCCGGCTCGTCGCGCATCTTCTCATCTTCAAACGTTGGGAGGCCGAGGCGGATGTTCTCGGCCTCCCGGATGATGTCGTTCTTGATCCGGCGGAACTCTTTCTGCTGGGAGAGCGGAAGATGCTCCCGTGGGGTGCAGGGGCTGTAGCACTCGTTCAGCTCATCCCGGATCTGATTCCAGGTTTCATACGGATCTTTGGTGGGTTCTACGACCAGAATACGCATGAGATCATCGCTCATAATCCGGATTGGTTTGAAGATGAGGACGAAGCGTGGGACGAATGGGAGAATGATTGATTCTCTCAGTCCCATGTGAGATTACGAAAAATAGCGCAGGGCAGCTTGGAAAACAGGCTGCTCTGTGCTATTTATACCGTCTTTTAGGAAAGTAAAGGCGGCATTTTGACGTTTCAAAAAAGTTTGATTATATTAAGAAGTTTCAATGTAATACCAATCATTATATTATTTCTGATTCAAATATTGAGAAATTATTGATTTTAGGCAAAAACCCTGCTCAAAAAATTTGTGCAGCTTTTTTCGCCCAATTTGGTATTCACTTGGCTGTTTTTTCGGGAGGGATAGTAGGGAGATGTTTTCCCATTGTAGCTTGACAATTTTATATCAGCAACGCGGATCACACCGCAGGTTAGGAAACGCGCACGGCACGCGCGAGGACCCGGAGGCAGCGAGCTTCCGGCGAGCGAGAAACGCGCTGTGGGCAGCCTTGGCAGGCTGCATCATGCCGCCCAATCTGTTTGGACACACAACGTCTGGCCTGCACACAAGACAGGCTGCCGTGGCTGGGGTTGAAAGCAGTCAAGACCCCTTCCACGAGCTGTGAGAGCTGCCAAGCTCTGTCCGCGCTGTTCCCCATCGCCGGGGCGCGAGCTGCAAATACGGCGGAAACAATTTCAAAAGAATGGAGTGTTTATGTCAGAAAACAAAAAATATTACTACATGAAGCTCAAGGAAAATTTCTTCACCAGTGAGCGGATGGTTGTTCTGGAAATGATGCCGGACGGAATTCTGTATTCCAATTTGCTGCTCAAGATGTATCTGATGTCACTCAAGCACAACGGAATTCTACTGCTGCATGAAAATCTGCCGCACACGCCGCAGACCATTGCAACGTTTACCCGCCATCAGATCGGCACCGTAGAACGCGCGCTGCAAATCTTCCTAAAACTCGGCTTTGTCGAGCTGCTGACCGATGGTGCGTACTATATGCCGGATATTCAGTTGCTGGTCGGTCGCTCCTCCACCGAAGCGGAGCGAAAACGCCGGGAACGGCTGCGTTTACAAGCACAGAAGCTCCTGTCTAACTCAAAAGCGGACATTTGTCCACCAGAGAATAGAGATAAAGAGATTAGAGAACAGAAGTGCGCGCGGACAAATATCCGAACTTACGAAGTAACGGAGGAAGATGTCGTATGATGCCAATTACAGAAGAAGTCCATGCGTTTTTGACGGCAAATGCAGCTGCGCAGATACAGCGAGATGATGAGTATCTCGATCCCGCTGATGGATTGCTGCACTGCAAGACCTGTCATGGCTTGCGGCAAACGGTCATTCCTGCTCCCGGCGGAACAGGATTTCTCCGACCACGCTGCCTGTGCCCCTGCCAGAGTGCTGCGGAAAAACAGCGCAAAGCGGCAGAAGAAAAACGGGAGCGTCTGGAACGCATTCAGCGGCGAAAAGCACATGGGTTACAGGATCGCCGCCTCTACGATTGCACGTTTGCCAACGATAACGGAAAAACGCCAGGGCTGACTGCCAAAGCCAAGCGCTATGTGGAACATTGGGAGGATGCGGCACGGAAAAATATTGGACTGCTCCTGTTTGGCGATGTGGGAACCGGAAAATCCTTTCTTGCCGGGTGCATTGCAAACGCGCTGCTGGAGCAGGACGTGCCGGTTCTGATGACAAATTTCCCGACGATTTTGAATCGTATGACCGGACTGTTCGGTTCTGAGCGTGCTGACTTTCTTGCCAGTCTGAATGCCTACGATCTTCTGATTTTGGATGATCTTGGTGCAGAGCGAGGAACAGAATATGCATTGGAACAAGTTTTCGCCGTGATCGACGCCAGATACCGAAGCCGAAAGCCGCTGATTGTCACAACAAATCTGACGCTGGATGCACTCAAACACCCAGACGACCTTGCGCACGCCCGCATCTATGACAGGATTTTGGAAATCTGCGCTCCGATTCTGTTTGGCGGCGAAAATCTGCGCGTGGAAAAAGCAAATGAAATGAAAACAGCTGCCAGAAATATCCTGCTGCCGGACAATGCCGCCTGAATCGCTGCCGTAGCGACTATTGTAGCGACTACAAAAGGCAAAAAATCAAATTTCGAACCGGCATAGCGACTAATGTAGCGACTACAGAATCTAAGGTTTAGCGATTTTGGAATTTATGGCTTGTAGAAAATGAAAATCAAAAAAAATCTTCTAAACGGAACGAGGATCAGGCTGCGTTTTAGGCTTTTCTTGCCGCGCAAGAAAAGCGCAAGCATCGCGTTTTGGTACCAAAACGCAGCTTGCAGGGAAAACCCTGACCCCAATGCCGCCTCCGGACGGAAGATTAACGGCTGAACTGCGGCACAGGTCAGAAAACGCACATCGGCGCAGCCGTTTGCTCCGCGGCGTGGGGCGCGTTGTGCCGATGTGTGCGGTTTTGCAGGCCGACCGCGCAGCCGTGCAGGTCTGCGCCGCACAAACGCCGCGTCCGCCCATCGTGGCGGCGTGAAGAAAATAGAATAAAAAACTTTGATTGGGCAATTCTTCTCGGCCATGCAAAAACAAATTTTGATTCCCTGAATGGGAGAAAGGAAGCCATATGAACCAGAAACAGTATCACTCGCTGGAAGAATTGCCCCTGATGATGAACATGACAGATGTTGCTGCCGTCCTTGGCATTTCCAGAGCCGGAGCGTACAAGCTCGCCCACAGTGCAGATTTCCCGGCGTTTCAGATCGGCAGACGGATTGTCGTTTCGCGCGAGAAATTCATCGACTGGCTGAATCGGCAGGGTGAGGAACAAAAATGCGCCTGACGGAAAATTGGACTTGCGATTCGGCTGTGCTTGTGGTAATCGTGTGTGCTAACCGAAAACGAAGGAGGTAGACACGATGCCGAAACGACGAGCCAACGGCGAAGGGAATATTCGCAAGCGCAAAGATGGCCGGTGGGAAGGCCGGTACACCGCTGGATACAATGCAAACGGGAAGGTGATCACGAAAAATGTGCTTGGCAGAACACGGGCAGAGGTCAAGGACAAGCTGCGTAACGCCATCGAGGACAGCAAAAAACTCGATCCGGTGAAAGCAGGGAGCTATACACTCGAACAATGGTTGAAGCTCTGGTACTCCGTTTACGTTGAGCCGCAGGTTCGATACTCGACCAAAGAATTATATCACAATGCCATCGACCATCACATCATTCCGAAGCTTGGCAGTGTGAAGCTGGAAAAGTTGACGATGCTGCAAATCCAACAGTTTTACAATGAGTTGCTCAAAAGCGGCCGTGTGCAGAAGAAAAAACAGCCGGAGCTGAAAGAACACGGTCTGAGTCCCTGCATGGTACAATGTGTTCATGTGGTGCTGAATAAGGCGTTGGAGTATGCGGTGGAGGAAAAATTGATCCTTGCGAATCCAGCAAAGAAATGCAAAATTCCGAAAAACACTCGCAAGGAGATGAAAATTCTGCCTGAAGCGTTGATCGGGCCGTATCTGAGCGCAGCGAAGGAGCATGGGATTCTCGCGCCGATGTATCTGGAACTGACCACAGGTTTACGGCGCGGGGAATTGCTGGCATTGCGGTGGGAAGACTTAGATATTCGAAACCGTACCCTCGATCAACAAAAGCGTTGCGCGGCAGAACGGAAAACTGGTCATCAGCACACCGAAAACGCCAAATTCCATTCGCACAGTCCTATTGCCGGAAGATACGGTAATGTTTCATGTGTCAGTTGCTGGACGAACTCAATGATGAACGGAGTTTGCGCCATAATGTGCTCCTGGAGATGCCGAGGCGCTTTGCGGCGGAAGCCTGGTTCATATTCTCATCGTGCAGGACTGCGTCAATGATTCGGCGCTCATAATCCTCAAGCGAACTAGTCTTATCTAACTGGAATGGAGCAGCGCTCTGGCTGCAATGCGGGATAGCTGCAAGAATGGCGGCAACATTCTTTTTGGTGAGGTATGGGCCCGGATAGCGCTCAATCATCTGCTGGATCACGTTTTGAAACTGACCGATATTCAATGGCCAGTCAAATGCTTGCAGCAGCTCGATGGCGTCCGGGTCGAAACCAATGATGTCTTTTTTCAGAAGCGTACTGTAATGGGCGATACAGAATGAAGCGAGCGTCGGGATATCGCTGCGTCGTTCTTTCAGGGACGGCATATTGATGATCATTCCGGTCAAACGGTTATGAAGCGGGAAAAAGAATGAGCCGTTCCTTGCCATTTCAGAAAGGTCGATCGTAGAGCTTGAAATGAGACGGATCCGATTTGCGCCAGAAGCTGCGAAAAAGGATTCGATCTTACCCTGCAGGCTCAGAGATAACGCATGACAGTTCTGCAGAAACAGTGTGCAGTGCGAGCGATAAATAGAGCAGCTGCTGTTTCCGACCATCGAATCCCAAGCCTTTTCCGTGATTTGATCGCATTCAATCAGGATGAACGGGTCGGAGGAATAGCTGCTTCCCTGATGAATCATACGTGCAAGCGAGGATTTTTCCGTGCCGAGTTCACCATAGATTATAATCGGAGCTGCAGAACGGCAGAGCAAAGAAAGCATCTGACTGACAGGCGCGAGATAATCGCTGCCGGTAAAGAAGAAATTGATATTTTTAGCGACTGTGTCCGGATTTTCAACAATGATGGATGCGTCCAATCCCGAGGAGCGACTGGAGACGAAAACCTTAAAACTGTAGTATTCTGTGCAGCCCTCTGTGTGAGAAGCGGCATTGATATCAAAAAACGTATTGTCGATCAATTTCAGGCAATGCGTTTTTTTCTGTATAGAGAGTGCGGGTATCAGGCTGGATAGATAACGAAACAAATTTGTGGACGCAAAATCGTTAAACGCCGGATTGGAGTAGATGATCTGTGCATTTCTGTCCATAACCAGAAGACCGTCGGAAGATACCTCTACAGAGGCGCGGATGGCGCTGTTAAGCGCCTGCATCTGCGCGGCGTTTTGAAAGAACTGCTGTACGTTGTCAAAGGTGCGGCGGATCTCGTCGGAGGAGGTTGTGATTAAAAAACCTTGCATGCCGTTTTGCTGCGCGGCTTCGACAGCTATGGCGTCACCGACGATTACATCAATTCCCTCATGCTTGAGCGTGCTGAATATCGAAGAAAGCGTGTTCTCTGATGGAACAGCGTGAATTTCAATGTCCATGCGTAAAATTGCGCAAAGTGCTCGCACGACGCTGCAAACAGCCTCGTGCGCAACGACGGCATAGCGCTTCTGACACATTTCTGCCATCTTGATTGTCCGCAGTACATCCAGTACGGACAGCGGAATATCAATCACTGGCAGGCAGGTATGTTCTGCCAGGATGCGCGTGGTTCCTCCGCGTGACAAAATAACATCAAAATATTGTCCTGGATACGTACGTGCAAAATCCAGCGCGTGGTCAAGATTTCCGACGAAAGAGCTGAGCTGGATGTCTGGGTATTCTTTGGCGATCTCAGACGCGAGATCGCGCATCTCTGCATAGGGCGCGATTAACAGTACACGAATCAATGTTCTTCACCTCGTACAACTAACATATCATGGGCGGTTTCAAAATGCAACATTTTTTTGGAATAAGTATGAAGATGTATAAAATACACAAATTTTAAATTCATAAAATAGCGATAATAACGGAATATGCAGAAATACGTTTTATAATAGAGCAAAAGGAGACATAAAGAGTATTGTGTATAAGACAAATTGAGATAAAATTGAGGTAAAGAAACGAACGAGATTTAATTTGAAACAATTCAAGACGTATTGTACTTCGTTTTGGGCTAAAGGAGACGAGGTTCAAATAAAAAAATAAGGAGAATGAATCATGAAAAAACGTATGATGGCATGGTTGCTGGCTGCTGCGCTGCTGACTGTATGGCTGACCGGATGTGCAAAGGCACCAGCCAAGCAGACCAACGAGACAACCGCATCAGAACAGCAGACAGCGCCGGAGGCTTCGTCTGACGATGAAATCGTCATCACAATTTGGGAGGCACAGTGGGGCAATGACAATTATGAAGATGTCCTTAAAAAGCTGGCACAGCAGGCAACAGACGCACATATCGACGGTAAGAATATTCGGGTTGAGGTAGCGTGCATTCCCTGGAGCAACTATTATGAGACGTTCATGACGGCATATCAGACGGGTACAGGCCCTGATATTGCCTGCCAGGCGTCTACAGCACCGTCACAGTATGATGAGCTTGGCGCGACATTGGATCTGTCACCCATCATTGAAGCGTGGAAGACGGAAAATCCGGACTTTTACAACGAGATTGGCGAAGATGCGATTGCTTTTGAGCAGAATGCGGACGGCAAGCAGATCGCCATCCCCTTTGCGGTTGATGGAAAGAATTTGCAGTACAACAAGGAGGTTTTTGAGGCTGCAGGCATTACAGAGCTGCCGACCAATTACGACGAGCTGACGGCATGCTTTGAAAAGATCAAGGCAATCGGCGTAATCCCGTTTGCCTGCCGCGCCGATCACTGCTCCCTGAACAATTATCTGGTGTTCAGTAATGGCGGTTATAATATTGGCCTTGATTACAGTATTCATCTTGATGACGAGCGTGCAACTCATATGCTGGACATTTTCCAGAGCTGGTGGGATAACGGCTACATTGCCGAAGGCTGCGCGGGCTATTCCGATGACGATGCGCAGAAGATGCTTCTCAATGGGGATCTGGCCGTAACGCTGGCGAAATCCCCGGCGTGGTGCCCGGTTGATCAGCGTGATAAGATCGGTACACTTCCTGTCATGATTGGCCCGGATGCGACCGAGGAAACGCACCATAACTCCATGAGCTATCAGGCTTACTACGCTTACAATACGACTGAACATCCGGAAGAAACGCTGGCTGTTCTTAAATGGTGGATCGAGAACGGCGATGTTCTTTACACAGAGGGAGGAAACTCCTGCGTACCGCTGCGTGCGACACAGTTCAAAGCCATCACTGGCGATGATCCGGCGCTGAATGATTTCTACAATAAAACAGTTGATAATGACGGTGTCCGTGCTTCGTTCATCTATCCGTTCGAACATTTTGAAACATGGTATGGTATTTTTGACGGCAATAAGGTCAACACCAAGGCAATTATGTGCATCCTGACCGGTGAAGACTATCACGATGGGCTGGCAGACTCCATTGCGGAAACAAAAGAGATTCTGGAATCCTACGGCGTAGGCGGATAACTGTAAGAAATGGAATGGGCGGTGCGCAAGCCCGTCCATTCCAATCGTATTGTGCGATGAAAAACAGAAGGCAAGGAGCGTTCGCAAACATGAAAGAGCGGCTTAGGAAGAAACGGTTCGGCATAGTCATGATGCTGCCGGCGTTTTTCGCCATTGTTTTGCTGAAAATGTATCCGATAGTTCAAGGTATCTGGTACGCATTTACAAACCGGAGAATGGATCGACCGGAATCGTTTGTGAAATTCGTCGGCCTGAAAAACATTATCGATGTTTTTCAGGACAAAAACGTACAGTCCACAGTGCTGTTTACATTTGAATATGCGATTGGGATTGTAGCGGTTTCCTATGTGATTGGGCTGATGCTCGCGCTGCTGCTCAATCGAGACATCAAAGGTCGTGGATTTTACAGAGCGCTTGTTCTGCTGCCTTGGGTCGTGTCCAATACGGTCGCGGCAGCGAATTTCCGCTGGATCCTCAATGACCGTTATGGATTTATCAATACCACTCTGCAGAAGCTTGGGCTGATCGAAAAGCCGATTCAATTCTTGGCGAATATGACGAATGCGAAACTGACGATTATCGCGCTCGGGATCTGGAAGACGGTTCCCTTTATGTGCATTGTAATTCTTGCGGCGCTGCAGGCTGTTCCGAAGGATCAATATGAAGCGGCAGCTATTGATGGAGCGGGCTATTGGAAGAAGCTGCGTTATATTACACTGCCTGCTATCCGCTCTGTAACGGTTATGGCAACGACGCTGCAGTTCATTTGGAACTTCAACAACTTTGAACCGATTTGGCTGCTGACCTCCGGCGGCCCGAATGAAGCAACACAAACCCTCGCCGTCCAGATCTATGAGGAGGCGTTTGTGAAAAACCGAATCGGCTATGCTGCGGCGATTGCAGTCGTGGTGCTGATTTTTATGATGATTTTTACGCTGCTCCGGCTAAAGATGTCGGACGGCCGGGATCAGTGAAGGGAGGATGGATGCTATGCAGAAAAAGGAAACCGTGCGGACTGTGTTCATACATGCTGTGCTGATCGCAATCGTGTTTGTTATGATGCTTCCGCTGATCTCCATGTTCGGTACGGCGTTTACCGCGCACGATAAGGTTGCAAGCCAAACCTCTCTTTTACCTGCGTTCGGTGATTGGGCAGTCGATAACTTTACGAACATTCTGCAGAAAACGAATTATGGACACAACATGCTTGTCAGTCTGATTGTCTCTGCAGCCGCAACGGCATTGGGCGCGATTGTTTCGACGATGGGCGGCTACGCGCTTGCGCGTTACAAGGGGCCGTTTTTTTCGCTGAACCTGCTCATGATGCTGCTCATGCAAATGTTTCCGGGCATGCTTGTAACGATCCCGCTTTTTATGATGTTCATCAAGCTTAACATGGTCAACCATCTCAGCTCGATTATTATTGCGTACGTCGGCGGCAATCTCGGGTTTAATCTGATGATGATGAAAAGCTTTTATGCGTCCATTCCGGAGGAGATCGAGGAAGCAGGACGAATCGACGGATGCAGCAATTTTCAGGTCTTTACAAGGATCGTTCTGCCGCTGGTCAAGCCGGGGGTCGCAACGATTTCGATTATGGTCTTCCTGAACGCATGGAATGAGTACACGATGTCCTCGCTGCTGCTGCGGGATGAGATGGTACAGACGCTGACGGTTGGTATGACAAAATTTCAGACACTTGACATCATTGACTGGGGATACCTGATGGCGGCGTCTGCGCTGGCAGTGCTTCCGGCGTTGATCTTTATGTTTTTTGCGCAGAAGTATCTTGTGCAGGGGCTGACATCCGGCTCTGTCAAAGGATAAAACCGAAATTGGAGGGAAACTGATATGAACTTTTCTGTTTGTGTAGATGCCGTTTTTAACGGCAAGGACTTTTATGAATCAGTAGAGAAACTGGCACAGAACGGTTTCCGAAATATTGAATTCTGGACCTGGTGGGACAAGGATCTGGATCGGCTTGCCGCGCTGAAAGAGAAGTATGGCCTGACCTATGTCGCGTTTTGTACGAAATTTTTCAGCCTTGTAAAGCAAAGCGAGCGGGAAGATTACCTCAAGGGCTTTGAAGAAACTTGTGAGGCGGCCAGACGGCTTGGGTGCAGCCGAATTATCACCAAGCCGCTCGACGCGACTGCGGAACCGTTCAGTGTGCAGTATGAGAGGATGAAAACAACGCTGCAGCTTGCACTCGAAATTGCCCGGCGTTACAACGTTACCATCGTACTCGAACCGGTCAACTCTGCATACGAGGCCCCCAATACCTTTATGGACAATTCCGCTTTGGCGTTCCGCTTTGTAGATGATATTCAGGATCCGCATCTGAAGGTACTCTACGATATTTATCATATGCAGATCGATGAAGGCGACGTGCTGCACAGAATACTGCCAAATATCGATAAGATCGCACATATTCATACTGCAGGCAGTATGGAACGCCATGAACTCTCTGACGGCGAATTGAACTACGACTATATTTTTGACAAGCTGGCCGAAACAACTTATGACGGATATATCGGTTTGGAATATTTCCCTGTAAAGGATGAGCTGGAAGGACTCCGCGATGCGGTTCGCGGCCATATGTGACAGAGGAGAAGAAAAAAGATGAATAAGCAAGTAAACCATCCGTATATCGACCTGGCAGGCATCCTGCACATTGCGCTGGTCGTTAACGATGTACATGAGGCAATGCAGGCATGGTCTGAATGGACGGGAATTGAGCAGTCAGCAATGAATCTCCGCTTGAAGGGCATTACCGGTGAAAACAAGGATCCGCGCGATCATTTCCGTGACGATTACGAGTATGGTACAACCGAGGATTACGGCTTTTGGGAGGCGGATGTCGATCTGCCGAACGGTTTGCGGATTGAGCTGATCCAGCCGGAACCCGGCAAGGGCCCCTTCCGGGAATATTACGACAAGCACGGAACCGGAATCCATCACATCGCATTCCGGTGTGGAGAAGACAGCGACGCATTGAACGATGCGCTCGAGGCGGCCGGGTATCCATATATCGTCGATACCTATCATAAAAATTTAGACAGATGGCCGGTTCATGACACAGAGAGCGTTATGGGCACGAATTTGTGCATTAAGCCGGGACAGAAGAATCCGTGAACGATGCTTTGCGGAGTTTTGGCAAGGAGGAGCAATGAGTAAGCTAATGATTGATACGATGCGGACGCTGAATAACGGTGTACAGATCCCGATTTTGGGACTCGGTACGTCGGAGACGTCCCCCTATGTAAAGGAACAGACGAAAATATTTCTGAATGGTATCGAAGCCGGTTACCGGATGCTCGATACGGCGTGGTCTTATCAGACCGAGCGGGGCGTTGCAGAGGCAATTAAGGCAAGTGGGCTGCCGCGTGAGCATTTTTTTATCACATCTAAGCTTGCTTCGCTGGCTATCCATCTGGGAGAACGTGAGATTATCCGAAATTTTGAGGATTCGCTCCGGAACCTGCAAACAGATTATATCGATCTTTACATGATCCATTGGCCGCCGCACGGAATGCTGCAGCAGACGTGGAAGCTTATGGAGTATTTCTATTACAGCGGTCATGTGCGGGCTATCGGTATATCGAACTGCAAACGGCGTGACTGGCTCGAAGTGCTGATGACCTGCAATGTCAAACCACAGGTGCAGCAGGATGAGTTTAATCCGCTGCGCATGAATGAGTATAACCGCATTTTCTGTGAGGAGCACGGAATCTATTTCGAGGCATTTTCGCCGCTGCAGCGCAACGGGCTGAGTCGAAATCCGGTGCTGCTGCAGCTGGCAGAAAAATACGACAAAGATGTCAGCCAGATCATCCTGCGGTGGGATATTCAGCACGGCGTAACACCGTGCCCGCGCTCGGCAAATCGCGCGCATATCTTCTCGAACGCGGATATTTTCGATTTTGAACTGTCTGTACAGGACATGGCCCGGATTGACAGCCTGAACGTGGAAGCGATCTCCAACCGGGATATGGACAACTTCAACTTCTAAAGGAGGGCTTCAAGCCATGGAAAAGTTATCATTCCAGTCGATGCTCACGCTGCGCAATGGTATGCACATGCCGGTCATAGGCTACAGCACAGAGCGACACGCGGAGAATCTGCAGTCGCAGATGTATTTCTTTGATCAGGCGATTGATATTGGATATCGTTATTTCAGTACTTCCTATATGGACAGATGCCTGATTCCGCTGCGCAGGAGCATCGAAAGAAGCGGCATCGACCGGGACGAATTCTTTGTTTCGTGCAGTGTGCCGCGCCGGGCGAACGCGAATATCTCTGCTTATGCAGATGAAATTGCTTACGATTTTGGAGGTGCGATCGATCTGCTCACCATGTCCTGGCCATATTTCATGACAATGGATCTTGTGTGGAACGGCGATCCGGATCTGCCAAAAGACGCAAACGGTTTTCGTATCAGCATGCAGGACATCGGCCCGGAGTTTACTCGTGCGATTGGTGTATGCAATTTTGATGTGGAACACCTTGAGGCGCTCCAGAAAAACAGCAACTTCAGAATTATGCCATATACCGTGGAAAACCAGTTCCATCCGTTGCATACCTGCGCCCCGCTGCGGCAGTATTGCAAAGAGCATGGTATTGTTTTCATCCAGGGCTCAGAGGCAAACGAGCTTGTAAAGGTACAAAATGCAACTTACGCGACAGATGTCAGTAAAAACGGAGAACTGTGGGAAGTCGATGAACGTCACATCAGGGCAAATCAACTCGGCATTGAGATGAACCGGAACGGGCTGAGAGCCTATTACGAGAAGGAGCATCCGGAACAGCTTCCATATGCCTCGACGCATAGCCGCAATGCGGAAAAATCGTCGGTGGATCCGTTTGATCGCAGCAATAATCCGCGGGAAGAAACAGATTTTTATCAGCATTCCGCGCCGCTGCTCACGATCGGAGAAAAATATCACAAGGATGCACGACAGATCATCAGCCGCTGGGCACTGCAGCACGGAGCCGCTGTGCTGGTCCGGGGAATTCTGCGCAGCGAGATGGAGCATGGAAAGGATATCTTCGATTTTGAACTGACTGAAGGAGAAATGAACCGGATCGACAGCTTTAATATGGATAAGAGATTCGGATTCAATCCGAATTTCCAGGACTTCTGAGACGGCAGAGGCCGGAATGACCGCAGCCGCTGCGGGATGCAGCGGCTCCAGATGAACATAAAACGAAAGGATATCGGGATACGATGCTGAAGAAGGTACGAACTGCGATTGTCGGTTGCGGAAATATCAGCAATATTTACTGCAAAAACCTGAAAAACATGTTCCAGATCATTGACCTGGCTGCCGTTTGCGATCTGAATGAGACCGCTGCCCGCACCCGTGCGGAGGAATACGGACTTAGGGTCATGGCGATGGAAGAACTCTGCCGTGATGAGGAAATTGAACTTGTGGTCAACCTGACCGGCCCGGGTGCGCATTACGCGGTAATTAAAACGCTGCTTGAGGCGGGGAAAAACGTCTATACAGAAAAACCGCTGTGCTTTGATGTAGAGCAGGGCAAGGAGCTTTGCCGGCTTGCAGAGGAAAAAGGAGTCTATCTGGGTGTTGCACCAGATACGATTTTGGGAGCGGGTGTCCAGACGGCGCGAAGGATTCTGGATTCCGGCCTGATTGGAGCGCCGACCTCCTGCTGTGTCAACATCAACCGAAACCAGCCGAATAATTCCGAGCTGTACCCGTTCCTGCGTCAAGCGGGCGGATCATTCCCTTATGATGTGGGGATTTACTTCGCAGCGGCGATCCTGAGTCTGATAGGGCCGGTTAGACGCGTAGCAGGGTTCACGCGTGAAGCACCTGTACATGATGTACGCTATCTGACTCGGGGTAATTACGGTGAGCAGTGGAAGCTGATCGGAAGCAATCTGCAGGCAGGCGCGCTGGAGTTCGAGAACGGTGTGATCGGAACCCTGCTCTTTGATGGCCTTACGGTCGAAAATCAAAAGCCGGATCTTGTGATCTATGGAACCGAGGGAATCCTGACGATGGGTGATGTCGGGAATTTCGATACTGAGGTCTATGTGCAGCGCGTGGGCGGAGAAAAGATCCGCTTTCCGCACACCCATGGCTTTAGCGGATCGCCGCTGCTGGGAGAACCGTCTGTGTGGGACTGGGGCGGCAATCGCGGTGTTGGCGTAGCGGAGATGGCCTGGAGCATGCGCAAACTGCGCGCAAACCGCGCGTCAAAGGAACTCGGACTGCATACACTTGAGCTGCTGTGCGGAATCGACACTGCCGCAAAAGAGGGACGTGTCTACACCATGACAACAACATTTGAACGACCAGCCGCACTTCCGTCGGGATATGTGCATTTTTATGGAAATGATTTTGATGCGGAAAAATCATTGGAGCTTTGAACAATGAAAGGAAAACAATGATGAAGCAGGACAGAATCAGTGTACTTATTTCGCAAATGACGCTCGAAGAAAAAGCGGCCCTTTGCTCCGGGAAGAACTGGTGGAATACCCAGGACATAAAACGGCTTGGTATCCGGTCTGTCATGGTCTCGGATGCAACGCACGGGCTCCGGAAGCAGGATGAGGGAATGGACACAGAGCATATTGGTCAGAGTGTGCAGGCAATCTGCTTCCCGGCTAGCTGCGCACTGGCTGCAAGCTTTGACCGCTCACTGCTCCAATCACTCGGTGAGACGATTGGCGACGAGTGCCAGGCGGAGAACATCGGTGTGATTCTGGGGCCGGCAGTCAACATCAAGCGCTCGCCGCTGTGCGGAAGAAATTTTGAATATCTTTCCGAAGATCCTTACGCGGCGGGAGAACTTGCCGCAGCCTATATCCGCGGCGTTCAAAGCCGCGGCGTTGGGACGAGCGTGAAGCACTTTTATGCAAATAATCAGGAAAACAGACGGCATTCGTCATCTTCGGAGGTGGACGAGCGGACGCTCCGGGAAATTTACCTTCCGGCCTTTGATCGGGCAGTACAGGAACAGCCTTGGACTGTCATGGCATCCTATAACCGGATCAACGGTGTTCACGGTGCGCAGAACAAATGGGGAATAACACAGGTGCTGCGCGGACAATGGGGATTTGACGGCACCGTAATAAGTGACTGGGGGGCGGTTACAGATCGCGCAGCAGATCTGGCTGCCGGCTTGGACCTGGAGATGCCTGGGAACAATGGCGCAAATGATGCACGTATCATCCATGCGGTAAAAACAGGGCAGCTGCAGATGCGGGAACTTGATGCGGCGGTTCGTCATGTGCTGGAGCTGGTTGAGCGTGTGCAGGCCGGGAGAAGGCCGGATACGGTCTGGGATCAGGAACAGGATCACGAAAAAGCAAGAAAGCTTGCTGCGTCGTGTATGGTGCTGCTCAAGAACGAGGGCGCGGTTCTCCCGCTGCACAGGAACGAGCACATTGCCTTTATCGGGGAATACGCACGCACGCCGCGTTATCAGGGCGGCGGCAGTTCACACGTCAATCCTTATCGGGTTTCAAATGCTCTGGAAAGCGCGAGAAAATTGGCGGATATAACGTATGCTGCCGGCTACTGTGATGCGTTCGGGCGGGAGGATGACGTTTTGGAAGCAGAAGCAGTCGCGGCGGCGAAAAGAGCAGATAAGGCGGTGATTTTTGCCGGTTTGCCGGAAAGCTATGAGTCGGAGGGGTATGATCGGACACATATGCGGATGCCTGCATATCAGAACCGTCTGATTGAAGAAATTGCTGCGGTTCAGCCCAATACGATCGTTGTACTGCATAACGGCGCCCCGGTCGAGATGCCCTGGGCCGAGCAGGTAAAGGGCATTCTGGAAAGCTATCTCGGCGGCGAGGCCGTCGGTGAGGCGCAGACGGACATTTTGTTTGGTGCTGTCAGCCCAAGCGGAAAACTTTCTGAATCATTTCCGGAAAAGCTGGAGGATAATCCGTCTTATTTATTTTACGGCGATGGAACGGACAAGGCAGAATATAGGGAGGGCATTTTTGTCGGCTACCGCTATTATGACAAGAAGATGATGAATGTGAGGTTCCCGTTCGGACATGGCCTGAGTTATGCGTCGTTCGCCTACTCCGGACTGAAGCTGGACCGGACAAAGCTTCGCGGCAAACAGACTCTGCAGGTTTGCGCACAGATCAAAAACACAGGTGCGATCCCGGCTGCGGAGGTCGTGCAACTTTACATCAGACCGCACGATACGCGAGCAATTCGCCCGCTACGTGAGCTGAAGGGGTTTGAAAAGGTTATGCTGGAGCCGGGGGAGGAAAAGACTGTCCGGTTTACGCTCAATAGCAGAGCTTTTGCCTGCTGGCACACGGAGCTCCACGATTTCCATGTGCCGGAAGGTAAATATGAGATCGAACTTGGGAGTTCCTCACGTGATATTCGTTTGTCGGAAACTGTTTTCGCAGCCCCGGAGGGGCAACTGCCTCGGCACTATACCGTGGATACAACGATCGGCGATCTGCGCGAGGATGCTGCTGCGTGCAAGCTGCTCGCAAATGCGGACGGCGCAAATTGGCTTCCGCCGGCGCTGCGTTCATTGGCAGAGAACCTTTATGCGCGTATGCAGGATCGAGAGATGGACGACTGGCCTCTGCGCGTGGCTGTCAACTTTGGGGATGGAGCACTCCATATGGAGCAGGTTGAAGCGCTGTGCGCAATATTACAGGCTGCCAGGACAGCCGGAGAGGAGAACGTATGAAGTTAGGTTTTTTGGGCGCCGGAAATATCTCCGGAATGGTTGCGCCTGCCGTGCAGTCGGTAAAGTCGATCTGCCGTGTGGCGGTCGCAGCAAGAAATCTGTCGGATGCACAGCAGTTTGCAGAAAGATGGGGCTTTGAAAAGGCGTATGAAGGCTACGAGGCCCTGCTTGCTGATCCTGAAGTCGAGGTCGTGTATATCGGTACGCCGCACGCGTTTCACTATGAGCAGATCATGCGCTGTCTGGAACATGGAAAGGGTGTGATCTGCGAGAAGGCGTTCTGCCTGAATGCGGAACAGACGGCTCGTGTGATCGCGTACAGCCGGGAAAAGGGATTGTTTCTCGCCGAGGCAATGTGGACGCGATTTATGCCATCACGCCGCGCAATCGAAACGCTGCTTAAAAGCGGCGCGATCGGTACGCCGCGGATGCTGACGGCAAATCTGTGCTATCCGATTGACGATAAACCGCGCCTGACCCGACCGGAACTCGGCGGCGGCGCCCTCCTGGATGTGGGGATATATCCGCTGAATTTTGCGCTTATGTGCTTTGGTGAGCAGATCGCGGGGGTCAGTTCGGAGGTTCATCTGCACGAAACGGGTGTGGATGGTATGGAAAGTATTACTCTGCGCTACACAGATGGGAAGATGGCGGTTTTAACGGCAGGAATGTATTCCAGATCTGATCGTCAGGGCATCATTCATGGCGACAAGGGATATATGGCCGTGCAGAATATCAACAATCCTGAGGCTGTGCGTGTTTACGATAGTGAAGACCGGCTGCAGCAGGAGCTTCTGTTTGAGCAGTCTGTCAACGGTTATGAATACGAATTTGAGGAAATGGCCGCGGCGTTTGACAGCGGTCTTACCCAGACGCAAGCCATGCCGCTTGTACAGACCCTGAATGTCATGAAGCTGTGCGACGCGCTGCGGGCGCAGTGGGGCATCCGCTATCCGGCAGAAGCGGAGGACATATAATGGAAGACCGGGTACCGCAATATCCAAACGAGGAAACCCGACTCATGATGGATCGGGGTGTGGAAAGTCGGCTTATGCTGTGCAATACGGATACCGGAGACATACAGGAATTGGAGCGGTTTCCATATTTGATTGAAGCACCGCAATTTCGCACAGAAAACGAAGTGCTGTTCAATTCTAAAGGCTGTATCTTCCGCTATCTGATCCGGGAAAAGAAGCTGGAACGGATAGATACCGGTTATTGTACCTGCTGCAATAATGATCATGTCCTTTCTGCGGATGGAACGCGGTTAGCTGTATCACACATTACGAAGGAGGACTTGCAATCCCGGATCTACATCATCGATCTGTTGCGGAAAAGCAGGCCGCCGTTTCTTGTAACGCCGCTTGCGCCGAGCTATCTCCATGGATGGAGTCCGGATGGGAAGGAGCTAGCTTTCTGTGGCTGCAGAAATGGCCGGTTTGATCTATACACAATACCGGCAGAAGGCGGAGAAGAAAAACTGCTGCTTTCTTTTCCGGGACACACAGACGGTGTCGAGTACGCCCCGGACGGAAGGACGCTATTCTTTAATGGTATTCAGAGCAATAGTATGGACTGCTACCGACTTGAGCGGGCGTCTGGTTCGCTCGTGCGCCTGACTCATAACGGAAGGAACAACTGGTTCCCGCACATTTCTCCGAATGGAGACAAGGTGATCTATCTGTCCTATGATGCTGCGCAGGTTCCGCCCAGCGGTTTACATCCGGCCAATCTGACAGTACAGCTGCGTGCGGTTTCTCCGGACGGGCAGGGGGATTGGCTGCTGACAGAACTGTTCGGAGGACAGGGCACCATGAACGTCAATAGCTGGAGTCCGGATAACGTACACGCAGCGTTTGTTGCGTACACTCTGAAATAGGATCCGCCGCAAAACGGCGGCAGAATGGAGAAGTCGTATGGAAAAATTAACGTTTCAATCCACAATGCAGCTTCGAAATGGTGTGAAGATGCCGCGCTTCGGTTTTGGAACAGCGGAAATTGCACCGACACTTGCTGAGCAGGTCACGATTATCCGAAATGCAATCGATGTGGGATACCGGCTGCTGGATACAGCCTTTATCTATCACACGGAGCGCGGCGTCGGCCAAGCGATCCGGGAATCCGGGATTGACCGGGATGAGTTTTTTATTTCCACGAAGATCTGGAATGGCGAGGCGCGGCGGGGGAAAAAGGCAATTATTAAGTCCTTTGAGGAAAGCCTCCGCAGGCTCGGCACAGACTATGTGGATTTGCTGATCCTGCACTGGCCGATTCCCGGCAAGGTCGTTGATACGTGGCGTGTGATGGAAGAACTGTATTATTCGGGACGGGTTCGCGCGCTTGGCCTTTCGAATGTTCAGCGTTATCACCATCTGGATATCGAGCAAAACTGTGAGATCATGGCGCATGTGCAGCAGGATTCCTACAACCCGTTTTGCAGAAGTCTGTATCAGAAAATCTTCTGTGAAGCACATGGTATTGCGTTTGAGGCAATGTCCCCAATCGAGCGCGGTGCGGTCATGAAGATTCCGGAGCTGACCGAGATCGGAAACAAATACGGAAAAACCCCGATTCAGGTCGTACTGCGATGGGATATGCAGAGCAATGTCATCACAATCCCGCGGACGGCAAACCGGGCCCATATGCAGAGCAATGCAGACATCTTTGATTTTGAGCTTTCAGAGGAAGATATGCGGGCTATCAATGCGCTCAACAAAGAGCAGGATAACAACTGGGATACGCTGAATTTCAACTTCTGATACAGGGGGATCAGGCATGGAAAAATTAACGCCCAATACGACAATAACGCTGAACAATGGCGTAAAAATGCCGATTTTTGGCTATAGTCTTGAGAACATTGGGAAGAAATCGTACAACATCAAAACACAGACGGAGCTGCTGCTGGATGCGATCCGGATCGGTTACCGGTTCTTCGATACGTGTGAAGATCATGGCGGGCTTTATGCACTTGCACGTGCTATCCGGAAAAGCAGTATTGCGCGCAGCGAGTTCTTTATTTCATCCAAAATGCGGATCGATGAAATGGGCGATGGAAGGTATTATCAGGCCATCGACGAGACGCTCCAGGAGCTGGAGACGGACTACCTGGATCTGTACTCTATCCACTGGCCTCTACAGCCAAACAGAATGTGGCCAAAACTGGATTCTTATATCGGCGCATATGTAGGCAGGGAAATCTCCAAAACGGATAACGGTGATGCGGAAGGCTTAATTACCTTCTATCAGAAGGGCTTGACGCGTGCGATCGGCGTATGCAATCTGGAAGTTCACCATATGGAGAAGCTGCTGAATAATCCAAAATGCACAGTGCTTCCAGCAATCAACCAGAGCCATTTCCACCCTCTGCATGCGGCAACTGAACTTCGAAATTACTGCGCAGAAAAAGGGATCGCATTCGGCGGGTTGTTTGAAGACAGTGAGCTGAGCATTCCCACGAAGCCCCGTATCCATACTGACACGAACCGTTACGGTCTGCTGTTCCAGACGGATGACGATCACATCCTTGCAAACCAGAAGGTGCGTATCGATCCGTCCCGGCGCTCAGCGGAATACCAGTATGATCCATATGTGCGTCAAAAAAATCCGAGGCGTGAAGATAAGGAGTTCTATGATGATTTTGATGAACTCAGTAAAATCGCTGCACACTATGGAAAGACAAATACGCAGGTGGTGACACGCTGGTCACTGCAGCATGGTGTTGTGACAACGGTTAAGGGCTTCCTGCCGGAAAAGATGAAACAGGACTATGACGTGTTTGATTTTGAAATTTGTGAAGAAGACATGAAGCGGCTGGATATGTTCAATATTGGTCTGCGTGTGGGCTATCATCCGGACTACATCGATTTCTGACAGACTTGCATCCAGAAAAGAGGAGAAAACGCATGCAGGCAGAAAAAAAACTGACGGTCGGGATAATTGGAAATGGGAAAAGCGCGAACCGGTATCACATACCGTTTTTGCTGACCAGAAAAGAAACAATCAAACTGAAAACGATCTATGCACGAAGTCTGCAGAAGAAAGACTGGGCGCATCTTCCTGAAGTGTGCTATACGAATCAGATTCAGACAGTGCTGGACGATCCAGAAATTGATCTGGTTGTAATAACAACACCGGTGACTGCGCATGCGGAACTGGCGGAAGAGGTGCTGCGCAAGCAAAAGCACTGTCTGGTTGAAAAACCGTTTGTGATGTGTCAACAGCAGGCGGAAGCGCTGTTTCGGCTGGCAGATGAAAAGCACGTAACGCTGATGTGCTATCAAAACCGGAGATTTGACTCGGATTATTTGACGGTAAAGAAAGTACTTGCATCAGGTTGTCTTGGCCGGTTGACAGAGGTGGAAATGAATTATGACTACTATAGACCTGAAGTCCCGCTGTGTGCGGAAACATATCGGCCGGAAGATTCATTTCTTTACCAGCATGGCGCGCATATGATTGATCAGGCACTTGCCCTTTTTGGAAGTCCTGAACAAGTATATTATGATGTGCGGCAACTGCTTGGGGCGCACAGAATGAATGATTATTATGATATCGACCTCATGTATGAAGGATGGAAGGTATCGCTCAGGTCAAGCTATTTTCGTGTGAAAAGCCGACCGAAATTTGTACTGTATGGGACACGCGGTATGTTTGTCAAGAGGACAGATGACAAGCAGGAGCAGCATCTGAAGCTGTTTGCCTGCATGGGGGCCCCTGGCTTTGGTATCGATACCCCGGAGGAATATGGGACGCTGACCTATTATGACGATGCAGGCTGCTATCATGAGGAAAAGGTTCCTTCAGAACGTGGGGATTACGGCTTGTTCTATGATGCGCTCTACCGGACGATCATATGCCACGAGCTGCCATTGGTCACGCCGGATCAGACGCTCGAACAGCTGCGTATTCTGGAACGAGGAGCAAAAGGACTCGTATAAACAAAAAAGGAACAGGGTCAATGAGCGAACGAAGATTTCAATATGCCATCGCGAGCCCGACGAGCATAGGCGTGCGCATCACGCCGGAAGATCGGATGGCGGTGCAGAACAGCAATACGTTTTATATGCAGGCGACGAGCGCAGAGTCGAACGTGCTGAACATTGCCTCGAGCCTTGGGCGGGAGTGCCTCGTGCTGACCAAATTTGTCAAGGACAGCCCCGTCGCGGACTTCATCAAGCGGCAGCTCCGCGCCAGAAACATCCGCTTTGAGGGTCTGGACGTGGAGCAGGGCGGTCCGTGGGGCTATCGCCATCAGTTCAACATCGCGGACTCCGGCTTCGGTCTGCGCGCGCCGCGCGTCTGGAATGACCGTGCCGGCGAGGTCGGAAGAACGCTTTGCATCGAGGATTTTGATATTGACCGTATCTTCGGGCAGGAGGGCATCGGCATTCTGCACCTGTCCGGCTTAATTGCCGCCATGAGCCATGAGACGACGCAGTGCTGCCTTGCGCTGGCAAAAGCCGCAAAACAGTACGGTACGCTCGTTTCGTTTGACCTCAACCACCGCGCGTCGTTCTGGAAGGGGCGCGAGGAGGCGCTCTCCGCCGCGTTCCGCGAGATCGCGTCTCTTGCCGATGTGCTCATCGGCAACGAGGAGGACTTCCAGCTCTGCCTCGGTTTTCAAGGTCCTGAGGCGGGCGGGAAAGATCTGTCCTCCAAAATCGAGTCCTTCAAGGGTATGATCTCGCAGGTGCAGGAACAGTATCCGAACGCGAGGATGTTCGCAACGACGCTTCGCCAGGTCCTCTCCGCCAACGAGCACCTCTGGGGCGCGATCCTGCTGGCGGATGGCAAGTGGTACGTTGAAGAACCCCGTGAGATCCAGGTCATGGATCGCATCGGCGGCGGCGACGGCTTCTCCGGTGGGCTTCTGTACGGCGTGCTGAACGGCTGGGAGCCGGAAAAGTGCCTGCAATTCGGCTGGGCAAGCGGCGTGATGGCGGCTTCGAGTCTCAACGACTATGCCGAACCTGCGGATGAAAAGCAGGTCTGGGATATTTACAAGGGAAACGCGAGGGTGCAGAGATGAAAAAAGCAGATATTGGTTTGATTGGCCTTGCCGTCATGGGCGAGAATCTGGTCATGAACATGGAGTCGAGGGGTTTCACTGTGGCCGTTTTCAACCGCACGACGGAAAAGGTAGACAAATTCGTAAACGGCAGAGCGGCGGGCAAGA